>Ga0209181_10009489_pt1 | contig 12781 bp, 14 predicted proteins | sample MAT05_FD_187208 | JGI IMG/M metagenome (GOLD analysis project Ga0209181, IMG submission 187208) | Freshwater microbial communities from Lake Fryxell liftoff mats and glacier meltwater in Antarctica - MAT-05 (SPAdes) (version 2) | ecosystem: Environmental > Aquatic > Freshwater > Ice > Liftoff... | reverse complement strand
GGGCCGGGCGCGCAGGAGCGCTTGGCTCCGGGTCTCCCAGCGGAGCCGAGCGCTCCTGCGCGACCACGCGGCGCGCCCGCGCCGGAATTTGTTTCACTGTCTCTAAACCTCGTCAATTTGCTCCTTAAAAACGATCCAGAGGGGATCGCGAGGCGGCTGCGGTGCAGGTAGAGGAAATTCTGGGTCAATGTGCGAACAAGGATAGCGTGGTGGATACTTCGCGGGCAAAAGGCCTTTATTCCGCAGTTGCGCTGGAAACCCTGGCTAGGTTGACCCACATTCGACCGAAGGAATCGCCTGTTTCCGGTCCATCCATCGAAAAACTCGGAGCAATGGCGCTTGCTATGATGACGGAAGCCTACGGCCCGTTTTCAGCGCCAATTATTGCGCTCACGGAGGTGGCAAAGTTCCCGGAGTTTCGCAGGAGGATGAAGGGGAAAGGCGCTATTTCGTGAGCGCCAGGCGGCGACGCTGACGAAATAGCGTGGATTTCGGGCTGACGCAGCCGGGGACGAAGATCGCGCTAAAGGTGTACGTAGTGACGCTGACGGGCCGGGAGCGGGGCAGCGCGCCGATGACGGTGGAGCGGGCGTAGGCAATGACGAATGTCGGAATGCCGGTGGCGGCTCGTCGTTAGTCATTTCTCCGGGCGGGGGAGATGGTGCGCGAAGGGTTCAGAGCGCCCAGACGGTCTGGCCGGCGACGATGGTGCGGACGGCGCGGCCTTTGAGCTGCCAGCCGTGGAAGGGGGTGTTGCGGCTGCGGGAGAAGCTCTGCTCTTTGTCCACGGTCCATTCGAGGCCGGGGTCGATGAGGGTGATGTCGGCCGGGGCGCCGGGGCTGAGGGTGCCGCGGTCTAGCTGGAGCAGGCGGGCGGGCTCGACGGTGAACATCTCGATGAGGCGGGCGAGGGAGATGGCTTTCTTTTTGTGAACGAGGAGGTCGAGGAAAAGGCCGAGTTCGGTTTCGAGGCCGAGGATGCCGAAGGGGGCCTGGTCGAACTCGACTTCCTTTTCGTAGGTGCAGTGCGGAGCGTGGTCGCTGGCGAGGACGGTGATGGTGCCGTCGGCGACGCCCTCGATGAGGAGGTCGATGTCGCGCTGGGTGCGGAGCGGCGGGTTCATTTTGAAATTGGTGTCGAAGCCGCGGATGGACTCGTCGGTGAGGGCGATGTGGTGCGGACAGATCTCGCCGCTGAGCGGGATGCCGCGAGCGCGCGCGGCGCGCAAAAGGTGAACGCTGCCGCCGCTGCTGAGGTGCTGGCAGTGGATGGGCGTGCCGGTGAGTTCGGCGAGCAGGGCGTTGCGCTGGACGATGATCTCCTCGCCCGCCGCCGGCCAGCCGGGCAGGCCGAGTGCGGTGCTGACGGCGCCTTCGTGCATCACGCCTTTGCCGACGAGATTGTAGTCCTGGCAATGGTCCATGACGGTGAGGCCAAACATGCGCGCGTACTCGAGGGCGCGGCGCATGACTTCGTGGTTCTGGATGCAATGGCCGTCGTCGGTCAGGGCGACGATGCCCGCTTTGAACATCGAGCCGATGGGCGCGAGTTCTTCACCGGCGAGGCCCTTGGTAATCGCGCCGGTGGGGAAAACATTCACACACGCGTCGGCTTTCGCCTTTTCCAAAACCCAGGTGACCACGCTCGGGCTGTCGATCGTCGGCGAGGTATTCGGCATGCAGACCACGCTCGTGAACCCGCCCGCGGCCGCACACCGCGCACCGCTGGCGATGGTCTCTTTCGCAGACTGACCGGGCTCGCGGAAGTGAACGTGGAGGTCGATGAGGCCGGGACAAACGACGAGGCCGCTGGCGTCAATGATTTCCGCGTCCGGTTCGGGGTGGCGGGCCGAGCCGTCGAGATCAACGGAGACGATTTTGCCGTTGGCAATGTGAAGGTCGCCAACGCGGTCGAGACCGTTCGCGGGGTCGATGATATGGCCGTTAGTGATGAGAAGAGTGGCAGTCATTTGGGGCGAACTTCAGAAAAAACCACAGCCCGGCAACGCACACCCTGCTTGAGCGGCAAGCAGACCAGTGATTACGTTCAGCGACATGAGCGAAATCATTTTTGAAGTGCAGGAAGACGAAATTGAAGGTGGCTTTTTTGCCACGGCTCTCGGCCAGGCCATCCACACGCAGGCGGAATCGCTGGAGGAACTGCGGGCCAATGTTCGGGAAGCTGTGGACTGCCACTTCGATGACGACGCCACTTCACCGCGCTTGATTCGCCTGCATTTCGTTCGTGACGAGTTGCTGGCGCGATGAGGCTGCCGCGCGATTTGAGCGGCCAGGAGCTCGCGCGTGCGCTCCGCAAGCTCGGCTATGAAGCAACGCGGCAGCGCGGCTCCCACATCCGCATGACGACGCAACGTGACGGAGAACACCACGAGACCATCCCGGCGCATGGGGCGATCAAACCGGGCCTGCTTTCTTCGATCCTGAAAAGCGTGGCGCGCCATCACGGTTTGGAAATGGACGAATTGATCGTAGCGCTCGGTTTGTGAGCCGAGTTCGATGCTTGGCCACGTTTTCACGCAGCACCTCCCCGCACGCCGGCGCAGAGGTAGAGGACGGCCATGCGGACGGCGAGGCCGTTGGTGACTTGCTCGAGGATGACGGAACGACCGCTGTCGGCGAGGTCGCTGTCGATTTCGACGCCGCGGTTGATCGGGCCGGGGTGCATGATGAGGGCGTCGGGTTTGAGCATTTCGGCGCGCTGTTTCGTGAGGCCGAAAAGGGCGGTGTACTCGCCGAGTGAGGGGAAGTATTCCTTGCGCTGCCGCTCGTGCTGGATGCGGAGGAGATTGACGACATCGGCGTCGGGGAGCACGGAGTCGAGATCGTGGGTGACGGTGACGCCGAGGTGCTCGAACGCGCGCGGGACGAGCGTGGGCGGGCCGACGAGGGTGACGCGGGCGCCGAGTTTGGTGAGCGCGTGGATGTTCGAGCGGGCGACTCGGCTGAAGAGGATGTCGCCGATGATGACGACGTGGATGCCGGCGATGCGGCCGAGTTTTTCGCGGATGGTGAAAGTGTCGAGCAGCGCCTGGGTCGGGTGTTCGTGCGCGCCGTCGCCCGCGTTAATGATGCTGGCTTCGAGCCGCTCGGCGAGGAACTGCGCGGCACCGGCGCTGGAGTGGCGGAGGACGATGATGTCGGCGTGGTTGGCTTCGAGGATCTTCGCGGTGTCCTTGAGGGTTTCGCCCTTGGTGAGGCTGGAAGTGGACGCGGAGATATTGATCACGTCGGCACTGAGGCGGAGCGCCGCGAGTTCGAAGGAGACGCGGGTGCGGGTGCTGGGCTCGACGAAGAAGTTGACCATCGTCTTACCGCGCAGGGCTGGCACTTTCTTGATCTCGCGGGTGCCGACGGTTTTGAACGCGGTCGCGGTGTCGAGGAGGGTGGTGAGTTCCGCGACGCTGAGCGGCTCGATCGCGGTGAGGTCTTTGCGCGACCAAGTGGCGCCGGGGGCGCGGAGATCGGGGCTGGAAGTTCGAAGATCGGTGCTCATGGAGTGCGGCTCATCCAGACGGAGTCTTCGATTCCGTCGGTTGCGGCGAAGCGAACGTGAACGCGTTCATCGAGTGCGGACGGCAGGTTTTTTCCGACGTAATCCGCGCGGATCGGAAGCTCGCGGTGACCGCGATCAATGAGCACGGCGTACTGGATGCGGGCCGGTCGGCCGAAGCTCGAGAGCGAGTCCATCGCGGCGCGGCAGGTGCGGCCGGAGAAAAGCACGTCGTCGGTGAGGACGAGGGTTTTGCCATCAATGTCGTCCGGCAAAATGGTGCGCTCGACGCGCGGCGGGATGCGGTGTCGGTGCAGGTCGTCGCGGTGCATGGCCACATCGACCACGCCGGCAAAAACGCTCACCCCGCTGAATTGCTCAATAAGCGTCGCGAGCCGCCGCGCTATTTCCACGCCGCGCGACGGGATGCCGATGAGCGCGACTTTCGCGAGGTCGGGATTGCGCTCGATGACCTCGTGCGCGATGCGCCGGAGGGCGCGTTCGATGGCCGCGGCGTCGAGGATGACGCTGGCCCCGGGGGCTGGTGGATTCGGTGTGGGGTTCATGTTCCTTGGCGACCTCGCAGGATCGCGCTTAAAGGATCGAAACGATGGCTAGGTCACCGGTTCATTATGCCGCTGCTGACGCCACGAGGAGCGGTGTTTGACGATCCAGTCGAGGAGCGCTTTCTCAAAGCCGACATCGTGGCCGGCCTTTTCGCTCTCGATCCATTTGTGCCGAAGGATTTCTTCGCGCTCGGCGAGGAATTCTTTGTAGAGCAAGGATTCTTTGACGAGATCGTGGTTGTCGTCAGGGTTGGTGCTCATGTGGTCGGATAATTTCTAGAATTCACAGCGCGCGTCAATTGTTTTGGCCGGTTGGACTCAACGTCGGACAACGGCCTCGCGCATTCTAGCTGGCGAGCGAACCGGCGAGCGATCGGGCGATTTTCAAGAACTCGAGGGAGACGGGATTTGCCGGATCGGCGGCGACGATGGGGAGTCCGCGGTCGCCCGCTTCGCGCGTCGGGATGTCGATGGGGATCTGGCCGAGGAGAGGGACTTTAAGGCGCGCGGCTTCGCGGTCGCCGCCGCCGTTGCCGAAGATATCATAGCGCTGCCCGTCGCTCGGGCAGAGAAAGAAGCTCATGTTTTCGATCAGGCCGAGGACGGGGACGTTCACCTTTTGAAACATCGTGGACGCCTTGCGCGCGTCGATGAGGGCGACTTCCTGCGGCGTGGTGACGATGACCACGCCGGCGAGCGCGACGGTCTGGACGATGGTGAGTTGGATGTCGCCGGTGCCGGGCGGGAGATCGAGGATGAGGAAATCGAGCGCGCCCCACTCGACCTGCCGGAGAAACTGCTGGGTGTATTTTGTAACCATCGGCCCGCGGAGGATGGCGGGAGCGGAGTCATCGAGGAGGAAGCCCATGGACATGAGTTTCAAATCGGCGCGCTCGATGGGGAGGATGCGGTTTTCCTCCGTGGCCATCGGGCGCTCGTTGCTACCAAACATCAGGCCGATGCTCGGTCCATAGAGGTCGCAATCACACAGGCCGACTGCGGCACCGTTTTTTTGCAAAGCGATGGCGAGATTCGCGGCGACGGTCGATTTGCCGACTCCTCCTTTGCCGCTGGCGACGGCGATGACGTGTTTCACTCCTTCGATGGCAGAGGCCGCCATTGGCGAGCCGCCGGCCACCGGCGCAGATTGAGGTGCGGCCTGAATGTCGATGCGAACAGTCACTTTTCCGATGCCGGCTATCTGCCCCAGCGCGGCCTCAGAGCTGTCTTTAATCGACTGCGGAATCTTCGGATCATTGGTCGCAAGCGATAACTGAACGACCACATCGGGGCCGCTGACGCGAACCTCCTTCACCAAACCGAACGAAATTATGTCGCGGCTGAAACCGGGATATTTGACGGTGGCCAGTTTTTCGCGGACGAGAGATTCAGTAATCAAAGACATGAGGCCTGGATAGTGGATGGGCGGGCGAGTAGGTCGGTGAAACGCGGCGAGTTGTCGAGCGGTTCACACGCTTTCGCCGAAGTCGATGAAGGGCGCGAGTTTCGCGTGGAGTTCGTCGATGAGATCGCGGGCCTCCGGTTGCGTTCCGACGGAGCGGACTTCGTAGCCGGGCAGTCCTTCCATCATCTCTTCTCTGCCGTAAGACTTCGCAGCCGATTTTGGCTGCACACAAAAAGCAGCTTCACCGCAGGATCACCTGACCTGCTCAATATCGCTTCCGCATGTTGCTCGGCAGGATATTCAGTTCGTTGCGGTATTTGGCGACGGTGCGGCGGGCGATGGGGATGCCGCGCTTTTCGAGTAACTCGACGATTTCCTTGTCGCTCAGCGGACTCGAGTCGTTCTCGCTTTTCACCATCTCGGCGATGGCCCCTTTGACACTCGTGTTACTCATCGATTCGCCACCGGACGTTTGGTAGCCGGGCGTGAAAAAGTATTTCATGTCAAAGACACCCCACGGTGTGGACATGTATTTGCCAGAGATTGCGCGGCTCACCGTCGTCTCATGCACGCCCACGATGTCGGCGATCTGCACCATGGTCAGCGGCTTGAGGGCGCTTGGGCCGACTTCGAGGAAGTCCTTCTGCTTGCCGACGATTTCGTGGGCGATGTTGGAGATGGTCTGCTGGCGCTGGTGGATGGACTTAATGAGAAATTTACCGCTGCGGATTTTGTCGCGGATGTAGTCCTTCACCTCGGCCCCACCTTTGTCCTGGGACATCAGGTCCTTGTAGGTATTGCTGATCCGCAGGTGGGGGATTTGCTCGCCGTTGAGCGAGATCGTCCACTCGCCGCCAATCTTTTCCACGTTCACATCCGGCAGGACGTAGTTGTTCGGATCGGGGGTGAAAATCTGGCCGGGCTTCGGGTCGAGAGTCGCGATGAAACCTGCGGCCCGCTGGACCTGCTCGGCTGTGGTGCCCAGACGGCGGGCGATCTCGGGAAAACGGCGCTTGCCCAAATCATCGATGTGCCGATCGACCATGCGATATTCGAGGCTCTGCTCCTTGCTTAAGCGACGGAGCTGGATGAGCAGGCACTCCCGCAGATCGCGCGAGCCGACGCCCACAGGATGAAAGGTCTGCACAAACTCGAGGATGCGCTGGAGATCGGCGACCTCCATGCCGGTGTTGCCCGCAATTTCCTCAGGGGTGGCCTGGAGAAAGCCCGCATCGTCGATATTGCCGATGATCAGTTCTGCGATCGTGGTGTCGGCTTCGTTAAGGTCGCTCGAATTGAGCTGCTCGATAAGATGCTGCTGGAGCGTTTGCATACCCACGATGCTATCGAAGAAAAACTGCCGCCTTTCCTCCTCCTCCGCCGACCGCCCCGAGTAGCTCTGGCTTTGCGCCATGTAATCCCGCCATTCGTCATCGAGCTTCGCCAGCCTCTCGAACTCCTCCTGAAACTCATCGTGCTCCTGCTGCTTGTCCTCGATCGTCGGCTCCATCTGGTCCTCCTCGATCGTCGGATTCGTCGAAAGTTCCTGCTGGATGAGATTTCGCAACTCCAGCATCGGAGCCTGCAGGATTTGCAGACTCTGCTGGAGTTGGGGTGCGAGAACCTGCTGTTGGGAAAGGTTCTGAGTTTGATACATGCCGGCCATGGAGAAGTGAGGTTAGTGAGTGCTGAGCGAACCGCAAGCAGCATTCCTGCCAGCATCCAAAACAATTTCTTGCAGGCACGCGGCGCACTTCTGGCTTATCGAGAAAGAATGAACGCAAAATCCTTTTTCGTCCCCGCGCTGGGCATCTCTGCCCTCGCCGCGGTGGTGTTCGGACCCACGCCTTTGAAAGGCGAGGCTGGCGCGGAAGACGCCCCGGTCGTTGTGCTGCTGAGCGATGTTGCCGCGCAGCAGGCCATCATCATCGACAATCAAGCCAAAATCGATGCGAAGCTCGCGAGCATCGGCGAGAGCGTCCGAGTCGCCCGCATTTTTGTCAGTCGCGGAGGCGGCAAAGCGAAATGAAAACCCTTCTTTCACTGACGTTGTCGGCCGTTGCGCTTTTCGCGTTCGCCCTCGATCTCCACTCGCAAGCCCCCGTTGCACCCGCGACTCCGCTACAAATCCTGCAGGCGATGAAGGCGAAAAACCAGCAACTCATTGAGAAGCAGACGCAAACGCTGCAAAAGCTCGACGAATTGGAGAAGGAAGCGGACCAGATTAAAACTCTGGCAAAGCGGACCTAAAGCCCGCGTTGCAATCGAGAGGGGTCACGTCACCAAGCCTCCGTTCGCGCAAGAATGAACGAAGCCATCGGTGGCTGTGCGGGCGCGCCGGTCAGGCCTTTTCCGCCGACTTCTTCACTTCCAGTTTCCGGTAAAGCGTGGCCATGCTGATGCCGAGCATTTTCGCCGCTTTCTCGCGGGAGCCGGCATTGAATTTGGTCGTCTCCTCAATGTAACGGCGCTCTTGGTCGCGGATGTACTCATCGAGCGTCTGGCCGACCGGAAGGGTGCCAGTATGTTCTACGGGTGGCGCAGTCGCATGGCGGATGACCTGCGGGGGGAGATCGGTGGTGCGGATGAGTCCGTCGTCGCACAGCGCGCAGGCGCGTTCGATGGCGTTTTCGAGTTCGCGCACGTTTCCCGGCCAGCGGTAGTGGGTGAGCATCTCCACGGCTTTGGGGTCGATTTTCCGAGCCTCGGTGCCGGTCTGCGTGGAGTTCTTTTGGAGGAAATGATTCACGAGCAAAGGGATGTCGTCCGGACGCTCGCGGAGCGCAGGCATCTCGATCGGGATGACGGCGAGGCGGTAGTAAAGATCCTCGCGGAAATTGCCGCTCTTGATCTTGTCGCCGAGCAGTTCATTCGTTGCCGCGAGCACGCGCACGTTGATCGGCATGGTCTTTGTATCTCCCACTCGCCGGATCTGGCGCTCTTGCAGCACGCGGAGCAGTTTCGTCTGGAGCGGCTGCGCCATCGAATTCACCTCATCGAGGAAAATCGTTCCCAATTCCGCTTCTTCGAACAGGCCCATCTTGTCCTGCACAGCTCCGGTGAACGACCCTTTCTTGTGCCCAAATAGCTCGGACTCCAGCAAATTCTCCGGCAGCGCGGAGCAGTTGATGGCCACAAAGGGCTGATGCTGCCGGTTGCTGTTGAAATGCAGCGCGCGCGCCACCAGTTCCTTTCCCGTGCCGCTCTCGCCCTGGATCAAAATGGTGCTGTCGGTGTCCGCGACTTTCGCGATCAGGTTATAGATTTCCTGCATTTTCCCACTCGTGCCGATGATGTTTTCAAACCGGTATTTCTCCTTCACGATTTGCCGCAAATTCCGGTTCTCGCGCACCAGGCTTTGGTTATCGAGCGCCCGCTGGATCGTGAGTTGCAGTTCATCCACCTTGAACGGCTTCGTGATGTAGTCGTACGCCCCAAGCTTCATCGCCTCAATGGCCGTCTCCACCGTTTTGTAGGCTGTGATCAAAATCACCGGCGTCTGCGGCAGCACCTCGCGGCACTCGCGCAGGATGTCGAGCCCCCCGACCTTATCCATCCGCAAATCAGAGATTACGAGCTGCGGCGCGTGGGTGGAGAGGTTTTCCAGCGCTTTCGCGCCAGAGGAGTAGGCCACGGTTTGGTGTCCCCTTTCCTGGCAGATGTCGGAGATGACAGACACCATCGCGGGATCGTCGTCGATAATGAGAATTCGAGCCATAAGGGTGTGTTTCGCGGAAATGAGACTATTGCATGCCTGAGAAATGGGAAGCGGGATGTTTCGCGAAGTTTCGCGCGCGAAAACGATGCCTGGTCCATCCCGCAGGTGGCTTGGCGAAGCCGGATGGTGCGCTCTCTTTCCCGCAAAACCAGTCCGCAACTATCGCCCTCCAACCGCTGTTCATCCAGCCAGTTCCCCGTGCGCCCGTGACCGCTTTCATCAAGCGAAACGAGCCTCCGCGGAGTAAATGAAAAGGTTCCCGCATCGGCGGCCAAATCCAAAATAGAAAGACCAGACCCGTATGAACAAGAAAGCAGCCCTCATCCTCACCCTCGCCCTGGCTCTGCCGGCGACCGTCACCCTCGCACAAGGCCCAGGCGGCCCACCCCCTGGGGGACCACCTCCCGGCGGCCTTCCGCCCGGCCCACCTCCGGACCGGGAGCAACCCGGAAGGCGCCCGCCAAACGACCGTGAAAGACCACCGCTTCCGCCGATGCCGATTCTGCAGGTGCTTGACGGCGATCACGACGGTATCGTTTCGGCCGGAGAGATTAAAAACGCGCCGGACTCGCTCGGAAAGCTCGACAAAAACAAGGACGGCAAGCTGACCGCAGAGGAATTCGCGGTCCGGCGACCGGACGGCCCTCCGCCCGGAGATCGCGAGGACGGCGGCGAAAAAGCAAAGACGCGCAATGCCGTGAGCGACCGCAACCGGCCACCGGAACCCTTCCCCGGCCACAAGCCCGTGCGTGACGGCGACAAAGAAGTCGCCTCCCCGAAAGAGGGCGAGCGGCCCAAGGACGGCCCGCGCGAGCGCGGCGACAAACCGCCACGGCCGCCAGTCCCGCCGCTCATCGCCGTGCTCGATGCAGATAGTGACGGCGTGATTTCCGCCGATGAAATCGCCGGTGCCTCGAAGTCCCTGCTCACGCTGGACAAGAACGACGACGGCCAGCTCGGACCGAGGGAATACATGGGTCGTCCGCGCGGCGACCGCCCCGAAGGTGACGAGCAGAAACCTCCTCGCCCGCCGAGGGACGGCGAGTAGGCGTTCCTGATCAGAAATTTTCAGCCCCGCAGCGGCTTCGCGCCGCTGCGGGGTTTTTGTTTGGCGTGCGGTGGCAGAGCGAGGGACGAGCGGCGACACCGCTTTCGAATCGGCGGGCGCAGGCGGTCGTGCGGAGCCGGGATTCTTGGGGACTGCAATCCGGCGCGAAAGCGGTGTCGCCGCGAGAGCTCGCCAAGGCTCGCTTTCGCTCTGCCACCGCACTCCAAAGGACTACAGCCGCAGCGTGACGATCCGCCGGTTCTTCGTGTCGGCGACGAGGATGCGGTTTTGCGCATCCACCGCCAGACCCCAAGGCGTGCCAAACTCTCCCTCCCCGCTGCCGGTGCGACCGAACTGGCCGAGCAGCCGCCCGTCCGTGCTCACGCGCGAAAGCCGGCCGGCGCCGTATTCCACGACGTAGAGCGCGCCGTCGCCGCCGGTCGCGATGTCGTAGGGCAGGTTGAAGGCGAGGGGCTTTCCTGCTTCGCCGAGCAGGCCGAGGTATTTTCCATCGTCTGAAAAAACGAGCACGCGATTGTTAATCGCGTCCGCCACGTAGAGCCGTCCGTCTTTCCACGTCAAACCCGAGGGCCGCTGAAACTGCCCGACCCCGGTGCCGAAACTGCCGAAGCTCGCCAGCCATTTTCCCTCGCGCGAAAATTTTTGCACGCGGTCGTTCCCGCCGTATTCGCACACGTAGAGATTCTCCGCCGCATCGGTGCAGATCCCCACTGGATAGATGAATTCTCCGTCCCGCTTTCCGTGCGCGCCGATGTTCTTCAGCCAATGCCCGTTCGCATCGAACCACACCACGCGGTGATAATGCGTGTCGCAAACGACCACGCGCCCGTCCTTCAAAACGACGATGCCTTCCGGCTTCCCCACGCGCACGTCGAGCATCTGCCACTGCCGTTTGAGCGCGCCGTCGCCGTCGTAAATGAGCACGCGTCCGGCAGTGTCGAGCGTGGCGATTTCGCCGTCATTGCCCACGGCCACGCTCCGCGGCGTGGGCAGGGTCGCGCCGTCCGGGGGGAGATTCCAAACCCGCCATTCGGTCGCGGTCAGGTCGATGGCTTGCGGCGCACGCTGGCAGCCGGTGACCACGAAAAGGGTGACGAGCAACCCGAGGAGCGCCGCCCGCACGCGCATTCCCGCGCGGAGCATCTCCGCGCCGGGACGGTGAAAAAAACTCCGCGCCGTGCCGCTCGCCATATGGTGCAATTCGACGTCCGCGACGGAGCCGCGAAAGCGCGACGACTCGACCGTGACGGCGCCCGCATCTTCGCGCGTGAGCACGATCTGCTCGGGCCGGAAACAGCGCGGATGCTGAATCTTCGCGCCGAGCCAGAGCGCGGCTTCGGCCGGCGTGAACCAGTTGCCGGGGCCGAGAAAAGTCATGAGCTCAGGCGTCGGGGGAGCATCGTAAAGTTCGCGCACCGGGCCGTGGTGGACGACGCGACCGTCGCTCAGGCAGACCACTCCTTCCGCTTCGCCGAGCGCGATTTCCGGGAGGTGCGTGGAGAAAACCAGCGATGCGCCGGTCGTGGCGAGGTGCTCGCGGATCACCCGCCAGTAGTTCCCGGCGCGCGCCGGATCGACGTGGGCGAGCGGCTCATCCATCACGAGCACGGCGGCTTTGGCCGCGAGCGCGCGGGCCACCGAGAGGCGGGCTTGCTCGCCCTGGCTGAGTTCGTGCGGGCGCGCATCGGCTCGCGCCGAAAGATCAAACGCGGCAAGCAGCGCGTTGAGCCCGTCGCCGCTCGGACGCGTGATCGTGAGATGCTCGCGCGCGGTGCAGTGCGGCCAAAGCCCGCGATCCTGCGGCACCCAGGCGATGGAGGCAGGGCCGCTCACGCTGCCGCGATCCGCTTTCTCGAAACCGACGAGCACATTGAGCAGCGACGTTTTCCCCGCGCCCGACCAGCCGATCACCGCGGTGACGCCGGGGCGCAGGACGAGCGCCACGTCGCGCAACCGCGTCGGCGCGAGCGAGACGTGGTCGAGAGTCCAGAGCGGATCAGCGGCCATCAGCGGCGTGCATACCAGCGGGCCGCGGGCGCCGTCAAAAGCAGAACCGCCACGGGCGCGGCAAAGGCGGCGAGAAACATCGCCGAGAGCACCGCGGTCTGGCCGTAATGCGCGAGATTGTGCAGCCGCACAAAGACCGGTGTGAGGCCGATGGGCGCGAGGATGGAGCCCGCCGTGAAATCGAAATAGGCCCAACAAAAAAGCAGGAAGACGGCAAGCCATCGGCGGCGCGTATCCAGCCGCCAGACGAGCGCAGAGGAACCGGCGAGCCGGGCCAGATGGAGCGCGGGATTCCGACGACTGGCGTCGAGCAGCCAGCGCAGCGGAAGGGCGAACGGGAGCAGCAGGAGCGTCAGCGCGAGGAGCAGTGGGAGCGGCGTGTCGTAGGCGGGTCGGAGCGCGGGAAACTGGAACACCGGGAGGATCAAAAGAGAAAGCAACAGCGCGCCCAACAAGCCCGGCGCGGCCAGGAGCGGGGCGCAGAGGTCTCGGCTGCGGCTGCCGG
>Ga0209181_10009487_pt1 | contig 12781 bp, 11 predicted proteins | sample MAT05_FD_187208 | JGI IMG/M metagenome (GOLD analysis project Ga0209181, IMG submission 187208) | Freshwater microbial communities from Lake Fryxell liftoff mats and glacier meltwater in Antarctica - MAT-05 (SPAdes) (version 2) | ecosystem: Environmental > Aquatic > Freshwater > Ice > Liftoff... | reverse complement strand
ATCACCATGCTTGGCTAATAATCTAGCGGACTGTTGGACTCCCTCAGCGGCCGCGTCGTCTAACAACTGGATGGAACGGGGGCCAACTTTCCGAACCGCTTCGGCCACTTCATCCCCGTACTTGACCAAGAGTGACTCAACCTTGCGAGTCAGCACTTCGCTCCCCTCTTCGGCAACTTCCTTGCCGAAACGGCGAGAGACGAACTCAACCAGTTCGCGAGCCATTGCGGCTTTGCTCTGTGCGAACCCATTCGAACCGGCGCATGCGCACATAGTCAGAGCCAATAGAATCGGTAGCCATGCTGTTGGTTTCATTCGCTTGTTATCCCGGTTGGATGAGTTTCTTGAACGAAATCAGGGTCCACACCTAGCAATTTTAGAACGGCAATGCGCCGCAATTCCGCCCTGGATTTGGCGATTTCTTCAAAATGTTGCACTAGGCCCTTCGTCTTTTCATCTCCATAGCAAATGACCCGCTGCATCACCTTGAGCTGGTAGTTTAGCTCTTCCTCTAAGTTCTTCGAAGGGTCGCTCCATCGGGCCCAAATGGCTGACACAATCTGGTCGATCACCAGTCCCACAACCACTCCAATACCTAAGGTCACCCACCCCGACGCCGCGCCCGTGCCCAGGATACCAGCGGATACGCCTAAGCGGACAGCCACCTGAGTTAACACTTCGCCGACAATGATCGAGACCAACTGCGAACTAATATTGGATTGCAGGTCGTAGCCTGAAATCTGCATAGCGTTTTCGATTGCCGCGTCGAAGCGAGATTGAACCACTGCCGCATCCATCAGCCCGAGATCGTACGTATGCGAAAAGTCCTCTACATCGGCTCGCAAGTCGACGAGCATGTTGCTTTCCGTGCTTCGGATTTCGGCTAGAAATTCCGTGACGACCTGTTCTATGGCTTTGGTCAGGTCTTTGCCTTTGAGCACCTGCAATTCAAATTGCTCTTTCAAGTACTCCGCGTGCCGATCTCCGCGAGTAAATGGGGTAGCGTCGGCAATGATACGCCATTTGCTGCCCCAACCTAAAGCCGACTTAGCAAATCTGCCCGACTGCGATCGGCTGTGATTGAACAACGTGTTGAGAGCATCAAAGTGACTTCTGGTCGCGTTGGTGATCCTCTCTTCGGCGAGCGCAAGATGTGGCTTCGCGATCGCCTGTGGAGTCGGAGCCTTTGGCAACGATTGTGGTTGCGAAACACCTCGAGAATCGACGCGTCGTGAGCTTTGAAGAAAATATACCCCCGAGAACGCTACAACTACCAACCCAACCACCACTGACCATACGGCTTGCGGTTTCACTTGTTGCTCCCTCTATCAAACATTGGCTCATTACGTTCTAAAGAAAACTGCCTTACGGCTTTTTCCCCAAAGCAAGTATGTCGTCGACCTTTATCGAAAGTCCATCGAGCAGTAGGCTTCGTGCTGTTTCACCAGCGCGGCATTCCATCAGTACGCGATACTCCGATCCGTTCAGGGTGAGAACGGTCAACATGGATCGCTCTGGATCGACGATCCAATACTCTGAGATCCCGGCTTTGGCGTAGTCCAATCGTTTGTCGAAATAATCCCGCTTACTCGCATCCGATCCCTCACTCACAACTTCCACGGCCAAATCAATTTTTTCCGGGTAGCCAGCTAAGTCAGTCGGGATATTTTCCGGGCGAACATAAAGAAGGTCCGGTTCGCGGACAGTGCCAGCAAACAACTTGACCGGCAGGGGAGCAAACAGCACGACACCTTCCGTATGGTGGTTTTGCAAAAATTTCTTTATTTCAGTGAGCAAAAGGTCAACTATCAACTGATGCAACCATGTCGGCAGGGGAAGTATTTCCAATCTTCCATCGACCAACTCGGCCATTTGGTTGGTATGGATGCGGAAGTAGTCTGCTTCGTTCCATTGCCCCTGCAGGGGAAAGAACTGCGTTACTTCCCAGGCTGGTTCGCCCGTTTTTGAAGGGATTAGTGGTTGTGCACGTAAATTCATTTTCTCAAGTCCAGAACTGTCTAGTCTAGTCTGATAATCGCGGGCCAGCACGCAAAGCAGCTTTGCATATTGTACAATAATTTCCCATTGAGTCATTTCAAATTTTGCGAAACGGCTCAACACTATGTAAAACAAGAAAGAACAAGTACATATGGCGATTTTGATAAATAGGCACTGGAAACGATTTGCTGCCGTAACGGTGCTGTATTTTTCAGTTCAAACACCCTTCTCCAACGCCCAATTGGACGCCGTCGCGATCACCCCCGATGTCGTGTATGGGCACAAAGATGGGATGGCCTTGACCTTCGACGTTTTTCGGCCGAAAGAGAATGCCAATGGAATTGGAATTCTGTTCATGGTAAGTGGCGGATGGGTATCGACATGGATTGAACCGAAACAGAGCATTCCAATGTATAAGCATTTGCTGGATCGCGGCTACACCGTCATCGCGGTTCGGCATGGCAGCAGCCCTCGTTACCTCGTGCCCGAATGCGTTAGCGATGTCCAAATTGCCCTCGACTTCATTTCCAAGCATGCAACCGATTGGCAAATAGACCCGAAGCGACTCGGTGTATTCGGTTTCAGCGCAGGCGGGCATCTATCGCTGATGCTTGGTACGGTCGGCGGTACGAAGAAAGGATCAGAAGAGGTCGCTCGCGTCGCCGCGGTCGTGGCCGTCTTTCCGCCAACGGATCTCGCCCCGTATGTTGATCCCAAGAGCCCGTTGCGCGAGCAATTCCCGGCGCTCAAGTTTGACCCATCAAGATCGGACATTTATTCACCACTCATGCAAGTGACTGCCGACGACGCGCCGACTTTGCTATACCACGGCGACAAGGACGAGCTGGTACCGCTATTTCACAGCGAAAAAATTCAAAAAGCCTTCGAAGCGGTCAAGGTGGACAGCAAGTTGGTCGTGATTCCAGGCGCTGCCCATGGCTTCAACGAAGAAGGCAATCGGCGATTGGCCAAAGACATGGGCGATTGGTTTGATAAACACTTGGTTCCATCTGGCAAGTAACACACAACCGGTTTTACATACCAGTCACCCTCGAACCTACTAAAATACGATTGGCGTTTGACTTTCTGTGCGAGTGGAGGCAACTCCCTCGAGATTCGCGTGGAACTCGAATCATGGTTTCGGCTGTTTTGGACAATCTCGCATCGGGTCTTAGTAAGTCGGAAATTCTTCTCGAGGCTGCAGGTGATCGCACACGGAGCCCGAAATCGGAATTAGGAGCGGACCACGTTGAATGATCGCTTCACATTCCACTTGCCGCCGATGCATCAAGACAACACGAACCGGATCCATCAATTTGGGTGTCTCGTTTGTATTCCCTCCTCTTCAGTCGGTCAAATAGCTGTGAAGCATCGGACGGACTGGTCGAGCCTGGGATCAATTTGCGGCATCGGCTGCCCAACGCACCCAGAAAGCGTTGCTTGCACGTTGACGTTGAATTGTTGAACTTCAACCGACGCTGTGACCGAGTAGGGGATTTGCTCCACAAACTGTACTCGGTTTGGGCGACCGATGCAACGAAACTGAATTCCCGTTGGTGACTCAGGACGGTTAGTCCTGAGTCACCAAATTGAAACCTGCCGCTGGCCCAGGGCGCGGTCGATTAGCTCGACTTTGTTACGCCGCATCTGTATTCGCAGTGGGCTGTCACCATTCGCCTGACGGATTGGCCGGCATTTCCGCCCTTTCGACCTTCAGGCCGGCAACGACGTCATTGATGGCCCCAATGACGAAGGGAAAACATCACGTCTTGCTCGCGACAGAGTCGATTTGACAGATTTCAAAGAATTCTTGGCGTAAAATGTCGTCCAATCTCGCCAATGAGGTTGAAACCTATTTGGAGACTAAAAAATGCAAGAACGCGACGTTTTTCTCAACGCAATTGAAATTCAAGACCCCGTAGGTCGTGCAATGTATCTAGCTGACGCATGTGCTGGCAACGATGCACTACATAAGAAGCTGGAGGATCTTTTAGCTGCCCATAATATGGCTGGAGGTTTCCTAAGCCACCGCGGCCTGCCTCGGGACGACGAAGCTGGATCGCCAACGGAAGAACAGCAGGGCATTAGATCTTCTCCAGGTACGATTGTTGTCGGGCGGTACAAGTTGCTGCAGCAGATCGGCGAAGGCGGAATGGGTACCGTTTGGATGGCGGAGCAATTCGAGCCAGTAAAACGGCGCGTCGCCATCAAATTGATTCGACTGGACAAAGGTTCTTCCAAATCTCTCATTTCGAGATTTGAAGCTGAGAGGCAAGCCATCGCGCTGATGGATCATCCGAACATCGCCAAATTGCTGGACGCAGGGACGACGGAATCAGGAAGCCCCTACTTTGTGATGGAGTTAGTCAAAGGTGTCCCGCTAACAGTGTACTGCGACACACATAAGCTCTCCATTGAGCAAAGACTGAACCTCTTCATGCAACTTTGTAGTGCAATTCAACACGCACATCAAAAAGGAATCATTCACCGAGACTTGAAGCCTTCCAACATCCTTGTTGAGAACCATGACGACAAGCCCGTTTCCAAAATTATCGATTTTGGTCTGGCAAAAGCGACGACTGGATTGCAGCTGACCGACAACACGCTCTTTACAGGGTTTGGGAACATTATCGGCACGCCGCTCTATATGTCACCCGAACAGGCCAACTTGAGCGCGATCGATATCGACACACGCGCCGACATTTATGCTTTGGGGACGATCCTATACGAGCTCCTCACCGGTTCGACACCGATTACTCGCGACGCGATCAAGAAGACCGCTCTGGATGAGATGCTTAAGATGATCCGAGAGCAAGATGCGCCAACACCAAGCAGTCGACTAAGTACGTCCGAGAGCCGGCCGAGTATTGCCGCGAATCGCGATACAGAGCCAGAGCGACTCGGGCGTTTTATCAAGGGCGAACTTGATTGGATCGTCATGAAGGCTTTGGCCAAGGAGCGAAGCCGTCGATACGAAACCGCAAATGACTTTGCGCGAGACATTCAACGATTTCTCAACGACGAACCCGTTCTGGCCGGACCTCCTTCCACCACTTACAAGCTGCGCAAGTTTGTCAGTCGCAACCGAGCGTCGACCGTGGCTGTTTCACTGGTGTTACTTGCACTGTGCGTCGGAGTCTCCGGAATAGTATGGGGCTTGGTTGAAGCCAGACGACAGCAAGCCATCGCCGTAGCCGCCGCGGATGCCGAACGACAGGCGCGGCAACACGCCGAAGAACAACGTGCAGTAGCCGAGACTCAACGGCAACGGGCCGAAGCAGGCGAAAAGCTTGCGGAAGTACGACTTGTCGAGGTTGCAAATGAAAAACAAGTAGCTCAAGCCGTCAAAGATTTCTTGCAGAAGAAGTTGCTAGAACAAGCTGACGAGGGCTCGCAGGCAGACGCCTTAGTTGCAATTGGGCAGCCGATGAGCCGACTTCAGTCCAATCCAACTGTTCGGGAGCTTCTCGATCGAGCCGCTGTTCAATTATCAGGCGACAAGATCGAAGCCAACTTCCCAAATCAGCCTTTGGTGCAAGCCGAGCTTCTATCCACTGTCGGTTCGACCTACTTGCAGATCGGCCAAACCGAAGAAGGGCTGGCCTTGCTGGAACGCGCATTAGCAATTCGTCAGCAACAACCCAATAGCACTGATAACGAGCTACTTGAGCTTTTGGCTCGAGTTGCCTACGCGCACTTTGCAAACAGAGACCTAGACCTTGGAATTAAAGAACTGGAATCGGTGCTAAGCGAAAGGCAACAAGCTTCGGGGGAAAATCACGAAACTACCTTAGAGTCGATGTTCGTCTTAGCGACAGCCCTGCGGGTCGCAGGTAAGCTTCCTGAGTCCAGCGAGATCTTGAAAGATCTGGCTGCCCGCGCTGAAACGCACCTTGGATCTGCGCATAAACTAACTATACAAATCATGTATGCTTTATCCCGAGACTATTTAGACGGCAAGCAATTCGATCACGCTTTGGAGCTTGCCGAGAAAGCTGCAAACAATAGTAAAAAGAGTTTCGGTGAACTATACCCGTTGACACTGGATATCGAGTTGCAGGTCGCATTTATCCTCTCCAAAATGGGGAAAGCCGATTCTGCGATACCGAGGGCAATCGATGCCGTCAAAAAGGCAGTGAGTGCCATGGGCGATGAAAATCGAAAGGTTCTGAGTAAATACAATGCGCTTGCGGCGATTTATACAAATCTGAAGAAACCGGCGCCCGCGATCCCTGTTTTAGAGAAGGCATTGGGGATCATCAGGCTGGGAAATCCTGATCCCAAAGATCCATTGCTAATGGGAACAGTTCGGAATTTGGCGTTTTGCTTAAGGTCTGTTCGACGATTTGACGAGGCGATACCACTCTATGAAGAGTATTTTCGAGGAGTCGAACTGCGAGCGAAATCGGCAACATCGAACGGGCAAGATGCTCATATGTTCAAAGCAGCAAACGAGACGAAACGCGATCTCATCGAATGCTACAAGCAGACAAAGCAAATCGAGCTGGCCATCCCAGTCATGGAGGAAATGCTCAATGACTCGAAAACGGGGTCCAGCGACGAGCCAACAAAGATATTGCAACGCACAAGTGAGTTGGTAATGGCGTATCTCGATGTGGGAAATCTTGAATCGGCGAAGAACATGGCAGAAGAAGCCCTTCAGGGATGGGCCACTAAGAGTGTGGATCCACTTCATCAATTGGGCTCCAAGTTTGTTCTGTTTCGGGTGTACCTGGCATCTGGCAACCTCAAGACAGCCAAATCGCTCTCGAACGAAGTCGCTACCCTCGTTAACGAACTATTTCCAAACGGCTCGAAGGAAGCGGTTGGATTCAAGAGCGAACTGGGCATAAACTTCTTCGAGGCCGCCCATCCCGATTTGGCTGTTCCCTTCCTTGAAGAGGTCGCGAATGAGCTGGAGAAGACCAATTTCGCAAATCCAATTGCCGACCGTGTTGTCTCCTCGACTTGGAAATCACTGAACGATCTCGGCGAATATAAAAAGGCAGAACGGTGGATCCGCACTTGGAGCAAACATCTGAAATCGATCAATTCTCCGAGATACACGGCTGCACTGACTTCATTGGGTGAAAATCTCTTGAAGCAAGACAAATACGCAGATGCAGAGACTGCCTTACGCGACGTGCACGACAAGTTCTCAACAACAACATCAACTGCATTGAGTTACAGAGCCATGTCTGGTTTGGGTGAAGCGCTTATGGAACAGGAGCACTATGAAGAAGCCGAACAGATGCTCTTACAGGGATACAAAGGAATCAGAGCGAACGAAAGCAAACTTCGTGATGACCAGAAGTGGCTGATACCGAAGGCTATTGAGCGATTGATCCGATTGTACACAAAAACCAATGCTTCAGACGAAGCTACCAAATGGCAAGCAGCGCTTGATAAACACTCCGCCGGGACCACCAAACGGGCGTCGAAATGACTCCAGACGAGCTTCTTCCACAAGTCTACGACGAACTCCGCCGACTTGCCGCTGCGAAAATGAGGAATGAAACGCCGGAGCATACTCTTGACGCTACTGGTCTGGTTCACGAGGTGTTCCTTAAACTCGGCGCCGACGAATCCTTCGCGACCAAAAGCAGTTTTATGCGTGCTGCGGCAATTGCCATGCGACGCATTCTGGTAGATCACGCACGTGCTCGCATGGCCTCCAAACGAGGTGGAACTGAAGCCGCCAAGGTCACGTTTCAGGACTTTGTCATTCCTCTTGCCGACCCGGCCATTATTGAACTCGACGAAGCACTAAAAAGGTTCAAGGATGTTGATTCGCAGGCAGCCGAGCTTGTACAGCTTCGATACTTTTCGAACTTGACAAACGCCGACGTCTCTGAAGCTCTCGGACTGTCCCCTCGCTCCGCCGACCGCCTCTGGGCTTACGCCAAAGCTTGGCTTATTCGTGAACTGTCTCCATGATTTTGAGTCTGAACTCTTCAGTGATCCAACCAGCACCCTGGGCGACCTCGTGAGTCCTTTCTGGACTTTGTAAGTTCCCTCCCGCGTTACGGTACGAGGCGGCTAACTACATAGAGAGCAACAGTGCCAGCAAGACTACCACTGTTTCAATCCACCGGCGTGGGAGCGTGCTAACCGCTTCGCTTCAGAGCAACGATTACGATTGAACAAAACGCGGAATGGTGACTCAGGAGGGCGTGTCCTGAGGGAGGAAATCGATTAGTCTTGGGACGGTTAGTCCTGAGTGAGTACTAGAGTGATGTCGAAGCTCTGGACAACAGGTAGCGCATTACTTCTGTATAAATAGTGAACGACTTCAACGAGGACCGAGGAAGCGGAGCGGTACAGCGGTCGATGGGCCTATGGTGACGTTCCTGCGTTTCGGTATAACCGGCGCGGTATCGACTAGCTCAAACTTAAACCGCTTGAGGAGCGAACCGAGCACGATCGCAATTTCATACGATGCAAACGCAGCTCCGATGCATCTTCGATGACCACCGCCGAAGGGCATGTACTCAAATGGGGAATAGCTTCTTTCAACGAACCGTTCGGGACGAAAACTTTCCGGGGCGTCGTAGGTCGCAGGGTTGTAGTGCGCTAAAACGGTTGCCGGTGCCACAGCCATTCCGACGGGCAAGTGATACTCGCCAAGCTGAAGAGGAGCCTTCAGTTTCCGAAGCGTCTCGGTCACAATCGGATGAATTCGAAGGGTCTCCTGCACAGTCGCCTTCAAATAAGGTGCGGAAGCAAGTTGTTCAGGCGCATTGTCCTCGAGCGAATCGAGTTCTTTCAATAAGGACATGAGCGCATCTGGATTGCGGTGGAGATGGTACATGGCCCAAGTAAGCGTCAGCGCCGTGGTTTCGTGGCCAGCAAAAAGAAACGTCATCAATTCGGAATAGATGTGCTCGCGTGTGATCGGTTGACCATCCTCGTAAGTAGCCAAGCAAAGTAACGAGAGTATGTCATCGCCCGGATCGCCGCTGAGCTTACGTTTGTCGATGACTCGTTCCAAGCAACGATGCAAATGTTTTTTTGCGTCACACCATCGATCCCAAGGAGTCAGTCCCAAGAATGAAAAGTGTGTCTTGCGCGAAAAGAATAAGAGCGGCGAACTACTAGCCACCACTTTCTGGCTTGCTTGGATGAGCTGGGTAACTAGGTTGGGATCGCTCCCGCCAAAAATGGATCGCACGATGATTTCAAGCGAGATATCGGTCATCAAGTTCAACGTGAGGATTTCTCGTTGGTCACGGTTCGTTTCTAAGCGTTCGATGGCGATCTGCTGCATACTCTCCCCGTAAGTCTTCATCCGATCACCATGAAACATCGGCATCATCAATCGTCGTTCGCGGCGGTGTTGCTCACCTTCCAAAATTAGCATCGAACCACTGCCCATCAGCGGAACAATTGTAGATGCTGCGAACGGCGAATAAATTTTTGGGTCTTGGCCATGAATGACGCGAATCAAGTCTTCACGTCCAGTGACCACGACAGGACCATTCATCGCCCTCAACAAAAACGGATCGCCGTATTGTCGCACCCATCCTTCGAGTGCCAATCGTGGATTGCGGATGAGCTGTAGCGTAGGTAGCAGCGAGCCACTTGGCCCTGCTGGCAGTTTAACGGATGAATCCACATTCGAGGAATTAGCTTTCGAGGTCATTAACCAAGCTCACTTTCGACGGATATACTGCGGATAAGTTGTCGTAGACCTTGAATTCCCAGGCTGCTACGAAGCGCGTTGGAGACGTCGCGCCGAAAATCTACGATACGGCGTTTTGGAAAGACGGGCAATGGCGCTAGAAAATTTGTCAGCATTCCTTGCGGAACGCTTCGGCGCCACTCGTAGACACCTCAGGAGGGCGTGTCCTGAGTGAGGCAATCGAGATGTCTCAGGGCGGTTATTCGACGGGTAGTCCTGAGGCCCTTGACCGTTGTATCGAAATCATTAAAGCGTATGTACATCACTTCGGCGAATCCAAACACGCGCACGCTACCTATAAACCGGGTAAGATCTCTAACTCGCAACACAACATGCGGATTGCGCGACGAAGCATTGAAAAAGTGGACGCTGTTCGTTAACCTAACTTGTAGTTTATCTTTGATCGATTCCGGCCCGCGGAGTGCGACCAATGTTACGATTCGTCGTTTGTCGGAAGACTTCACACAGGAATGACATGATTAAAAAGAACCTTTTTCACCTTCAAATATTCATAGTGATCTTTTCAACCCTGTTGGCGAGTTTAGCTGCGGCTCCCTGCGTTGCCCAGCAAGAGAAGCAAATTCTAACTCTTCAGTCATTTGCCAAAGCGCGACAGGAATCGCTCATCAAAACATGCGGGGCAAAGGTCGCTGATATCAAAGGAGTTCTTTTGACTCTTGCACTCGACGCGTTGATCCTTGCTCCATCCAAAGTGGTTGAAGAGTTACGTTTGACGTCGATCCAGTCGACAAATGACGTCGAGGAGCAGTACATCAAAACGACGCAAATGATTCCCTCTCCGCGATGGTATACGTTAAATTGATCGACGTTTATCCGGAGAGTTATCCGTCAAAACCGGAGTTGGGAGGCTATCAACTAATGATTGCTGACGACGTCTTGCGCGGAAAGTTCCGCAAAAGCTTCGTAAAACCAGAACCGCTTCGACCAGATGAGGTCAATGAGTTCGCAATAAACCTGCGAACACGAAACCATCGATTCCGGAAAGGCCATCGTATCATGGTGCAGATACAGAGCTCCTGTGTTCCCGTTGATCGATCGTAATCCTCAAGCGTTTACAAACATTATGACGGCCGTCGAAGGCGAATATCAACCTGCTCGACAACGAGTTTACTGCACCGAGCAGCATCCATCTCACATCGAGTTGTCGATTCGAAGGTGACCGATTCGGGCGAGAGTTTGCGAATTGCGGGCAGGGTTTGTTCGAAATGATCTATTGAATCCCAGTTTAATCCGGATAAGCGAATGCGAATTATAAAGACCCAACCCGCACTACTATGGTTGTTGATCGTATGCTCTGAGTCGTACGCGGCTACAACATTGGAGGCTGTGTCGCGAACCTTGACTGGTTCGGTTCTCGTAGAGCAGAAAGGCGTTTCAGTCCCGCTCCGCATTTGGGCGATGCGACAGCAGGTGCTCGCGACTGGCCAGCATTTGACTCCAACAAAACAAGAGATTTTCGCCGCTTCGCAAAGCGCAAAGATGGTCATCGCCGCTGATGGTAAATATTCGCTTCAGCTCGAAGAGGGAACATATAGCATATTCGCATATGCCGATATGAACCAAAATGGGCGTTGGGACCCGGACGTTCCAGAACCTTTCGGGTCGTACGCGAAGAGCTCTGGAGAGTGCTTCGATTCGGTAGTAGTAGGTGAACTGAACACTAGCGGCTTCGATATCAACTTGAAGGCGCCCAAGCACTTCCCGACTGAAAGACGATCGGTGCCTGGAGGAACATTCACGCGGATGAAAGGTTATCCCGTGCTGCAGCTTTCCGGCGATGCGCGTGCTCGAGGATTCGCACATGGCAATCTCGTCGCGGAGCAGATCGTTGACTTTTTTAGGTTCTATATTCTTGAGGACAAGCTCCGATCTGCGAGAGCATATGAGGATGGTTTCGCAAAGTTTCTCAACACACATTTCGCTTACCCAGAGTCATTTGTAGCTGAATGCGAGGCAGTCATTGATGGCATGAAAGCTTCGGGAGAGGACCTGCATATCCAGGAATTGGGCCGCGACTTTTCACTCACGGACCTCTATGCGATAAACGGTTATATCGAAACGCGAGCCATGCGTTCAAGTTGCACGCAGTTTGCCGCTTGGGGGCATCGTACAGAATTGACTGACGTGGATGGCGGAATGGTGACCGGACGCAACATGGACGGAGAGATTGACATTCGTAAAGTTACTGTAAGTCACTTTTTGATTTACGCGGTCGAGCCATCGGAGTCGGGCCAGAAAAGGTTTGTCTCTATGATGTGGCCAGGATTCGTGGCAACGATCTCTGGCATGAACGAAGACGGACTATACGCGATGGAGAACGCGGGACTGACAGGCCCCGGGAATGTTGTCGGTGGCTTAGTTCCCATTGCGTGGACAATGCGTGAAACGCTGGCAAAACTCGGCAGTGATATTACGCCCGCTAGCCTTCAGCGATTCTTGGATCGCTACGACAACTCAGCGGGCGGAGTCTCCGGACCCGGCTGCATCATGCTTTTTGCGACGCCCTACGTAGGGCAAAAGGATCCAGCCTTTGTATTTGAAGGCGATCGCTTCGGTGACGCAATTCGAACTCACGGGGAAGTTAAACCCCATCTGCCGAACGTTCTCGTTTGTAGCAACCATCATCAAAAGTATGGCGTGGATCCGAAGAAACCCGACGTTGTCTTTGATAAGACGCCGGCTTTCTCGTCGCTTTGGAGATACGAATCGGGCATGCACAAACTCGACGCGTGGGACCGCATCGATCGTAGGGTGGGAACGAAGGAAATGCGAGAACTGCTGCAAACCGTCGCTCACGGAGCGACGGAGTATTCCATCATCACTCGGCCAAACAAGCTGGAGTTCGACGTTGCGATTGCTTCGATGAAACCAGAGCTGTGGGATGCACCCTATCGCCGTTGGACGACGTTCGCTTTTGAGGAAGTGTTCCGGAACCAACGCTCCGAATAATCAAATAAGTAAGCTCAGGTGCGGTGATGATAGGCTTGACGATCTAGCTAGGCTAAGAAATAGAAGTTGCTTTGCCCACACAGGAGGGCGTGTCCTAAGCGGGCAACGCAGGTTCGACGACTGAATTCCTCT
>Ga0209181_10009485_pt1 | contig 12784 bp, 11 predicted proteins | sample MAT05_FD_187208 | JGI IMG/M metagenome (GOLD analysis project Ga0209181, IMG submission 187208) | Freshwater microbial communities from Lake Fryxell liftoff mats and glacier meltwater in Antarctica - MAT-05 (SPAdes) (version 2) | ecosystem: Environmental > Aquatic > Freshwater > Ice > Liftoff... | reverse complement strand
AGGTAAAAGATTCACAGGAACTAGACGAATCAGTTTTTTTGAAGCGTTTCTGCTTCAAATCCAAAAAAGAACTTGGAGAAATCCAACTAGGGTAGGGCATACCCGAAGTCGCTTGGGGAGAATCCCACCTCTGGGTTAGATGACGCAAGGACTCTAATTTAAGTGGTTTCGTTGAGCCAAGAATCCCACTCTCTTTAGAGGTGGGAGTGTCAAGCATCTGGTTTAGTATAGGTAAGCCACAGATCGGTCTAATTTTTTCTGATCAAAAAAGCCTGCGATTCGTAAACGTTAGCGAAGTTTCCCACAGGAATTCCTATGGAAATCGCCATCCGCCTTCATCACACGACCCCGACACAAGACACCGAGCTATGAAAGCCATTAATTCCTCCCCTTGGACTCCACTCATCCTTAAGCTCATCGGAGCTTTACTTCTTTTAACTAGCCTGATTGATTACCTTGTGTTGCTTTCAACGGCAAAATTTCAAGATAGCCAGTGGGTCATCACCTTTACAACTCAGGTTGTCGATCGCGGAGTCTTCCCCTTGATAGGACTAGCATTGATATTTATCGGTTTTTGGCTAGAGACTGGCATCAGCGATACCACCCGGACTGCGTCTTGGCTTAAGCTTACTGCACTCATTTTATCGAGCATACTAGGACTATTTTTCCTGCTGGTAGTGCCTTGGGGTGTTGTTGCCACCCGTGATGCAGTGGATCTTCAAATGAAGCAAATCGGTGAAGAAGCTAAGAAGGCAGAAGGTCAAATTGATGCCCAAGTCCAGCAATTTAGGGGACAGTTAGATTCTCAGCTAGCCCAAATTGATCAGCTAATTGGCAGTGGGCAACTCAAAGATCCTCAGCTAGCTCAGGCAAAACAGCAGCAGACCCAACTGAAGCGGCTGAAGTCTGATCCCAAAGCATTTGAGGCAGAAATCGCTCCTAAGAAAACCGAAGAACTGAGCAAAATTAAAACGCGCAAGCAAGAATTGGAAAGTCAAACTCAGGGAAACGCGTTGCGCTCTGGGCTAAGAACGGGATTGAATAGCCTCCTATTGGCGATCGGCTACATGATTATTGGTTGGACAGGTTTGCGGCAGATGTTATAAATCCGAACTAACAGAATGAGGTATTTGAACTTTTTATTTAGAGAAGTTTGGTGCTGTCACATCAGGGAAACTCTCAAAATTACGTCTGACCCAATCTATTCCTACTTCATTGTTCAGTTTGATTTTCTGAGGGCTATCAGGGTAAATCTTGCCTAAAATATCCGCATCTTGATCCACAACGACCTTGCCAAACTTGAGATAAGTTCCGCCCAGTAGCTTGAAGACTGGATGCTTGGCTTGACCAAAAAGCAAAATGTAAGTCCGAGTGCGGTTTTCAGCTTCTGGCACAAAAATATGACATTGTGCTGCCTTGCCGAGGGGCATTTCTCCATGAAAAATCACCAGAGAAGGGAAGTGATTTTCCAGGTGCGCTTTAATCGTGCGGGGCAGCAGCATGATATCTGGCTTCCTGAGCTTTTCTGCCAGAGTGTAAGGAGCGGTGGGCATGTCATAAAACGCGTGAGACTGATGCCCGTTGTCAATGAACTGGTGAAATTCCACATCTGTAATCCGAAACAAGTCCCGGTGGGTGCCATTTTGATGGTTATAGTCGTGCATATTTAGCAGCATAGTTAGCAAATCCGTCTCGACGCTGCGATCTGCGGTATGTCCGACAAGATAGTAAGAACTGGCGATCTGGTTTAGCACATCTGGAATGGGAATTTTTGGCTCATATGCGCCATAAGACCAGATGAAATCTCCTTGAATGATGAGTTCTAGAGGTTGCAACTGGGATACTGTTTTTTTGCCTGATCCGGGTAGAACGGTGCAGCCTTCTGCATCAAACTGCAAGGCATGAAACGGACAAACGATCGCGCTGGTGCCATTGTTCTGCGCTTCACACCATCCTTCTGACAGCATTGCCCCCATGTGGGGACAGGCATTGGGAAGCGCCTGAATCGCTCCTGCCGCATCTTTCCAGAGCACATAGTCAGTGCCCTGTAATGAAATTTTTCGGGGTTGGTTCACTGCTAACATCGACTTGTGCGCCAATAACCAAGGCGCACCGGGAAGCATAGACTGCATGGTGTTCTCCACTCGATATAGAATTGTGAAAAATCCGTCGTGTTTTGATAATATGACAGAAGATTCACGTTCGTCAATCCAATCGTCGAAGACTTTGCGCCGTCAACCGCAACAGCAGCGCGGCAAAGATCGAGTTGAAAAAATTTTGGATGCGGCGGCGGCTGTGTTTGACGAGGTGGGTTATGCTGCGGCAAACACTCATCTGATTGCAGCAAAAGCGGGAACGGCGATCGGATCTTTGTATCAGTTTTTTCCTGATAAAGCTGCCATTTTCAAGGCGATGGAGTTGCGTCATGCCGAACGGGTGGATGTCTTTTGGTCGCAGGCGATCGCATCCGGGATCGTCCAGTTACCCTTGCGCCAGATGATTCATAAGTTAGTAATGGCGGTTTCAGATCTGTTTGAGCAGCCCGTGTCGCGGGTGATGTTTGTGCAGTTTTACACGGCACGGCAAAATTTTCAGGCGATCGACGACAGCATGACCCAAGAAGCAATCAACTTTATGGCGAATCTTTTAATGCAGCGGAACTCAGCTTTGGGGCAAGCGCAGTGTAGTTTGCTGGCAGCAGTGTGTGTGCATAGTAGTAATGCCGTCATCCTGGCGGCGCTTCGCACTCCCAACTTGCAAGAGCGTCAACAATTGACTCAGCAAATTGAGGAGTTGCTGGTGTCCTATTTAAATCCGCATGTGGGAGATAGCCTGTTGGAGAATGTAATGAAAGTAATGAAATGCTCTCATTGCCAATCGGAGCAGTTATCCAAAAATGGGTGTCGTCGGGGGAAGCAGTGCTATCTCTGTAAAGATTGTGGGAAGCAGTTTGTGGAATCCAAGCGATCGCCCTGAGATCGTCTTGATCTCTTTTAATCAGGATTTGCGGTGACTTTCTAACTGCGTAATTTACGGGCTGCAATATTGCTGCTTTGAAAAAGCCTCAATGTTTTCACGGTCGTTTCCTTGTGATGGCAATGGTAGGGTTTTAGGAAAACCTGCGAAACTCCTTTGGCTAGTTGCTGTCCCTTCAGGTAAACAATATGCTTTCCTCCACGATTGGCGCAGGCTCGGCGATCGCGTTCCTTTCATGGCTCACTGGCATCTTTTCCGCGCTAAGTATTGGCTTGCTGGCTGTTTACTTTCGCAAAAAGATTATCCAGATCGAACAAAACCATCAGCAAGATTTACAGCAGCGCGAGGCTGAGCTAAATCAGCGAAATTGGGATTTGGAGTCAAATGTTCAGCAGCGCACGATTGAATTGCGTCGATTGAGTGAGCAGCAAACCGCCCTTTCGGAAGTCATTGGCAAGATTCGGTCTTCCTTAGATCTAGAGACAATCTTTAAATTAGCCGCGACTGAAGTTCGCCAATTGCTAGAGGTCGATCGCGTGGGTATTTTTCGGTTCTATCCCGAATCGGGCTATGACGATGGTGAATTTGTCTCCGAAGATGTCCTGCCACCCTACGATTCAGCCTTGAATATTCGGATTCACGATCATTGCTTTGGCGATCGCTATGCGTCCCGCTATGCCAGCGGTCAGATTCAAGCAGTGGATGATATTTTGAACGCTGGTTTGTCTGACTGCCATATAGCCGTATTATCTCAATTTCAAATTCGCGCCAACTTGATCATTCCATTACTGCGCGGCAAGTTTTTGTGGGGATTGTTGTGCATTCACCAATGCTCAGCGCCCCGTGAATGGCAACAGTCAGAAATTGATTTTGTTAAACAGGTTGCCGTTCAGCTTGATGTTGCCCTTTACCAGGCAGAATTGCTGAGTCAAACGCAACAAAAGACTCAACAGCTTGAGCGATCGCTGCAAGACTTAAAGCAGCTTCAGCTTCATCTGGTGCAAAACGAAAAAATGTCTGCCCTGGGTCAACTGGTGGCAGGCGTTGCTCACGAAATTAACAACCCCGTGAATTTTATTTATGGCAACATTAATCACGTAGATAGCTATACTCGCGATTTATTGGAATTGTTGCAGCTTTATGAACAGTACGATGGGTCTGCTAGGGCAGAAATTCAAGAAAAAATGGAATCAATGGATCTCGATTTTCTAGCGCAAGATTTGCCTAAGCTGTTGAAGTCTATGAAAATTGGAGCCGAGCGCATTCGAGAAATCGTTTTATCGTTACGCAATTTTTCTCGCTTGGATCAAGCCGACGTTAAAGAAGTGAATATCCACGACGGATTGGATAGCACTTTGCGTATTTTGCAGCATCGTCTAAAGCCAATTTCTCTACGGTTTGGCATTGAAGTGGTTAAAAACTATGGCGTTGTGCCGCTGGTTGAATGCCTTGCAGGTCAACTAAATCAGGTATTTATGAATCTGCTAGCCAATGCGATCGATGCCCTGCAAGAATTTCATGAAAGCTTACCCCCTGATGAGTGCCTGAAGGAGCAAGGCAAAATTGTCATCACAACCCAGGTGATTGATTCAACCTGGGTTCATATTTCCATTCAAGATAATGGTTTTGGGATTCCGGTGGCAGTGCAAAGTAAGCTATTTGATCCGTTTTTTACTACCAAACCTGTTGGCAAAGGCACTGGACTGGGGTTATCCATTAGTTATCAAGTTATTGAGCGACATAATGGCACTCTCGAATGTTTTTCGTTGCCCGATCGCGGGTCAGAGTTCTTGATTAAGATTCCAATTCAGCAGGCAAATCCCAGTGCAAGGGAAAGGCTAAATTTAGGAGTTACATTGGTGCCAGCATTACTCGAATAATAGTCTGCTTTTTCAGTTCACTAGCAGAGCGATCGCGAAAATACTTAGCATTTCTGCCAAAAGGAATAGCAACTGGCTCTAAGATCGAAGAAGCACGTATCCTTCTTCCATTGCTTTAGTCAGAGTGAAAAAATGCTTGATACCCTCAGTTCCAATTCTGTTTTAGAAGTCTTGAAGCCAGTCCAAGATCCCGAACTTCAGAAAAGTTTGGTGGACTTGAACATGATTCGTAACGTCAAGATAGATCAGGGTATTGTTCGCTTTACCTTGGTGTTAACAACCCCAGCCTGCCCATTGCGCCAGTTCATTGTGGAAGATTGCGAGAAAGCAATTCGCACCCTGCCCGGAGTGACAGAAGTGCTGGTAGACGTGACGGCTGAAACGCCCCAACAAAAAGCTATCCCTGATCGCCAGGGGATTGGCGGCGTGAAAAATATTTTGGCAGTTTCTAGTGGCAAAGGGGGCGTGGGTAAAAGCACGATCGCGGTCAATGTGGCAGTCGCTTTGGCGCAGGCAGGGGCGAAAGTGGGGCTAATTGATGCCGATATTTATGGTCCGAATGCGCCCACGATGTTGGGTTTAGCCGATGCCACGATAACGGTGCAAAAAGGCGCGACTGGAGATGTATTAGAACCTGCCTTTAATCATGGCGTAAAACTGGTTTCCATGGGTTTTTTGATTGACAAAGATCAACCTGTCATCTGGCGTGGTCCCATGCTCAATGGCGTAATTCGTCAGTTTCTCTATCAAGTGGAATGGGGTGATTTGGATTATTTGATTGTGGATATGCCCCCCGGAACTGGCGATGCCCAACTGACGATGGCGCAGGCAGTTCCTATGGCAGGGGTTGTGATTGTGACGACCCCTCAAACGGTGGCTTTGTTGGATGCGCGACGCGGCTTAAAGATGTTTCAGCAGCTTGGAGTCAGCGTTTTGGGGATCGTGGAAAACATGAGCTACTTCATTCCGCCGGATATGCCCGACAAGCAATATGACATTTTTGGTTCGGCAGGTGGCAAGAAAACCGCAGACGAGCTTCAGGTGCCCCTGTTGGGATGCGTACCGCTAGAAATTCCGCTGCGGGAAGGGGGCGATCGCGGTCTGCCCATTGTCCTCGCTGATCCTGAATCGGCTTCAGCAAAAGCGCTGACGGCGATCGCTCAGCAAATTGCGGCAAAGGTATCTATTGCTGCATTGACATAGAATTTTTTTCAGACTTAACTGAGGACGAGAGACCTGAAAAAACGTGAAAGATTAGTGGGTTCTTCCTGATTCATGCTGCAAAAATCCCTGCCCAAAATTCGCTGGAAAACCTTAGTTCAGCCTTGGCAAAATGTGGACTGGTGGCTGTTTGTTTTGCCCATTGGACTAACCATTTTGGGTGGTGTGATGATTCACAGCATTGAGTTAAACCAAGAGGGTGCAAACTGGGCATCTCAACATTTGATCACCTGTGGGATTGGCATGGTGTTGGCACTGGCGATCGCCCGTTGTCGGTATGATCGATTGCTTCAGTGGCATTGGATCATTTATGGCGTAACCATCTTGCTGCTGCTAGCGGTAAAATTCTTTGGCACCGAAGGGTTAGGTGCCCAACGCTGGATCACGATCGCGGGTTTCAACCTCCAACCGTCAGAATTTGCCAAACTGGGAGCGATTATCACGATCGCCGCACTGCTGAGCGATCGCCCAGCCTCAACGATTCCAGCCGCTTTGCGCGTCGTGGCAGTTGTTGCCGTTCCCTGGATGCTTGTTTTTCTGGAGCCTAACCTGGGCACCTCCTTGGTATTTGCTGCGATCACCATGGGTATGTTGTATTGGGGCAATGCTCATCCAGGCTGGCTTTTGCTCCTCCTCTCTCCAGTGATTTCCGCGATCCTGTTTAACATTTCGCTGCCGTTTTGGTTTGGTTGGATTGCCATTGTTGGGGTAGTCGGTTGGCGCAGCCTTCCCTGGTATCGGCTAGGAACTTTTGGTGCCGTGGTGATCAACCTGGTGTCGGGTGGATTAGGACATTTACTGTGGGGATTGCTGAAGGAATATCAAAAAAAACGTCTGGTTATTTTCTTAGATCCAGACCAAGAGCCGCTCAAAGGTGGATATCACTTAATTCAGTCCCGCATTGCCATTGGTGCCGGGGAAATGTGGGGCAGAGGGCTATATAAAGGCACCCAAACCCAGTTGAGCTTCATTCCAGAACAACACACTGATTTTATTTTCACTGCCATTGGCGAAGAGTTAGGGTTTGTTGGCGGCATCCTAGTCCTCATTGCCTTCTGGCTGATTTGCCTACGGCTTGTGATTATTGCTCAGAATGCTAAAGACGATTTTGGCTCTCTGATTGCGATCGGCGTATTTTCGATGATTGTGTTTCAGGTTGCCGTTAATGTTGGCATGACGATTGGCTTGTCGCCCGTGACGGGTATTCCGCTGCCCTTTTTGAGCTATGGAAAATCCGCTCTGCTGATGAACTTTCTGGCGATCGGGGTGGTGCAATCCGTTGCAAATTTCCGACAGCGGCTGAAATTTTAGCGAACCAGATGATCCATTACCAATTTCCTATCCTGGGGATAGTCAAAAATCCATCAAACGTCTGCCCATTCTTACCTCTCACCTTGTAAGCTTGTCTAGTGAATATATCCGAGCAAACGCTATGATTTTTCCGGGTTCAGTGGTTCGAGTGATCAACTCTCAAGATACTTACTATAAGTTTCAAGGGTTAGTGCAACGGATGAGCGATGGTAAAGCACTGGTCTTGTTTGAAGGCGGCAATTGGGACAAGGCAGTCACGTTTAAGCTTTCGGAACTTGAGGAAGTAGACTTAGCAGCCGCAAAGAAAAAGGGGAAGTAACTCAGATTTAATTTTTAAGATTAAGCTTAGGATTAAGCTAATGAATGAACATAGCTTAGAAGTTAAAGTTTTCTGCCTGCCTCATGCGTCTTCCTCTTCCTCAGTTTGCTGCCCAAAATCGCCCGCCGAATCATATTGCCGAGGTGATTGAAACTTCCACAGCGGAGTTTTTGGCACAGTGTTTAGATCCCGATGATCTGAGTTTTCCGGCGATGCCGCCCTTTGGCAGTTGGGTAAAATCAGCAGAAGAAGAGTCAGACAATCAGGTGTATGCGATCGTCTACTATGCTTCCACCAGCCCGATCGATTCGGTGCATCGGGCACGAGCATTGGGTTTATCGCTCCAAGAGTTGCGAGAACAACAGCCGCAAATTTTCGCCATGTTGAAGACAGAGTTTCGGGCGGCGATCGTCGGATTTGAACCATACTCCGCTAGAAATAGTGGAGTAAAGCCAGACGCATCTGTGATTTATCAACATTTGCCGCCCCGCCCGCCTCAACTTCACCAGGCAGTGTATCAATGTGATGCTGATGAAATTTTGCGGTTTACGGATCGGCTCGATTTTCTGCGAACCTTGCTGCAAATGAACGGGGTGCCTGTGGATGCTTTGGTTGCTGCGATGCTGCGGGAAGTGTATGGGTTAAGACGGGCAGATCGAGACTGGTTGGTGCAAGCTGGACGGATGTTGAGTCTTTATTTAAAAGATGATTACGATCGCCTCCGCACGATTTTGAGTCAGGTTCATATTTGAAATTCGCACTAAGATCGAAGAGTATACCGAGCTATTTATTTTCGTGTGACAACTAAGATTCTGCCCTTACTTCAAGATCCAGAGCGCCTAGAGACTCGCCTGAAAGAGATTCCCCCAGAGCCGGGAGTCTACTACCTGAAGGATGCGACTGATCAGGTGCTTTATATTGGCAAGTCGAAAAAGCTGCGATCGCGGGTGCGATCGTATTTTCGTGATGATCATCACCACAGTCCTCGGATTGCCATGATGGTGCGGCAAATAGCTGATATCGAGTTCATCGTCACCGATACTGAAGCTGAAGCTCTTGCCCTAGAAGCAAATTTGATCAAGCAGCACCAGCCCTACTACAACGTGCTGTTGAAGGATGACAAAAAATATCCCTGGCTGTGTATCACCTGGTCTGAAGACTATCCGCGAATTTTTATTACCCGCAAACGTCAGTTGGGTAAAAAAGCAGATCGCTTCTATGGACCTTATGTGGATGTGGGCTTGCTGCGGAGTACGCTGCATTTGGTGAAGCGGGTGTTTCCCTTGCGGCAACGTCCTCAAGCGCTGTTTAAGGATCGCCCTTGTCTAAACTATGACATTGGGCGTTGTCCGGGGGTTTGCCAGCAGTTAATTTCTTCGGAGGACTATCACAAGATTGTTCGCAAAGTAGCGATGGTGTTCCAAGGGCGAATTGACGAACTAGTAGATATTCTATCGATGCAGATGGGAAAAGCTGCCGACGAGTTGAATTTTGAAGTGGCAGCCCGGGTTCGTGATCAGATTGCTGGGGTCAAAACATTAGGAGCCGACCAGAAGGTGGATCTGGCGGATGATACGGTGTCGCGGGATGCGATCGCCTTGGCTGCCGATGAAAACCATGCTTGCATTCAGCTATTTCAAATTCGCACAGGGCGCTTGGTGGGTCGGTTGGGTTTCGTTGCCGATGCTCAATCGGGGACTTCGGGGGAAATTCTTCAGCGTGTTTTAGAAGAACATTATCAACACATTGACCCGATCGAAATTCCTGGCGAGATTTTGGTGCAGCATGAATTGCCGGAAGCCGAGATGTTGGCAGCGTTTCTCAGCACGGCGAAGGGGCGAAAAGTCACGATCATTCATCCCCAACGGCAAACTAAGGCTGACCTGCTCGAAATGGTGGAACGCAATGCTGGCTTTGAGTTAGCACGCGCTCAACGCTTTGCCGATCGCAATACCCAATCAATGCAAGATCTGGCAGAACTACTAGATATGCCAGATTTTCCTCGCCGGATCGAAGGCTACGATATTTCTCATATTCAAGGGTCGGATGCCGTTGCCTCGCAGGTCGTTTTCATTGATGGAATGCCCGCAAAGCAACACTATCGCCACTACAAGATCAAAAATCCTACGGTGACAAGTGGGCATTCAGACGACTTTGCATCAATGGCAGAAGTGATTACCCGGCGGTTTCGCAAATATGCTGCCCTAAAAGAACGGGGAGAACTGGTGAAAAGTGACGAGACTTCCGTACTCGATCGCCATGTGAGTGCTACTTCAGATTTTCCCGATTTGGTGATGATTGATGGGGGTAAAGGGCAGCTATCCGCTGTGGTCAAAGTTTTACGAGAGATGAACCTGCTGGAAGAGGTGCGGGTAGTCAGCCTTGCCAAACAGCGGGAGGAGATTTTTTTGCCGGGTGAATCGGTGCCACTGTCAACAGAAGCAGAACAGCCTGGAGTTCAGCTTTTACGCCGCCTGCGAGATGAGGCACACCGATTTGCGGTCAGCTTCCATCGCCAAAAACGCACAGAACGAATGCGGCGATCGCGCTTAGATGAAATTCCTGGCTTGGGCTTCCATCGCCAAAAGCTGTTGCTCTCCACGTTTCGCTCGATCGACTACCTGCGTGAAGCCAGTGCTGAAAAAATTGCCACGGTTCCTGGGATTGGTTCCCGTTTAGCCCAGCAAATTTACACTTACTTTCATCCCGCTCACGATGAAAGCCCGGTTGAAGAGTCTTTAGCATCCACACTTGAGACTCATCCAGCCTCCAACACTGAGGAAAATACTGCAATACCTTAGATTCAACCTGGTGAGCTTGTTCGACCTTTAAAGATAGTTAGGTGCGATCGCATTTATTAATTTTCTCGTAACCAGGTATCTAAATCAGCGATTTCTCTAAAATCCAGCAACGCCTCGCCCAAGGCTTCCAACTGAGCAATGGAGAGTGCGTCGATTTGGGCTTGGAGGTTATTTGGCAGTTCTTCCAGTCGTCGGTTTAGGAGGCGGAGAATGAGCGATCGCGCTTCTCTTCGCACACCCTGTTCAATTCCTTGTTCAATTCCCTGTTCAATTCCCTGTTCAATTCCCTGTTCAATTCCCCGTTCAAACCCTATTTGCTCAACACTTGTGATGTAAGGCATCCGGCGTTCCTCCTCGTAAACCTTCAACTCTTGCCAAAACTCGCGCTCTAATCCTTTTGGTAGGATCATAACCCAATCTATAAATCGAAACAGGTTGATAATCTCCCGTCGTTCATAGCCCTGCTCATACAACCGTCGGATTAAGCCTAACTTCGACTCTTTCCGCCGCTTTGAATCTCGTTGCGTTTCCTGCGCCTTCAAATGTGCCATGACCACCACTGCAAATGGATTGCGGTTTTGTTCTAAGGACTCCCATTGATCGCGATAATCCAGCAACTTCACCATCCCAAACCGAAACGTCAGTTCTGTATCAGGATTGCCAAAGTGATAGTGATTCGGTCGCCATTTAGCATTGCCATCACAAAGAATTGCCAGACTGGTCGCATGGCTATGAAATCGATCAAAAATCCGCAGGTGATACTCCAGCATCCGCTCAGCAAAGGTAGCTTCGGGTTTAGCTTGGATCTCGATATGGATCAGTAGCCACAATTCCTGCCCTTGCTTAAGCCACAGTTTGACCAGTTGATCCGCATACCGTCTGCCAATTTCCGCTTCTGGTGCAATTTGCTGGAATTCTTTATCCAGAAATTCATGGGGACGGTTCCACTCGATCCGTGCTGCTGTGAGTGGAAAGAAGAATGTGATTGCGTCCTGAAAATATTGGCGCAAAATGTCTTTCCAAGGGGAGTCTTGGTCTGAGCGTGGCATGGACATTACGATAAATAGTCCATCACAAAAGAGTAGTGCAATTGTACCGTTTAATCGGTACTACAGATTATGGTTAATTCGTGCGATCGCCCTTCCAATTCCCTCGTTTCCCGTCTCTTCTACTTAAGATCCAACAGCCCTGATTCCTTCAGCTTGGGGTTAAATCGAATCTCTTCTTGCACTCCGCGAGTCTTCAAAGTTTCCAGCACATTTGCTTCTACCCGTCGCGCTACTTGCTTCAAAACTTTGACTTGGGCAGCTTCATTGATGGCAGTCGCAAAATTTGCCTGCTCTTCAGCCGTCATAGTTTGCTTCACATCAATTGGCTGATTCCAGGCATCAGCATCAGCCCCATTGCCCAGTGGTGATGCGTTATTTTCGGTAATCCAAGTATCTCGAATACCTTCTAGGACAGTGCGGCTGGGGCGATCGATGGTCTGCACTTTCAGCCAATAGCAAGACTGGGGTTGCCGCACGAGATGCTGCTTCAGGCTCAAGTAAATGTCTCGCGAATAACCAATATATTGCAGAATTTGATCGGCATTGAAAATGGCATAAACTCCAACGTTGCCCTGAAATTGGTCGGGCACTAAGCCACTATCGCCTAAGTAGCTGACGAATTCTAAAGTACTTAGGGGCAGGACATCGGTTTGAGAAGTAGTCATTGTGATAATTCAATCAACCTTTAAAAAGCAGCAAGGACGCATGAAATACGCCCTTGCGATCGCATGAAACTAATCAACCCGCCGCTTAAGGCGCGAGGGCATTGCCGCGAATCAGGCTACCAATGGTTTTTGCCGTAATTTTCAACTGCACCAAAGGATTGGCTGGAACGACAGTTTTGTAAAGGTAGCTATCAAAAGTGAGCTTTTGCACATCCATATCCGCGCACATTTCCACAAATGCCTCGCGGGTCGCATCGGTGCGATAGAAGACACGCTGGAGAAGATCTAACACCAAATAGGTGATGCCATATTGCTTATCCCACCGCTGAATATACACTTTGAGGTCTTTCTCGGTAGGGGTACGAGTGCCTTGCTCCGAAAACTCGACGATCGCCTCAGCGCACATCCGCCCCGATTTTGCCGCAAAATAAATGCCTTCGCCGGACGATTTGGTTACGGTGCCAGCCGCATCACCCACCAGCGCGACTCTACCGACGACGCGGCGAGGTCTGGGATGTTCAGGAATAGGATGCGCTTCCACCCGAATGATTTTGCCGCCGCG
>Ga0209181_10009478_pt1 | contig 12790 bp, 10 predicted proteins | sample MAT05_FD_187208 | JGI IMG/M metagenome (GOLD analysis project Ga0209181, IMG submission 187208) | Freshwater microbial communities from Lake Fryxell liftoff mats and glacier meltwater in Antarctica - MAT-05 (SPAdes) (version 2) | ecosystem: Environmental > Aquatic > Freshwater > Ice > Liftoff... | reverse complement strand
CGACATCATCCGCGGCCGCTGCCACCCGCCCTGCCGCCCATTTTCGCGCTACCACCCCCTGCCCGCGAATTTTTCACGTCGGTTTTGCAAGAGGCTCTATTTGTCTGTCACTTTGTACAAGGCTCCATTCGGTGGATTTCAGGGGGGGTGGACTGCGGTCGTATAGATTCGTGCGCGCATTTCGCCATTGGTGATCGTGCCAATCCACTCCGGTTCGCCACGCACTTTTTGCAGCGTTTTGTTTCGGGCGACTGCGAGCTTTGATTGCCCGTGGTCTCAGGCTGCAGACTAGCCATGAGTCCGGCTTTGCCGGTGGTCGCTGGCTCGGCCGCGTGGGAGGAGAGTCACTCGGACGAGCTGCGCCCGCGAAAAAGAATAGCTGGCGTTCAAGGCACAGTGCAGATGATCTCCACGCCCCTATGCTCTGCTCGCGACCACAGCTTCGTCCATGGCTGCTCGCTGGCAATCTCGCTGCGCCGGTGACCTTGGTCGCGACTGGCTTTCAAAACCCGTGGGTGATTGGGGCGGCACTGCTTTTCCACGGTGGCTTCGCGTATGCGGTCGCACATCCACAGTGCGACTGGTTCGGCCCATTGGTGACCCGCTTTGCCACGAGCGCGCGCGAAGTCTGGCTGACCATTGACGACGGGCCGGTCGGCGATGAGTCGGTTCGGCTCGGCGACGAACTCGCCCGGCGCGGAGTGCGGGCGACTTTTTTTGTGAAGGGAGCCTGTCTGGCGCGCGAGCCGCACGTCGCACCCCGCTGGCTCGCTGCAGGCCACACCCTCGCGAACCACACGCAGACGCATCCCGCCCACAACTTCCCCTTTCTCCGGCAGCGCCGTCTCCGCGCGGAGATCGATGCCTGCAACGCCGCGCTGCGCACCGCCGGGGTCGCGGAGACGCGCTGGTTTCGCGCGCCAGTCGGCCTGAAACATGTCCGCCTGCATCGCGAACTCACCGCGCGGGGCATGCGGCTCATTGCTTGGAATGTGCGGGGTCATGACGGAGTGCGCTGCAATCCGGGGAACGTGGTCCGGCGCGTGGCGAAACGGGCGCGCCCGGGCGCGATCGTCCTGCTCCACGAAGGCCGCCCGCGCAGCATCGAGGCGATCCTGCGCACGGTGGATGAACTCCGCGCGGATGGCTTCGGCTTTGTTATCCCGGACGATGCGCAGCTTTGCTGAAGCCGTGTTCTATTGGATCGCCCTCATCATCGTTCGCTTCATCGGTTTGATGACGATGCGGATTCGCCGGCATGGAATCGCGGCGGGCGCCCGCGAAGGCGGCTACCTCCTGGCGTGCGCCCACGTCAGCCATCTCGATCCGTTTTGTATCGGCTCGATTTGGCCGCGAAAGACCGGCTGGATGGCGCGGAAAGAGTTTCATCGCAAGGCGTGGTCCGCCGCGTGCATGCGCGGGCTGCACGCCTTTCCGGTCCAAGGCTGCTGCCAGGGTTTGCAAGGCCGCGGACAGAGTTTGCAAGGTCACTGACGAGGTCTGCATGGTCGCTGACGAGGTCTGCATGGTCGCTGACGGGGTTTGCAAGGTCGCGGGCAGGGTTTGGTCGCTGACGAGGTTCCCAAGGCGGCTGACGCGATTTCGATGGGATTGTTCGCCGGTTTGAGTCCGTCTCTGGCGGAGTGATTCTTTCGATTCCGCCACGAACGGAGCGAGCATGACACGGGAGAACGAAACTGTTCCCTGTTTGGGAACCACACGCGAAGAACCGCCTATCCGGGAAAGGGCGCTGGGAGAACCGCGGATTGCGGATTGCGCGAATCGCGCGGAGAAGCGCGGACGGAAGGGCTGGCGCGTCATGTTTCATCGCCCAAGACTGCCCTTCCGATGAGGGACGGATCTCAACAGGCTAAGCTATTCGCGTCTGTCCGATGCCATCGGCGGTTCATCCATGCAGGAATGGAGGCTATTTCACCGCGGCCAGCACCCGTTCGATGACTTTTCCCACGCTCACACCTTCGGCCTCGGCGCGGTAGTTCACCAGCACGCGATGCCGCAGCACGGGCTCGGCGAGCGCTACGATGTCTTCCTTCGTCACGTGTGAGCGGCCGTTCAGCAGCGCGCGCGCCTTCGCGCCGAGGCTGAGGAATTGCGCGGCGCGGGTGCCGGCACCCCAGCTCACCCAGTCGTTCACAAAGTCCGGCGTGGTCGCCTGTCGCGGGCGCGTGCTGGACGCGATGCGGACGGCGAAGCGCACGAGGTCCTCGGCGATGGGCACCTTGCGCACCAGCGCGTGAAAGCGCAGCACGTCCTCGCCGGTGAAGAGCGGCTGGATCGCCTCACCCGCAGCGGCGGTCGTACGCTGCACCACGGCGACCTCGTCGTTCTCGGGCAGGTAGTCGATCACGACATTGAACATGAACCGATCGAGCTGCGCCTCGGGCAGCGGATACGTGCCTTCCATCTCGATCGGGTTCTGCGTGGCGAGGACGAAGAACGGCTCCGGCAGCGCGTAGCGGCGTCCGCCCGCGGTCACCTGATGCTCCTGCATCGCCTCGAGCATCGCAGCCTGCGTCTTCGGCGGGGTGCGGTTGATTTCATCGGCGAGCAGCATGTTGCCGAAGACCGGTCCCGGAACGAAGACGAGTTCGCGGCCATTCGCGCCCTCTTTCAAAATCTCCACGCCCGTGATGTCGGTCGGCATGAGGTCCGGCGTGAACTGGATGCGGCGGAATTCGAGATGGAAAACCTGCGCGATCGACTTCACGAGCAGCGTCTTCGCGAGGCCCGGTGCCCCCGTGATGAGGCAATGCCCGCCCGCAAACAGGGAGATGAGAATTTGCTCGATGACCTCATGCTGGCCGACGATGGCCTTGCCGAGTTCGGCGAGGATGCGTGGGCGGGCTCTGGCGATTTGTTCGAAGGTCGAGGCGTCAGTCATGGGAAAGAGTCGAGGGTCGGGATTCAGGAATTGGAAATCAGGGCGGGATGCAAATGCTGACTCCCGTTCCTCAGTGCGTCATCGCGTAGAACACGATGTTGATGCCGAGCGGGTAGGCTTTCTTCTCGGAGAATTCCTTGAAGTAGTACTGGCTCTCGCCTTCGCGCTCCCAGCCGTCGCCGTTGTCGGTGTTGTGGCAGATGATCACGCACAGGCGGCCCTTGTCGTCGTTGATGCCGCGGATGTGCGCTTCCCGCGCATCGTCCCGCTCCCAAGTCACGCCATTGTACTGGCTCTGGTGGCCGGTATTGATGTTCGGGCATTGGAGATTCAGCTCTTCGGGCAAAGGGAACACGCAACTGAAGACCGGGTGCGTCCGCGGGATGTCGAAGATTTTGCGGTCGGGAAATACGCGCTGGATTTCCGACGCGAAGTTCTCCCATTCATCCTCGCCCCAGAAATCGTCCACCATCAGGAAGCCGCCATTCAGCAGGTAGCGGCGCAGGATGGGCACCTCCTCATCCGTGAAGACGAGAGCGCCAGGCTCGACGATGTAGATGAACGGATAGCGGAACAGCTCGGGGTCGGTGATCTCCATGCACTTGCCGCTCGGGTCCACCTTCATCGAGGTCATCTGCTGGAGCCGCCACGCGAAATTCAGATCCGCATCCGGCCAGTCGGTGGTCCATCCCGCATGGCGAAATCCATTCGAGTGATAGATCACGCGGACGAACGTGAAGACATCCTTCTCGAAGCCCGGCGCATTTTTCCACAGTGGCGTCTCACCCGAGTGCTGGGCGGCGCGGGGATTGGAAAAATCGGCCTGTCCGCGGGAGCGCCGTTGCGCGAGTGCGAAGCCGGCGATGAGCAGCAGCGCGACGAGGAGTGTGCGTGGGGTTTTCATGGTAGAATGCGCGGGGACGATCCGCGGAGCGGGCGACTCGGCTGCTTTTGCCCTGAAAAATCACGGCCTTTCTGGCGTCCACCATTCAACGCCCAAGATCCAGGGAAATCCGCTGAAGTCCGGGAGGTTTTCCCCTGGGCGTTGGGCGTTGAACGCACAGCGAACCAGCGACACACGCAGCCGGGCGACTTCTCCGGAGCGTGATTTTTCAGGGTCAGTCTGCTCCGGCGACTCGCCGGAGCGCGGGCGGGTCGCCCGCTGAGACTGAAGCAGGCGAGTCGCCTGCTCCACTGGCTGGCGCGGCGCGGGTTCATGGTTTTCCCGGCGGGTTTGGAGTGCTGGCCGGCTTCTTTCCGGCCGATGTCTTGTCGAGTTCCAGAAGCAGTGCGAGCGCTTCGCGGAAACGCGGGGCGTCCTCCAGCGCCAGCAGGACTTCGCGCTTGGCGGCGGCGTCACCGGTCGAATGCAGCAGACGCGCTAGGCGGAAATGAATCTCCGGCGGATCCGGCGGCTCGAGCGCGAGCACCGTGCGATACGCGCTGATGGCTGCCGCTTTTCCGCCCGTGGCTTCGCGGGCTTCCGCGATCGCGCGGTACGGCGTGGCGGACATCGGATTCACGCCCAGGAATCGCTCCGCATGCGTGAGCACGACGGGCCAGTCTTTCCGCGCAGCGGCGATCTCCATGAGACGGGCGTAGGCATCGGGCGCATCGCTGCAAAGTTCCGCCACCTTGTTCAGCATCGCCTCCTCCTCGGCGGCCTCGCCGAGTTCACGATGCGCGCGCGCGAGGAGTGCGTAGGCGCCCTCGGCATCGTGCTGTTCGGGATAGAGCGCGATGAGCTTCGTCAGCGGAACCTTCGCCGCCTCCCACTGCCGCTCGGTGAGCAACTGCTTTGCCTGCTCCATCAGTGCGGTGAAATTGTCCGGGTTCTTCGCGATCCACTCCTTCAGCTTTGGCTCACTGGCGATCTGGGAGGGTTCGGGCTTCGTCCAGTCGAGCTTTGGACCGGTGCCATTCGCCAGGCTGCGCGCGTGCTCGGCGAATTCCGCATCGAGCTTCTCGATCGGTGCGAAACGCGCAGCCAGCGCCGCGTTGATCGCTGTTCCCTTCGCGAGGTCGGCGAGCAGCGCGCGCATTTTTTCCACGCCCCAGCGCTGGATGAGCCACTCGACCACGAGCGACGACTCGTAGTACGCGAACTGCAAATGCGCCGGCGTCTTCGGCTGCATGAATGAGGCGCTCAGCTTGCTCACGGGCGCGAGGTCGCTGCCGAGAATCATCGCCCGGTAGCGCGGCGTCATGTGCTCGCCCCAATTCCCCCGCTGCTGCCGTTCCTCGTAAACGCTGATGCCCTCGCTGAGCCAGCGCGGCATCTTGTTCTTCGTCAGCGTCAGCGTGATGACATGCGTGAATTCATGCCACAGCACCGCCTGCCAGTTCTGCGGACTGCCCGGCCGCGAGGCAGGACTGTTTGCAGTGATGACGCGGCCAAAACATACACCCAGATAACCCGCCCCGCCCGGCAGTCCGAAGGTGCGAATCGCGAAATCCTTCTGGTCCGGGAAAATCTCCACCACCGTGCGCTCACGCAGCGGGATGCCGTATTTCTTCGTCAGCGTGGCGTGCGCGCGCTCCAGCAGCACGAGCACATCCGGCCCGTAAAGTTCCGCCTCACGCGGCTCCATGCGCACGTCGAAATGCTCGCTCTTCAGCATCTTGAAATTCGCGATCTTGTCCCGCAGCTCGACGAGGTTGAACGCGACCACGTCATAAGGATCGGCCTTCTGCACTTCGTCCGCGAGCTGCCAGCCCTCCTCGTCGCGCCCCAGCCGCAGGAGATCCTGCGCGAGCTGGATCTTCGCGGGAGCGAACGTCGCTTCGAACTTCAGCGCCTGCCGCTGCAACTCCGCGCCTTCCGCGAAACGATAATGCTGCGACAGCTTGCGCCCGATGAGATGCGGCACCGCGGGATTCTTCGGCCACGGCTTCAACGCCGCGGCCCGCGCATCCGCCTCGCCTTTCGCATCGCCGCGCAGATGCGCGAGCACGGCGCGGTAGCCGTGCGCCTCGGGATTGCGTCCATCGATGGCGAGCACCTCGCCGATCAGCTTGTCCGCCGCGGCGTACTCCTCGGAATCGATCGCGTTGTCGGCGCGGAGCAGGCGCGCGCCGGCGTGGTTCGGGTTCAGTTCCAGCGTCCTCTCGAGGTGCGACTCCGTCGCCTCCGAATCACTCGGGGCAAACGCACGCGCCAACCCGAAGTGAGCGGCGGGATGTTCCGGGAATTTCTTCGCCGCCGCTGCGAAGATTTTTCCGGCGAGCGCGAAGTCATTCTTCAGCAGCGCCAGCTCGCCGCTCGCAAGATACGTGTCGGGAAATTCCGGGTTCGATTTCTTCACCGGATCGAAAAACAGCTCGATCACCCGCTTCGGATCCAAATCGACGAGGATCGCCACCTTGCCCAACGCCACGCGGTCCGCCGGCTCGCGATACGCCCATTCGCGCTGACCACCGAGGCGGTTCATCTCCTGCTTCAGCGCATTAGCGCCCTCCGCGTCGCCATTCGCGCGGAACACCTCGTAGCCCGCCAGCCGCAGCCGCATCGAATACCGGAACCGCTCCAGCGCCGTGGAAATCACCTCCCGCGCCTCGGAGTATTTGCCCGAAGCCATCAGCGCCTCGGCGCGCAGCAGCGGCCAGTCTTCCACATCGGGTTCCGTCTTCTCCGCGGCCGCCGCGACATCGGCGACAGCGGAATATTTTCCCGCGAGAAGCTGCTTCCGCAAATCATCCGCCTCGCCCGCCACACACAGCGCCACGCTCCACAGCAGCAACACGAGGGCCGCCCGCCCGCCCCGAAAACCGGGGGATGGAGCGAATTGCGGTGCGAGCATGCGGACCCTTACCGTCAGCCGTGCCGCTGCTCAAGCGGGGAAACGAAAGACGAAATGGGCTGACCGGCTCCGCGTTCCCGTGAAGCAGCAACTCGCCCATTGCGATCGATGCCGCGAGTGCTCTCTACTTTTTCGATGAAACATCCCACCCGTCTGCCCTCCATTCTGCTCCTCTCACTGTGCATTCGCGCCAGCGCGCCGGACAGCCTCGGAGCCATGCCGGAGATCATCAATGTCTCCGCGTACGATCCGAAGGAGAAGCAACGTCCCGGCGCGAGCTTCTCGGAGCACGATGTCTCGGCCTTGCGGGAGAGCGGCGCCAGCGGGCTGATCGCGCGGGCGGGCAAGGGCGGGAATCTCGACGAGAAATGCGCCGCCTTCCTCACTTCGGCGGATCGCGCGGGAATGCTGCCCGGCATCTACTACCGGTTGCAGACCCACGTGGATGCCGTGGCGCAGGCGAATCAATTCATCGCGCGGGCGCAATCGCTGGCCCGCGGTCGCGCGTGGAATGCGCCCGCGCTGCTGCTGTGCGCGGACTTCGATGCCAAGTCGCGCATGTCCGACATCCTGGGCTTCATGGACCGTGTCGAGAGCCGCACCGGTGTCATCCCGGTGGCGTACCTGGAAAACAGCACGCAACTGAAGCAGCTCCTCGGCAGCGCCGATGCCGCCACGAAAGCGAAGCTCCGCCGCATGCCCTACTGGCTCGCGCTCTACGCGCACGACAGCGGGGCAGGGCCGGATTTTCCCGCGCCGGGCAGTCCGCGCGGGCTGGTGGATCAATACCGCGTCTGGCCCGACTGGACGCTGTGGCAGTACGGCGGCGTGGATTGGGAGCGCGGCCGCTCGCGGGCAAAGGTGTACAACCACGGCTTGCAGCGCTTCCCGCTCTACTTTGGCAACATCGATCGCCCTCTGGAGCGCAACGTCTTCAACGGCACCCTCGCGGCATTGCAGACATTCTGGCAGCGCCACGGCCTGCGGCTAAAGTGATCCGGCAGGCGGGACCGTCCGCACGGGCGTGATTGAAAGACGATCCACAGTCAGCCGAGGCGAGGCGGAGGAAAGTGGCACAGCCCGTCCCGGCTGTGGGGCCAGCGGGCGTCCCCGCCCGCTGCCCGCATGGAGTCACGGGACCGCTGCCCGCGAAGCTGCCGGTGAGTGCGCCGCACTGCGGGCAGGATGCCCGCAGGCCCCACAGCCGGGACAGGCGGTGCCACCTTCCGCGCCCACTGCTTCCGCGACCTGCTTTCAATCACGCCCCATCCGCACACTTCCCGGTTGCTCGCATTGACGCTGCCATCGGTGCCGGGCATTCTGCGGAGCGATGAGCGAAGAGATTTGCAGACCAGCAACCATGGCCAAAAAGAGATCCGCGCGGAAGAAAGAGACGGTCGAGTTCAGGGATTCCGGCATTCACGGGATGGGCGGCTTTGCCCTGCGCAAAATCAGAAAGGGCACGGCGATCATCGAGTACGTCGGCGAGCGAATCACGAAGGCGGAGGCCGCTCCGCGGGTGGCCGCGGACAATCCGTTCATCTTCTGTCTGGACGACGAGTTCGACGTGGATGGGGATGTGACGTGGAACCCGGCGAAATTCCTGAACCACAGTTGCGAGCCAAACGCCGAGGCGGAGATCATCGGTGACCAGATCTGGATCAAGGCGCTTCGCACCATCCAGCCGGGGGAGGAAATCACGTTCAACTACAGCTACGGTTTGGAAAATCACGAGGAGCATCCCTGCCGCTGCGGCGCCGCGAAGTGCGTGGGCTACATGGTGGCGGAGGAATTTTTCCCGAAGTTCGGCCGTGAAGCCACTGCCAGGTGACGGTCGCGGCTGACGCGGTGGTCGGCGGAGGGGACGGAATCTGGAGGTGAAAGCCGGCGTTCCTTTTATCCGGCTGGCCCTTGCCGCACGCTTCCCAGCCGCGCCGGCAGCGGCGTCACTCGTTGTTCCCAAGGGCAGACGCATCACCCTGATTCCACTGCCTTTCGGATCTTCCGCACGCGACGGGCGGGATCGAAATGTAGCGCCGACGAGTCGTCGGCTGGCGACGTGGCTGGCGGCGGCAAGGATGGAGGGTCGCGTGACGTTCGCCGGGCCATCCCGCCGCCTCCGCCCATCCTGCCACGCCGACGGGTCGTCGCCGCCACACTTTTACCGACGACCTGTCGGCGCTAAGTTGCCCCGCGCCCGCCGAGCTTTTCCGGATCGCATACAGTGCGAATATCCGAAAGGCATCGTGCCGAACGCTTGATGCGTCAGCCCTGGCTTTGCTCTGCCATGTTGCTTGCCGCCCGCTGGCGTCTCGGCCAATCTCGCACCACCTCTCCTATGAACTCCAGACTATCACCCATTCTCGCCGTGACGCTCGGCTGCGCGCTCGCGGCTTCCGCAGACGTCAAACTCCCGGCGCTCGTGAGCGACAACATGGTGCTGCTGCAAAATGAGGACGCCAACGTCTGGGGCACGGCCGATCCAGGCGAGGCGGTGAATGTGACGCTCGGCGACAAGTCCGCGGCGACCACTGCGAACAAGGACGGCAAATGGAACGTGAAGCTCGCGGGGATGCGGCCCGATTCCGGCAAGGACATGACGATTACGGGGAAGAACACCATCACGCTGAAGAATGTCGCGGTCGGGGAAGTGTGGGTCGCGAGCGGGCAGTCCAACATGGCGATGAGTGTGAGCCAGGCGATGAATGCGAAGGACGAGATCGCAGCGTGCAAATTCCCCGATATCCGCGTGTTCACGATCACGAAGAATGGGAGCACGACGCCGCTCGATGATTGCACCGGGAAATGGCACGTCGCCTCGCCGGAGACCGCGGGTGGCTTCAGCGCAGCCGGGTATTTCTTCGTCCGCGAACTGCATCTGAAGCTCAATCAACCCGTGGGCCTCATTCACACTTCGTGGGGCGGCACGCCGGTCGAAACGTGGATTCCCGAGAGCGGGATGAAGGCGAATGCCGCGTTCGGCGAGCCGTGGAAACGGAAGCTCGCCGCCTACCCGGAGGCGAAGGCGAAATACGACGAAGAGATGACCAAGTGGAAGGACGCCTCGGAGAAAGCGAAAGCCGAGAAGAAACCGGCCCCCAAGGCTCCCCGGGCGCCGGACGGACCGGAAACCCTGAATGCGGTTCCGGGCGGATTGTTCAACGGCATGATCGCGCCGGTCACTCCGTACACGATCAGCGGGGTGATTTGGTATCAGGGCGAAAGCAACGCCGGTCCCGGCAACCGCGGCGACATGGCGCTCTATGGCCAGCTTTTTCCCACGCTGATTCTGTCGTGGCGCTACGAATTCGCGAAGGCCCAGGGCGTGACGCGCGATGAATCCGAGTTCCCGTTCCTCTTCGTGCAACTGGCCGGCTTCCGCGAGCGCAGGCCCGGGCCCAGCGACAGCTATTGGGCGCAGATCCGGGAGGCGCAGGTCGGCACGCTCGAAATCCCGCACACGGGAATGGCCGTGGCGATCGACATCGGCGATGCGACCGACGTTCATCCGAAGAACAAGCAGGAGGTCGGGCGCCGGCTTTCGCTTTGCGCACTGGCGCAGGTCTATTTCAACGAGATCGAATTCTCCGGGCCGCTCTACGGCGGCATGCAGATCGAGGACGGCAAGGTGCGGCTGAACATGAGTCACGCCGATGGCCTGAAGACCAGCGACGGCGGCCCGGGCAAGGGTTTCGCACTCGCCGGGGAGGATCGCAAATTTCATTGGGCCGACGTGAGCTTCGAGACCGATCACATCGTCGTGACGAGCCCGCAGGTGCCGAACCCCGTGGCGGTTCGCTACGCCTGGGCGGACAACCCGGAGTGCAATCTGGTGAACGATGCCGGCCTGCCGGCCAGCCCATTCCGCTCGGACAAGTGGGAGCAGGCACCGCCTCCTGGCTCGGCAGGCCCGTAGTCATGGAATTTTCTCCGCTCGACTTTTCCAAGATCCGCACCTACCCGGTCGCCGAGCGCGCGAACAAGGTCGCGCCGGAAGCGTTCGCGAAGCCGCATGCGGCCGGCGGCAGCCTGCGGAGTTTCCTCGACGGACTGCCTGATTTTCTCGCGGTGCAGGATTTCAAGCTCGTCGTCCAGGCCATCGCCATTGCGGTGAGAAACAAGCGGCCCGTATTGCTGATGATGGGCGCGCACGTCATCAAGGTCGGGCTGAATCCGCTGATCGTGGACGCGATGCGGCGGGGAATCGTCAATGCCGTGGCGTTCAACGGCGCGGGTGCGATTCACGATTTCGAGCTGTGCTACAACGGCGAGACCAGCGAGGACGTGCAGCGCGGCCTGAACGACGGCAGCTTCGGCATGGCCGATGAAACCGGCCGGATGATGAATGCCGCGCTCGCCGATGGCGTCGCCCGCGGACTCGGCGCAGGACGCGCGCTCGGGGAAAAGGCGCGCGCTTTTCCAAATGCCCGCCTCAGCATCATGGCCACCGGAGCGGAACTGGGCATCCCCGTCACCGCGCACATCGGCATCGGCACGGACATCATCCACCAGCATCCGACGACCAGCGGCGCGGTCCTCGGCGAGGCGAGCTATCGCGACTTTCAGACCATCGCCGCCGTCTGCGCGCAGCTCGAGGGCGGCGTGGTCCTGAATGTCGGCAGCGCGGTGATCATGCCGGAGGTCTTCCTCAAGGCACTGACCATCGCGCGCAATCTCGGGCACACGGTGGAGAAATTCACCACGGCGATTTTCGACATGACCCGCCACTACCGGCCCTCGGAAAACATCCAGCGCCGCCCGACCGCGCTCGGCGGCAAGGGCGTGTACATCGTCGGCCACCACGAGCTGATGCTCCCGCTGCTGTTCGCCGCGGTCACGGAAACGCTTGGGAAATGACGGATGACGAATGCGGAATGACGAAGAGCCCTAACCGCGACGGCTTCACTTTGGACTTCATCCGTCATCCGTCATCCGTCATCCGTCATCCGTCATCCGTCATTCCGCATTCGTCATTCCGCATGAACCGCTCCCGGGTCGCACAGATTCTCAACCCCACCCGCCGCATCCTCGTCATCGGCGAAGTGATGCTCGACGAATTCATCTGGGGAAAAGTGAGCCGCATTTCGCCGGAGGCGCCGGTGCCGGTGGTCGATGTGATCCGGCAGAGCTTCACACCCGGCGGCGCGGCCAACGTCGCGCGCAATCTCCATGAGTTTGTCGAGCAGGTCCACGTCCTGAGCCTGGTCGGCACCGGGCAGGACTCGGAGCAGCTCCGCGACCTTCTCAAGGCGCGCAACATCCATCTCGAAGGCATCATCATCGACCCGGATTACACGACCATCCGCAAGACGCGGGTCATCGCGCGCAATCAACAGGTCGTCCGCGTCGATCGCGAGAAGCCACGCGGATTCACTCCGGCGCAGCAGGCCCGGGCGCTGGAATACTTCGAGTCGATTCTCGATTCCCTCGACGCGGTGATTCTCGAGGACTACGGCAAAGGTCTGCTGCAGCAGCCGCTCGTGGATACGATCATCAGCCGGGCGCGGAAGGCGCGGAAGATCGTCAACGTCGATCCGAAGCCATCCAACCCGATCCGCTGGCACGACGTGACGTGTGTGACGCCGAATCGTGGCGAAGCGTTTCAGGCCGCCGGACGCGCGGTGACCGATTCCATCGACCCACCCCTCGAAGACGCCGCGCTGCTGGAAGTCGGCGCCGCGCTGCTGGAGAAGTGGCGCTGCGAGCACGTCCTCGTGACGCTGAGTGAACAGGGCATGATCCTCTTCGACCCCCGCAAACCCCCGCATCACATCCCGACGCGCGCCCAGGAAGTCGTGGACGTCAGCGGCGCGGGCGATACGGCCATCGCCCTCTTCACCACCGCGCTCACAGGCGGCGCGACCCCATACGAAGCCGCCGAGATCGCCAACCACGCGAGCGGCATCGTCGTGGCAAAAACCGGCACCGCCGTGACATCGCGGGAGGAGTTGCTCGCGAGTTTCCCGGAGTAGCGGCTTCAGGAAAGCCGCCCTGGCTGGAGTGCCTTTCGGATGTTCCGGCCCAATGAGGAGGCGAACCGCGGGCAGCGGGCAGCGGGCAGCGGGCAGTGGGGCAGGCGACTCGCCTG
>Ga0209181_10009477_pt1 | contig 12793 bp, 6 predicted proteins | sample MAT05_FD_187208 | JGI IMG/M metagenome (GOLD analysis project Ga0209181, IMG submission 187208) | Freshwater microbial communities from Lake Fryxell liftoff mats and glacier meltwater in Antarctica - MAT-05 (SPAdes) (version 2) | ecosystem: Environmental > Aquatic > Freshwater > Ice > Liftoff... | reverse complement strand
GGACCTCGGTCTGCGACAGCTCCTCGAACACCGCCTCCGGCAAGAGGACGTGGAAGTGGGGAGTGAGCTGCAAGGCCGAGCCAAACCTCTGCAGGAACGCAAGCGCGCCGACGCGGGGGTGCTTGAGCGCTTTCCGAAGAGCGACGGCGATCCCCCTCTTCTGGCCCCGCAAGAGCTCTTCACTTTCGACCACCACGAGAGTGCGATTGAGCTCGCCCACTTGCTCAACCAACCGAGCAGCACGCACGCCACGGAGCGCGCCACCAAGGGGCTTCATCGCCCCTCGTTTAGCTGCGTACTTCAGCGCCCGTTCCGATGCTCCGTGCCCCAACGGAAGCGAGATGACCGAGAAGTAGCCGACAGCTGCGAGGTCGAGTTCAAGTTGCTCGCTCCAGAAACCGCCATCCCGAACGACCGTGCGCTCGGCCTTGCGTCGACCTTGTGCCTCGTCGAGTGCGTCGTGAAGTTTGCCGAGCGTTTTCAGACAGGACGAGAGCACCGCCTGGTCCGAGCTGTTACCCGGATACGTCCGGTGCAGAAGTGGGACATGTCCCGTCTCGCTGGCGAGGATGCCGAGCCCAACCACGCGCAGGTCGCTGCGCTTGCTCTTCGCGTGTCCGCGCCGCGCAAGTGCCGACGCCGTGGTGGTCGCGATGTGGGTATCGAAATTCGTCGTGTCGAAGGCGAGGACGTTCGCCGAGAGCTTGAACTGGGTAACCGCCGCGCGGGCAATCGCAAGCTGCGCCGCATCCAGTTCCTCTTCCGTCACCGAGGACGCCAGCCGGTGAAAAGCCTGGCCGGTGAACGCTTCAGCAGGCAGGCACGAGACGCGCGGAAGCGACGACCGAAGCAATGCAGGCAAATCTCGTTTGGCTCCTGGAGCACAGGCTCGCTGCACCGCGACGGCAAGCGCCATCTCTCCTATCGAGGGACCACGCCCACGCGCCCCAACGCGACAGGCGCGATTGATGTGGCCCACTACGTCCAACTGCTCAGCCACCCACGTGAGCGCCCCGACGTCACCGACACGCAGACTCCCAACGGTTTGACTTCGAGAGAGATCCGCGATCGGTGACGGATTGGCTGGCCCGAGGACGACCTGCCGCGAGACCGGCTTTCCCGTGCGGTCGCGGATCGACTGGGCAGCGATCCGATACCGGTGTCTGCCAATTTGCCGCTCGAACACGAACACATGCTTCAACTACCCTTCCGCGATCTCCCGCACAAGGCCCTTCCCTCGTGAAAGCCCACCGCCGACCCAGCTCAGCCACCGAAGTCTGCGAAGGTCGGGCACACCGCGCTGTCTTGGCGTTGCTCTGGCCAGATGTGTTGCGCGAGTGGCGCGGGGTGATCGACCCCATCGGGATCGGCTGTCCCCGGAATCCGGTAGAGGCGACTACTTCGGCGGCGAGATCGGCACCACGTCCGCGGTCCACTCGACGGTGAGCGTTCCCCCCGTCGTGGCGTCTGTATGCATTTTCTTGAGGAGCTTGAACTGCGGATCAAATGCAATGGCGAAGGCCGGAATTGGCCCGATCGACATGCCGTCGCCCAGCGGCGACGGGAAATTTCCCGGTCCTTCGAGGAGACCAAAAGCACAGGCGATGGTCTGCTCGCCCGAAGGCGGACAATTGGTGCCCACGTAGTTGGCTTTGAACGGAAAAGCCGCCGCCGTTGCTCCGAAGGCCAGACCGAGCGAGCCCGTGTGCGCGCTGGTGTCTATTTTCATCATCGAACCGAGAACCAGCGTCGCCGGCATGGGCGGGGTGGTGGGGAAGGTCCCTGACCCGGTCAACACCTGAGTGCACGTGGCACCCACCGGAAAGGAGCCAGAGGCGGCCACTGGGAGCGCGGACTCCGTCGTGGGAGACAGACCTCGAATCGGGAAAACGGGGACCCCGCCGTCCATCGGCACGGTCGGCGCCACATCCGCGCGGAAGCGCAGCGACCCGGTCCCTTCGAACGTCCAGCTCGTGTGGGCATAGGCGTTGGCCAACTGGTAGTGCAGCGGGATTTTCCACTCGGTCAGCTGCCGAACGTTGGTCTTCTTCGGGGCACCGGTCGTAGAGGGAATCTCGACAATGACATCACCGTTCGAGCCCGGGCCGGTCGATGGCAAGTTGCAGACGATGGTGTCGGAAGCCCAACTCTGCACCGCGAGCTCGGTGCCTCCGATGCTCACTTTCCCCTGCGCATCGCCAAAGCACCCCATCAGCTTGACGGTCGCCGAGGGCTCGTTGACGAGCAGGAAGCCGAGCGTTCCACACTCACAGCACTCGCAGGCTTTCTTCTGTGCGGCGTCGTAGGCGTTCTGCCCGGTGGTGCTGCCGCTCACCAGCCGCGTGTACAGGTTCGCGAGCGAGGAGCACGAGCCGCGACGCCCCCACTCCTCGTCTTCACCAGAGGCTGGAACCGGAAATGACGAGAGGCAACTTGCCTTCATCTTCTTGTTGAAGGCCGCATCGCAGCTGGCCTTTACGGCGTTGCAGGTCTCGTAACAAATGTCATGGTCGCTGCAGGCGGGCTTGAAGCTGGCGCCGGCATATCCCTGAGGAGCGAGCACGCCCATGACGGGAGAGCCTTCGGGTCCGCACGGAGGGTTCGACACGGTCGCCGTGTGTCCCGCTCGGGCTGTCCTCGCCTTGCACTTGGTGAGGTCTGCGATCGGGTATTCGCACTGCTGTGCGCGTGCCTGCGCTGAAAGAAGAAGACCGATGCACAGCACGCTCGAGAGGGTCCTCACCGGGTAAGCGTCAGGGGGCCGGGGCCGTGGAGCGGCTGTCCTTCTTCAGGCGGAAACTCGAGCGTTCCGGTGAATTTGTTCTCTTCGAATGTTCCTTTGATCACCACGTCCGTCTCGGTTGTCCACGTGGCGGCAGTCGCGGCGCGGGTTCCTGTCAGAGTGCCTCCCTCGAGGAATTCATTCGTCGTCGGATCCTGGAAGAAGATCTGGCCCGTCAGCTTGCCGTTGTTGTCCTCGAGGACGAACCGAACACCCGCCGCTTTCGGCCCCTGACCGATCGTCCCAGTCCACGTACCCTGAGCGACGACGGGTTTGGCGGCACACCCGACCGCGAGCACGACCGCGCCCAGAAGGACTGCCCTGAGCAAATTCAGACATGGCCGCTTTGAGACGACGCGATCGGTCATGGGTCACCATCGTGCGATTGCCGCGATTGTGTCAATCGCTGCTTCGCTCTCGCCGGGCCGGGCGGCTCCAGAAAACCGTAGATGTCAGCCCCTCGTGGGACGCGCGCGCGAACCTCTGGAGGGATGAATGAAGACCTTGAAAGATGGCGACCTGATGACCGGCGCGGTGCTCTTGGCGCATGACGACGTTGACCCTCGCCGCCCACCGCGCGCAGCGGTCGCAGAACTGGCTGTACTGGTACCCGTTCGGCTGCTCGGTCTTGTACTCCTCCCTGGACACGATCTCTGAAAACAGCGGGATTTCGATCGCGCTGACGCGATCGTTCGGTGCACCTTCGGGAGCGAAGCGCCCCGCGAGAGGTCGATCGCTGGCCCGCGGTTTCGAGAGATCGTCTCCACCCGTCGGGTACTGAACGGCAACCTCTTCCATAAAACGCACCAGGTCCGTTGCCTTCCTCGTGTCACCGCACTGGGCCAGGACACGGCCCTTGTGCACTTCGAAGGCGCACAGCAGCGTCTGTGTGCCGTGGCGCTTGTACTCGTACTCGCGGCGCCGCAGCTTGCCCGGCTTCGCAGGGCGATCCGGATAGCGACGTTCGAGGGCTTGCATCCCCGGCTTCTCGTCGACGCAGAGCACCACTGAGCCGACCGGCAGGTACAGTTCGACGATCTCTTTCACTCGCTCACGAAAGAATGGATCCGTGCTGTGCAGCCACCCCTCGACCTTGTGCGGGCGGACTTCGCCCTCGGCGAGGATGCGCTGGACTGACGTCCAGCTGATCTCCTCAACCACTCCGCGTTCGATCGCTTGCAGCATCACGTTCTCGATCGTGCGACTCGTCTTTCCCTTGTCAGTGATGACTGGGTCGCAGGCGACGGTAATTATCTCGCACCGAGCAACGGCACTGAACTTCGCCTTGCGCCCGCTGCGGTGCCGGTCTTCGAGTCCGGCCAAGCCAGACTTCGAAAACCGGGAACGCCAACGCTCAACCCTTCTCGAATGCACACCCAGGGCCTTGGCCACCGCTACTGCTGTCCGCCCCTCTGCCGACTCGAGGATGATCCGGGCCCGCAGAACAGCTCGCTGCGCCGCGGTGGGTGCTCGGATCCGTCGAACAAGCTCCGCACGCTCCTCAGCCGTCAACTCGACCTTCTTCGGAGGGCGTCCAAGACGTGGCACATGGCGAGATGATCATCAGCTGTCGCCAGCGTCGATCACGATTCACTACTTCCCAGAAGCCAACCTGATCGCGCCAATTGCGGGAACTGATCCGCTGGCGCCCCGACTTTTCCGACGCCAACTGAGGATCAGACCACTAGGCTCCGCCCATGAGGACGACGCCGGCTTTGCTCTCGATGGTGGCGGTGGCCGTCGGCGCGTGCAGTCCGCCACAGACGCCCAAAGACACCACACCTCCGCACTGGCCCCGCGATGCCGTGATCAGCGCCTCCTCGGTGACGCCCGGCACGGCGGCCCTGTCGTGGCCCGCGGCCGCCGACACCTCGTCTCCGCTGCGGTACCGGCTGTTCCGCGACGGCGCACTGGCAGTCGAAACCGCTGCACTCACCGCTGACGTGGCGGACCTGGTCCTGGGCGAAGGTCACGTCTTCAAGGTCGAGGCGGGGGATTCTTCAGACAATTGGACCTCCGACGGCCCCGCCGCCGACGTCGCCGGCGCGCCGCCCGCCCCAAGGGCGCCGCCGCTGGACTCAACCGTTGCGACGACTGTCTGTGAGGCGACGCGCTTCCTCTACACGGGCGCCGATGCAATTCAACAAGGAGTGATTCCAGGCAGCCTTCGATGCCAGGCGGTTGCGGGACTTCGCGGCCGGGTCTCTGCCTCGACCGGCGAGGGTCTGGGCGGAGTGAGAGTCGCGATTCAAGGCCACCCCGAATGGGGGTTCACCCTCACCCAGGGCAACGGGCAATTCGACTTCGTCGTCGAAGGAGGCCAGCACACCATCGACTTCCAGCGCAGCGGTCACCTACCTGCGCAACGGGTGGTCACCGTCCGCGCAGGGCGATGGGGGCACCCGCCTCCGATCACTTTGCTCAAGAAGGACAGCCGGGTCACTGAAGTCGCGCCGATGACCGGCGGTCTGCACACCTCGACACCGCAGACGGACAAGGACGGCACGCGAAACACCTGGCTCTATTTCCCGCCTGGTACGCAGACGTCGCTGCGCTTCGCCGATGGCGGTTCAATGAGCCTCTCGAGCATCCACGTGCGCGCAACCGAATACACCGTCGGGCCGCGCGGTGAAAATGCGATGCCCGCGACGCTGCCGCCGACCAGCGAGTACGGCTTTGCCGCGGAGTTCTCGGTCGACGAGGCGGTGGCGGCCGGCGCCGAAGGCGTCGACTTCGACCAGCGGGTGACGTTCTTCGTCGACAACTTTCGTGAGATTGCCACCGGCAGCGTCGTCCCGCTGGGCCACTACGACCGGAAGAAGGCCCGCTGGGTTGCCGACGAAGACGCGCGGGTCGTCTCGCTCGTGTCAGTGACCGGCGCCAGGGCCGACTTCGACAGCGACGGCGACGGGACACCAGACCTCGTCCCGGGAATGACAGACGCGGAGCGGGTCGAGGCGGCGAAGGCCTTCAAGGTGGGCGCGTCGCTGTGGCGCGGCACAGTGCGTCACTTCACCACCTTCGACTGCAACTACAACTCGAAGTGCGATGGCCCGTGCAGCGTGCCCATCCTGGACCTCTCAAGCTACACACCGACGTGCGACTCGTGTGGCACGTCGGGCAGCGACATCGACGCAAATAACCAGACCCTCGGAGAAGACTTCGATCTCGTCGGCACGCCCTTCAGGTTGCGCTACCAGTCCGACCGGAGCCTGAGGCCCGGGCAGGGCGCACCGTTCAAGCTGAACATCCCGTGGATGGCGGGTGCGGCTCCTCTCGAAGGCGCGGCGACGGCCGCCATTCTCAGCGTTCAAGTGGGAGGTCAGCAGTGGGACCAGGTCCACGACGGGAAGCCAACCCCCGGAGAATCGACGCTCTTCTCCTGGGATGGGCGCGACGCCTACGGCCGCACCTTGCAAGGGCCGATGCCGGTTCGCGTGACGCTGTCCTACCGGAACAAGACCATCCTCGTGAAGGGCACGCTGCTCGACTTCAACTTCCTCGAGACGGGCGGCCCCAGCCTCGCGGCGAAGGACGACGGGCGCGGCAGCCTCAACGTCAGCCGCACCTGGGATGGGGTCCTGGGAACCTGGTACTCCGACTCGGCAGGGCTCGGGGGCCTGAGCCTGTCGGTGCTTCACCAGTACGTCCCTTCGTTGGGACAGCTGTATCGCGGCGACGGTACGCTGGTGCAGGCTGACGCGCTGGGCGCCACCCTCGACACCCGCGTCGGCGGCGGAGCCTCCGCGCTCCAGGACATTCCCGGGCCGCAGGCACAGTTGTTCCTTCCCACCCATGTCGCCGCCGCGCCCGATGGGCTCCTCTACCTGAACGACACCTCGCGGTTGGTGAGACGCGTCGCGCTCGACGGCACCGTCCGCACCGTTGCCGGCATTCCCTTTGGCGGAGTGGATGGCAACGAAGTTCCCGCAATCCAGGCGGGCTTCACAGACATCTCTGGCCTCACCGCCGACAGGGAAGGCAACCTCTACGTCGCGGACTTCGCGCTGCACCGGATTTACAAAATAGATACCGCCGGCATCATCCACCACTTCGTGGGCACTGGAGTGTCCGGGTACGACGGCGACGGTGGGCCGGCGGTGCAGGCACGAATCAAGGCGCCGGCGGGCCTCGCGGTGACTCCCGACGGTGACGTCTATTTCTTGTGCGTCAACACCACCGGGCAACAGGTGGTGCGCCGGGTGCGCGAAGGCGTCGTCTCAACCGTGGCAGGCGGAGGCACCCAGACCGATTTCAGCCGCGACGCAGTGGATGCGCGAGAGGCCCGGTTGCGGACGAGCTCAGAGTCGCACCTCGCGTTCGGGCTGGACGGGAGTCTTTACTTCTCAGAGCCGATTGGCGCGATGGTTCGGCGGCTGGGTCCCGACGGTCGCATCTACCGTGTCGCCGGCAGCGGCACCGCGGGGTTTACAGGAGACAACGGCCCAGCTCAGTTGGCTCGGTTCTCGAATCCAACGGGAGTCGCGGTGCGGGACGACGGCAGCCTCTACATCAGCGACACCACCAACCAGCGCGTTCGCCGGGTGCGGCCGGACGGCATCGTCGAGACCGTCGCCGGCAACGGGATGCAGGCAACTCAAGGTGCGAAGTCGGGGACCCCTGCTCTGCGGGCGGCACTCTACCAACCCCAGGGACTCACCGTGATGCCAGACGGTACGGTTGGGCTCGCGGAGCGGGCGGGCGCTCGAGTTCGGCTGCTGCGGCCCTCTCAGGCGAAGGCGGCGGGCATCGACACCCTGCTGCTGCCCAGTGACGACGGCAGCGAACTCTATTTGTTTACCGATGGCGGCAAACATCTGAAGACGCTCGACGCGCTGACCCGGGCGTTGAAGTACCAATTCAACTACCTGCCGACCGGCAAGCTGGACTCCATCGTCGATGTTTTTGCCAACAAGACGCAGGTGATACGGGACGCGGCAGGGAACCTCCAGGGCATCAGGTCTCCTGACGGGCTGGTGACGACCCTGAAGCTCGACGCCGTCGGCCGGGCGACCGCAGTGATCAACCCCGCCGATGAAGAGACGAAGCTGGTCTATGGAGCGGATGGGCTGCTTGCCTCGCTTACCGACGCGAGAGGAAAGACCAGCCGCTTCGAATTCGACAGCACCGGGCGGCTGAAGAAAGACACCAACGCCGCGGGCGGCAGCAAGACCCTCGTGCGGGTCACCGACAGAACCCTCAGCACAAGCACGGTGACCACCGCCGCAGGGTACGTCACAAGCTACCAGAGGAGACAGACCGGCTCGGCTGACGTGCGCACCAACACCTTCCCGGACGGCACGGTGAGCACGTACGTTCGCAACGAAGACGGGCTGCGGCAGACGGTGTCGACCGACCTCACGACCGTCACCACTCAGTTGTCGCCCGACTCCCGCTTCGGGATGTCCTCGCCCATTCCCGAGTCGGTGGTAGTGAAGACGCCTTCGGGGAAGCAGCGAACCGTCGCTACCACTCGCACCGTGACCCTCGCCAATCCCGCTGACGTCCTCTCTGAAACGAAAGTGGAGGATGTGGTGATCGTCAACGGCAAGACGTGGAAACGCACCCTGGATGCGGCGCTTCGGACGCTGACGGTGACGTCCCCGCTCGGTAGGGTGTCGTCAGCCCGCTTCGACACCAATGGCCTGCTTGTCGAGGCGAATGAGCCTGGCGCACTGCCAGTCAGAGTCTCCTACGACGTTCGCGGCCGCCCAGTTCAGGTCGCCCAGGGACTGCGAGCAACGACCGTTGTCTGGGGAAGCGGCGCCTTCCCGTCGGGCATCACCGATGCTCTGGCCCGAGCCAGTGAATTCCAATACGACCCCGCCGGTCGACCGACGAAGTTGATCCGCCCCGACGCCCGGTTTCTGAAGGCGAGCTACGACCCGGTCGGCAACGTCATCCAGCTAATCCCCCCCGAAAAGACGGCCCATGACTTCGGCTACACCCCCAGCTCGTTGTTCGAGTCATACCAACCGCCTGCGCTGTCCGGCGTCGGCAACGACGGCTACGTTTACGATCTGGACGGGCTGGCCAAGGTCACCACCCACCCGGACGGGACGACTTCGCAATACCAGCGCGACCCCGCTGGGCGGCTGACGAAGGTGAAGGCTCCCTGGGGTGACTACGATTTCACTTACGAGCCGGCCACCGGCCACGTGAAGTCGGCGGCACATGGCGGGCAATCGCTCCAATGGCTCCACGACGGGCGTCTTCGCACCGCCGAGACAGCGGTCGGGTCGGTGAACGGCACCGTCGGCTACACCTTCGACAGCGACTTCCGCGTTGCTTCGCTTTCTGTGAACGGGGCACCCATCGCCTATGGCTTCGACGATGACGGGCTGTTGACTCAAGCGGGCTCGCTGGCGCTCGCGCGCAGTCCGGCCACAGGGCAACTGCTCTCGGCGACACAGGGGCTCGTGGCCTCCACCTGGACCTACGACGCGTACGGCACGCTCGCGAGTTCGACTGTCAGCGTTTCGGGCGCAGTTGTCTTTCAAGAGATCTTGACCCGCGATGCGCTCGCGCGTGTCACCGCCAGGGTCGTGACCAATCAAAACGTCATCACCGACTGGACGTATTCGTACGACGCCGCCGGGCGACTGCAGCAGGTGACAAAAAATGGGGCGACTTCAGGTGCGTACGCCTTCGCCGCCAATGGAAACCGGACGTCCGCCAATGGAACTGCCGCTGCCTTCGACGCGCAGGACAGACTGCTCACCGACGGCACCTTGCGCTTCAATTACGACGCCTTCGGCAGTCTCGTTGAAAAACGCGACACCGCACCGGCACTCGAGCAGGTCACGCAGTACGAGTACGACGGCAATGGCGCCCTGCGGAAGGCCACCCTGCCCGACGGCACGGTGCTCAACTACCTCGTCGATGCCCGAGGACGCAGAGTCGGTAAGAAGCGAAATGGCACGCTCGAGAGGGGCTGGCTCTACGATGGGCAGCTGCGGATCGTCGCCGAGCTCGACGGCACTGGGGCGGTCACCAGTCGCTTCGTGTATGGCACGTCGGGTCATAGCCCCGACTACCTCGAGCGCGGCGGCGCCCGGTACCGCTTCATTCACGACAGCCTCGGCAGTGTGCGGCTCGTGATCAACGCGGCGACGGGTGTGGTCGCCCAGAGCCTCGAGTGTGACGAGTGGGGCAAGGTTCTCGCCGACTCTGCACCTGGCTTTCAGCCGTTCGGATTTGCCGGTGGTCTGTACGACGTCGATCTGAAGTGGGTGCGGTTTGGCGCCCGCGACTACGACCCAGCCGTCGGGCGGTGGACGGCCAAGGACCCAATTGGCTTCAGCGGGGGAGACACGAATCTCTACGCCTACGCGCTCAACAACCCCGTCACGTACATCGACCCGAACGGTCTGTGGGGGGCAGGGATCAGTTTCGAATTTTCGTACATCAATCCATTCACAAGCAGTGGTGGCGGCAGCATCGGCCTGAATCTGCAGTACACGAGCAGCGACGGGTTGGGGTTGTTCACCTACAGCACGCCAGCCAATCAGCCATCCTCTGGGTTCCTGTTGGGACCCTCAGTTCAGCTCAACGTCGCCACCGGGCAGGGGCCTTGGTCGGGACTCTTTGATTCGGCCGGGGGCAGCTTCGGGCCCGTCTGCGGGGGATATTTCCAGTCGCCCGACGTGGCTCCTGGAGACGACCCTGGGTATGCGGGTGTAAGCATCGGGGTAGGGAAGGGCCCGCCCGGAGTGGGGACGACGACAACAAATTACACTCCGAGAATTGGTGGCCGCTGATGGCGTTCTGGCTCGTCGCAACAGCCGCCTGGTTCGCTGTCTCTGTCGGCACCGAAGTGCTGAGCAGCTTCGTTCTCTACGTCTGGTTGCTGCGACATGGCGAGAAACCCAGGTGGGTCTCCTATGGGTTTCCCGGCTATCTCGAGGGCCTGTATCAAGAGCATTGTGAACGCGCGGGCCGATCGTGGCGCGTCGTCGTACTTTTTCGTCGCTCTGTTTTTATGAACCTGATTGCATCAACAGCGGCGCTGTTGCTGTACCTCGGCGTCCACGACTGACTCTCGCCGTGGCTGTTGCCCACGGGAGCCACAGCCGCATCGGCGCGCACTCCATGCTGCTCGCCCCCGCGTTCGGCGAAATCACGCCTGTCGGGAGGGGGATCCGATGCCTGGCGCTTCGTGCCGTGAACCTGGTTTCGCGACGCCTCTCCGCTGGGCATCGGGCGCTGGGGCAAATGTGCCCATTCGGGGCGGCGTGAAGCGGGGCATTATGAGACTTCCCCTCGTGCACTATTGACGGCACGGCGCGTGCTTTGCCTGTTGGCGGTCACCGAGATCCGCAGAAATCTGGTGGGCTGAACCTCGATGGGCCGAGTGGGATGTGCACCCACACCCAGCGAATAGCCGCTTTGTGCTGGAAGCGGCTATCCGGAGCTGTTTGGGCGTTCAGTAGCGGCCTTGCCGAACCCGATTTCGGGAACAAGATTGTAGCCTGGAGCGTTGCCTGAGTTGTAAACTCGGGTGTAAGGAGAGCGCCATGACGACCAAGCGGAACTGCCGCTACGTGCCCTTGAGCAAGCAACCGCTCGTCCTCGTGCTGTGCCAGGTGCGCTTCAGCCCGGTCCGGAAGATGGCCGACTACATCCCCGCGATCCAGGAGGAGTTCCGCCGCCATGGCTTTCCGATCGAACGCGCCGGGAAGATCCAGCAGCTAACCATCACGCCGGCTGGTGTCCACGTCACCGAGCAGGAGCGCTGGGAGTACCGGACCAAGGACGAGCAGTGGAGCGTGACGGTCCTCCAGGACAGCGTCGTGCTCCAGACCACCGCTTACGAGAAGTTCGAGGGCTTGGCAGAGCGACTCGAGCGCGCGGTCCGGACGGTCCTCGAGAAGACGGAGCAGAACGAGTTCGGCCTCGTCCAGCGGGTCGGCCTTCGCTACATCGACCTAGTGCAGCCGCGGGAAGGCGAGGACTACCGCCTCTACCTGCGTCCGGGATTCCACGGCGTCGCCGACGAGGTCTTCCGTGCCCGGTCGCACCGGCTCCACGTCGAGAGTGTCGGCCACACGGCGGTGGGCGATACTGAGGGCACGATGATCGTCCGCGTCGTTCAGAACGACCAAGGCTTCGACCTGCCGCCGGACCTCGTCGGGGGAGCGCCCAAGCACGAGTCGCGTGCGCATGCAGGAGAACTCGTGACCCTGGTCGACATGGACCAGTTCATCGAGGGCAAGTTCGAGCCCGATGCCGCGTGGGTGGTTGCTCGCGCTTACGAAATGCACGACCACTTGATCGAGACGTTCCACAACCACGTCGTCACCGAGAAAGCGATCGAGGTGTGGCGATGAGTCTCGTCCCGATCCCGCAGTACGACTCCAGCGGCGGCGACATCGTCGCGATCGTCGAGGGCTACGACCGCGACCAGTCGTTCCGGCTCGAAGGTGCTTGGCCCCAGGCCCTGCTTCGCACGGTTCGAGCAGGCAGCGCGGGCGTGGTGGTGCTCGTCACCGGCTACGGTCCATACTTGCCCCACGTCGGCACCAGCCCCTCGGTGGTCGACATTCGTTCCATGGCTCGCGTCGCTCCCGTCCCGAGCGCGGCGCAGCCGACGAACGAGACGGCGCCCTCGGCACTGCGCGCCGCTCTCGCCTTGTCGGTCGCCGACCAGGCGCGCGAGGCGCTTGCGTCGCTGTCACTGAACAAAACGCAGCTGGCCGAGGTCCTCGGCGTGTCTCGCCCCACGCTGTACGACTGGCTCGACGGCAAGGAGCCGAACGCGTCGAACGCGCAGCGCCTGACGACTCTGCTCCGGCTGCTGGCGAGCGCTGGCGTTACAAGCGCCAGCCCCCTTAGCCCGCGCTTCCTGCGGCAGTCTCTGAGTGAGGGAGGAACGCCCCTGCTCGAGGCGCTCAGCGCCGAGTCGATCGACGAGCAGCTCGTTTCATCGTTGGTGCGTGAAGCCAAGGCACTCGGCGAGGAGGCCGACTCCAGACGCATCTCCAGGGAGGATCGCCTTCGAGCCCTCGGGTT
>Ga0209181_10009476_pt1 | contig 12793 bp, 12 predicted proteins | sample MAT05_FD_187208 | JGI IMG/M metagenome (GOLD analysis project Ga0209181, IMG submission 187208) | Freshwater microbial communities from Lake Fryxell liftoff mats and glacier meltwater in Antarctica - MAT-05 (SPAdes) (version 2) | ecosystem: Environmental > Aquatic > Freshwater > Ice > Liftoff... | reverse complement strand
AATTGCCCCTACAAACTGCCCCAAGAAGTAAGGGCACTGCCGTGCCCCTCTACGGGTGTACTTCACAAACGAGAAACGCTATAGCTATCTTTACAAGCTTAAAAAGCTTAAAATTAGCCAAAAAATAGGATAAATATAGCAATCCTATCTGAGTTGTGAAAATTACTTTTTAATCGAACCACAGAGGCGCAGAGAACACAGAGAGAAGAATCAACAGAAACTTTCACAAATGATTTAGGACTGCTATATTTAGCAATAAATTTGATATAGATTCTCGTTCTTAAATTATCAACTTGTAAAAAGTTCTTTTTTTAATTACATTTGGAAACAGACTCATATATGAAGTAATTTACTAGTCTTAACAGAAAAATGAAGCGGAAAGTACATTTAGAATCTTCAGGTTGTTGCAACGGTGAACATGACCATCACGAGAATCATAATCACAATTATGATGAGAATCATAACCATGACCACAATCACGATCACGGTGGAGAATTCAATTTGAAAGATGAGGTATTGCCTTTAGTAGCAATTTTAAGTTTATATGCGCCTGGTGTAATTTTTGAGAATCAATTACACAATACATTCTACTCGATAGGTGAATATCTGCTTTTCATCCCTGCCTATTTATTAAGTGGATGGAGTGTTTTAAAAACTGCTGGACGCAATATCCTCAAAGGTAGAGTATTCGATGAAACGTTTTTGATGGCAGTAGCGACACTAGGGGCGATCGCAATTCATAAATTACCCGAAGCTGTCGGAGTCATGTTATTTTATAAAATTGGGGAATTGTTTCAGGATATTGCCGTTAGTCGTTCCCGTAATTCCATCAAGACTTTATTAGAAGTACGTCCAGACTATGCCAATATTCAAACAGAGGGAGAATTAAAAAAAGTATCCCCAAAGACAGTAAATATTGGAGATATTATCGTCGTAAAACCTGGAGAAAAGATTCCCTTAGATGGTGAGATTATAGATGGGAATTCCCAAGTCGATACCTCTGCATTAACTGGAGAATCTGTACCGCGAACAGTGAGGCTATCCGAGACAGTTTTAGCTGGGATGATCAATAAAATGGGTGTTCTCACCATTAGAGTAACGAAACTATTTGATGAATCTTCCATTGCTAAGATTTTGGACTTGGTGCAAAATGCCAAAAGTAAAAAAGCAGAAACAGAAAAATTTATTACTAAGTTTGCCGGATATTATACACCAATAGTAGTTTTTACATCTCTAGCAGTTGCACTATTACCTCCTATATTCATTGCTGGCGCAACTTCTTCAGAATGGGTTTATCGCGCCCTAATTTTACTAGTTATCTCCTGTCCCTGTGGACTGGTTATAAGTATTCCCTTAGGTTACTTTGGAGGTGTGGGAGGTGCGGCTAAACGTGGTATTTTGGTTAAAGGATCTACTTTTTTAGATGCTTTAAATGAAGTCAATACAGTTGTTTTTGATAAAACTGGAACGTTAACTCACGGTGTATTTAAAGTAGCAAAAATAGTCCCATCAAATGGCTACGTTGAACAAGAACTGCTGCAATTAGCTGCCAAAGTAGAATTGCACTCAAATCATCCCATTGCTCAATCTATCCGCAAAGCTTATGGTGGAAAAATCGATGAGTTGGAGGTGAGGGATTATGAAGAGATAGCAGGCTATGGGATTAAAGCCAAGGTTGAAAATAGGGTAGTGCTAGCGGGAAGCGATCGCCTATTACATAGAGAGAATATTGCTCTTGACACTCTCAGGGCTGAAGCCGCTGAGATTCTTGAAGAGTCCAGAACCTGAACTTCAAAGGTGTTGTCAATGCACCTCTACTGATTCCACTTAGGTCTAAGCCTAGTGTTACCGCTACTTTTCTAAGAATATTACTCGCACCGTTCCAATCAGCGTTCACTAGCAAGCCAATCGCCGAACGGTACAGTCCTCTGTTTACTCGCTTTCCTGACGCTTTCCATTGACTGGGTTTTTCACCATATACAGGAATTACATCAGTATCTAAGAAACTCGCCTTGGAGGTGTAACTTTCTTCAGTTTCAGTAAACTTAATCCCGTACACTTCGCACAACTGTTTTATTCTTTCTTTAAGCCTTGCTGTCGGGATCTGAACAAACTTTTGGTTTGTCTTAGAACCCATGTTTACTGTGTCTTTTTGTCCTTTATTCCATCCAAAAACAATTGTCCCAATCTGATTTTCTAGGCAATGGTTAATTACTATTCTTGCCGTCTTGTTTACAGCATCACGCATTCTTCTATTGCGCTTTTCAGTAAGATTAGCTAATCGATTTGACCAAAAACCATTCTTCTTTCCTGACATTAATCTTGCCACTGATTTGTTATACCATTGGTTCTCTGCCTTAAGGTGCTTACCGTCGACTATGAAGCTAGTCCCTACATTGCTTACGCCTGTAAGCCAGTTGTTCAAACCGTGGTCGATTCCCAAACATTTAGAAGGGTCTAAATCTGTTTTGACTGGCACAACTGGATAGACAAACTCAGCGTAAAAACAACCATTTCTAGGGAGAATGCGAACCTCTCTAATCACATCAAAATCTAAGTTTGACGGCATAGGCAAAAAGAATTCTTTTAACCCAAACCAGGCTTTAACCTGCATACCCAAAGGAAATCTAATTTGACCATTGATCAATTTCAATGCACGTCGAGGAAATGCTGTTAAGTTATAACCGCCCTTTCGGTAATTGGGAAGCGATAGTTTCTGCGCCAGTTCGCCTAGCTTAGATTTCTTTAATAACTCCGAAAAAGAAGCAATCGATTCACCGACAGACAAACAAGTTTGAACAGCAGCTTCGCTTGGCAAGGCAGAAAAATGCTTATTATTTCCTACAGCTTTTACCAAGTCAAAACCAGTCACAAATCTATTTGTCTTAAACCAAATTTGACGCGCATAATAAACCGCACAATTATGCAGCTTATTTGACTCTGAACAAATATATTCAAGAATTGCTTGAGTTTCTTTGGTTGTCTTTATTAATACCTGCTGAACTCCCATCAGCTTTTTTAGTTTAGACATTGGTTCTGTTGTGTGATATCGTTATCATATCATACTAATATTGCTAAAAAGCAAATGTCTAAGAAAAAAGGGACTGTAATTTATTTATCTGAAGAAGATAAAAAACGACTAGAATATATTGCAGACAACTGGGGAATATCTCAGTCTTCAGCAGTACAAAGACTAATTCGTGAATACAAAAACCACGGTGACTAAAGTCACTCGTGCCGCTTTCCTCCCAGCTTTGAAAAGCTGAGTTTCCCGCATCCCGTGTATTCGTATGATAATTGCCAGTTAGAGGGAACAGTTATTCATCTAGCAGTGGATAATATTTACGCTGGGTATATTGTCATTGCTGATGAACTGAAAGAAGATGCCATACAAGCTATTAAAGCACTCAAAGCAATGGGTGTAGAGAGAACAGTAATGTTGACAGGAGACAATCAAGCGATCGCATCCCGGATTGCTCAACAGTTAAATATAGATGCTTACGAAGCAGAGTTATTACCAGAAGAAAAAGTCAATGCCATTGAGAAGTTACTCAGCACCGTTGGCAAGCATGGTAAAGTTGTCTTTGTTGGGGATGGCATTAATGATGCGCCAGTGATTGCTAGAGCAGATGTTGGTATAGCAATGGGTGGGTTAGGCTCAGATGCGGCGATCGAAACTGCCGATATTGTGATTATGACAGATGCACCCTCAAAAGTGGCAGAAGTAATACAAATCGCCAGAAAAACAAGGCAAATTGTTTGGCAAAATATCGGTTTTGCGTTAGCAATTAAAGGTATATTCATTGGATTGGGTATTTTAGGCGTAGCGACAATGTGGGAAGCTGTATTTGCTGATGTAGGAGTAGCAATACTTGCAATTTTCAACGCCACTAGAGCGATGAAATAAAGTTATTGGGAAATCGGGAATCAGTAATTGGGAAATTGTAGAAGTTAAAACTGACAAGCAATAATTGAATATATTGAACACTCCCAAATCGGATTACCGCAGAGGTACACTGTGAACCCATCTATTAAAGGTATCGCTACGGCTGCGTTAGCTTTACTATTAACCAACTCAGCAACCTCAGTAGTTGCATTACCCCAGAAAACCAATCAACCGCCAACCGATGCGCGATCCCAACCCTTAAAAGACACCTTAATCGTTCCTGGGGAAAGAGTTGGGCCGATAACACGCACAACCACTAAGCAAGATTTAGTCAAGCTGTTTGGTGCATCCCATCTCGTTGATAAAACCATCTCTGGCCCTGAAGGAATGGGTAGTTTTGCGGCTACTCAGGTAAACCTAAATCAGGGGCGATGTCTAACGACAAGCTGCTCCGCATATACGCTGTTAGTAGTCTGGAGTGATAATACTCGTACAAAACCTTTAGATGTGCGTAATCTGGGTTCAGCTTGGAAAACCCGCGAAGGCATTGGAGTGGGAACCCCATTGAGTGAGTTACGCAAAAAGTTAGGTAACTTTAAACTCTATGGATTGGCATGGGACTACGGTGGTACGATTTTGTTGGATACTAGTAAATTATCCCGTTATCAGGGCAAACTCATCCTACGAGTAGATGCTGCTGCTAATGCTGCTGAGAAATATCCAAATGATTATCGAGCAGTGTCAGGCGATCGCACTTTTTCTTCTAGCAATCCCCACTGGAAACCTCTGGGAATTAGGTTAGCAGAAATTATCGTTGTACTACGATCTGGCTGAATTTGAAGAAGATATCCAGGACTTGCGTGAAAAAGGCTGGCGATGATTGTAGTCAGTGACATGTCACCATTGAGTAGTTTAGTCATAGTTGGGTACATATCTCTTTTGCGAAAGATAGGCAGAATTTGACATCCGCAGCGAGAAGTTAAAGCAGATGACGAAAGCTGTCGCTATTGAGGCTGGTACAGCAGCTAAGGAACGTGGATTAAATAAAATACAAAACTTTATCCTGTCTCACGATCCCTCTCCTTTATAAGGAGAGGGATTGAGGGTGAGGTAAGCTGTCGGACATAAATTGTATGTTATTTAATTCTTATTCCTAAGTTTCAATTAGAATAGCAGCTTCTTGATGAAGAGAAAGCTGGCATATCTTAGCGATGAACTAGACAAAATTGAGTCTGCATTGCAATCATGAGATTATGTAAATATATGGTTATTTACCTGATGAAAATCAGGATTTCCTGACCTAGTAAACAAGAAAAACATAGATATTAAGTTAATTGGTGTTTGTTTATACTATTTCAAATTTTTGTAGTGGTTATACTCATGACTTAGGTTCTACCTGGGAATTAGGAAGTGGCTTTGCCACTTCTTTTTATTTATCTGGTAGCCCAGTAAAAAATAAATTAAAAGTTAAAAGTAATTTCGTTGAAATTTTAACCTTTATTAATTTTTATACCATTTGACAAAATACCTGATATGCCTACATTTTTAGGGGCGTACAACTGTACACCCCTACAGCCGATTCATTTGTTACAAAGATTGTTGACAATGGTATGATTTCGTGTTGGTTTAAATAACCAAGCAGCCTGACGGAATTGTGAGCATATAGACATGATATTAATCATTACTCATTGTATCTTGCCATCTCTCACGCTTGGGCTTGCTCTCCACATCGCGCGATCGCGCTTCTTGCCAAGTCCCCCACATTAGGGATTGCTGTTTTTCAACATGGTTAATAAACTGTATGATTGGCTGATCTACTTTTATGGGAGTTTTCAAATTAAACTGAATTGTTTGGAGAATCTTGATGTCACCCATGAAAAAGAACTTACCTGCAATCTTGGTCAGTAATAGCACAATTCGATTGCATAACCAACCAAAAATTCCTTTACGTTTCTTAGTGATCAACAAGAATTGACCTTCAGCTTTTCCCCCTTCATGGAGGCGAACTGCTAACATGGTGTGGATATGGAAGAAATCGGGGCCAAGTGTCAAAATGCTAATGCTACCGTACCAACAGCAAATACTGTAAGTTATGGCATTTTTGTAGAAAAGGCGCATCAGCTTAATGAAATAAGAATTGTCTTTGATGGGTTTAGTGTTAGTGAAAATAATCGCATTCTCGTTCAGTTCCTGTCTTTCAAAAACAACTTCTATTGGGAGCTTGTGAACTGTATTGAGGTGTTGAGCATCAATTGCATTAATCATCAGCACACTGGGGTGACAGTTCATTACAAAGTGAGAATGGATGGCGAAATCACACTCTTTTTGTTCTAACTCTGGAACAAAAGGTAGAGGTTGTTGTGGTATTTCTCCAGTCCAAACCCAAATCATTCCGTACTTCTCAGCAGTGGGCCAAGTTTGTAATTTCAAAGAAGGCGGTGTATCTAAACATGGAATATCAATACACATCCCTTCAGCATCAAACTTCCAGTGGTGGAAAAAACAACGTAGTGCATTACCCTCTACTTTCCCTTCAGCAAGGTGAGCGCCCATGTGTGGACAGTAGGCATCAAAGGTAGCTACTCTTCTGTCTTTACCACGGTAAATCACTAGTTCTCTGCCCAAAATAGTGACAGGTTTTACTTCACCCACCCGCAGATTTCGAGAGGGTATTACCCAATACCATCCCTCAATAAAATGCTCTGGATTATTGAAGTTTTTAGGTTTACGGGTTGAACTAAAAGTCTGCGAGTTGAGATTCATTTTTATGGTTTCACTTGAGGTGAAGCTGTTGATCTAGAAGTAACATGATGACTAGAAAAAAACAGTTACTTTCAGTACCATGAGAAACAGTTACCCAATAAATAGAGCAAATTAGAGATATGAAATATTGAGTTAAGTTTATTGAAAATGTTAAAATTATGCTAGCCAAATCTCAGCTTACGTAAGCTAATATCCATTAAAAATAGATATTTGAAAAATCGCAACTTAGTAATATCTCTAATTAAATAAAAAAATAAAGTACTGACACCAACATTTGGCTAAACTCTTAAATGAGTTAACAAATAGAAAAGTATGTAATAATAATTACAATAGTTGGGAAAATCTGCCGTGTTAACTCAGGAGACAAAACTGCTTTTAATTGGTCAGGTAAAAGATATAAGCAAAATCCCTATTAGGACAATTCGCTATTACGAGAGTTTAGGCTTAATTAAATCATCAAAACGAACAGAGGGAGGCTTTCGCCAGTTTTCATTGGATGTGCTGACTCGTCTAGCGTTCATTAAAAGGACACAAAATCTTGGTCTTAGCTTAGAAGAGATTAGAAATATTCTTCAGGTTTACGACCAAGGGCTAGCTCCCTGTGGTGAAATTAAAGAAAAGCTCGAAGAGAAGCTTTTGCAAATTGATCACCAAATTGATCAGTTGTTGACTTTACGCTCTGAAATAAAGGGATTACTTTCAGGCTGGAAAAATATGGGCGGACAGGACGAAGATACAATTTGTCCTATCATTCAAAACACTAGTACCGCAGGGCGGAATTAAATAATTTATAATGACGCTCCTACGTCGCTAACGTAGTTCGTAATAGTTTTTAGTGTTTGTAGTAAGGACTTTAGTGCTTAAAAAATAAGGACTAAAGTCCTTACTACGAACTTGTTTACCCATCAATTTAAACTTGAGAAACTACTAGGCAGGGGGGAATTAAAAATTAAAAAATAAAGCAATTTCTTTGTCCCTCATCTAAGACTCAGAACTTTTATAGAGAAGGAACCACCATAATTCTAGTCCAATCAAGGCGAAACCTGCGATCGCAACCCCAACTTTCAAGCCCAAAGGTTGCTCGATCCGGTGAAATTGGCTGGTTTGCTCTGGCGAGTGGGCTGGCATTTCTGCTAATGCTACGCCTGATGTTTCAGTGAGAAGCACTAAAGCTATCAGGCTTCCCCAAAGGATTTTTTTACTGAACATTTCCGAAATTCTCCTGAAATTATGAGATAGATTTTGGTTGAAAGTTACGCAATCTGAGGGCATTGGTAACAACAGAGACCGAAGAAAGAGCCATCGCAGCCCCAGCGATAATTGGATTGAGTAACCAACCAAAGATGGGGAACAGAATTCCAGCCGCAATGGGAATACCAATAACGTTGTAAATAAAGGCAAAGAAGAGATTTTGTCTGATGTTGTTGATGGTGGCGCGACTAAGTTGAATAGCTGTAACAATTCCTTGCAAATCTCCAGAAATTAGAGTGATATCGCTAGCTGCGATCGCTACATCTGTTCCCGTTCCAATAGCAATCCCCACATCAGCTTGTGCTAGAGCTGGCGCATCATTTATACCATCGCCTACCATTGCGACAATTTTAGATTTTGAATTGGGAAATCTCTCTATTTTCCCTTGTAGAGATTGGATAATCGCCGCCTTTTGATCTGGACGTACTTCGGCAAAGATTCGCTCGATGCCAACTTGTCCTGCGATCGCATCAGCAGTTTTACGATTATCTCCGGTAAGCATTACTACTTCTAAACCTAACTTCTGTAAGGCTTTCACTACTGCTGTTGAGGAAGGTTTGAGGGCATCGGCAATACCCATTATTCCTTGCAGTTGGCCATCTACAGCAATCAAAATTACTGTTTTACCAGCCGCTTCCCAGTCATCTTTATACTGCTGGAGACTTATGGTATTAATTCCAAGTTCTGTTAACCAGCGTTGTGTACCAATTTGCACAAGCTGATTTGAAACAACTCCTTGAACACCACTACCTGCATTAGCCTGAAAGTTCTTTACCTCTATTAAACTCACTTCTTGAGACTGGGCATATTTCACCACTGCTGACGCTAAAGGATGCTCAGAATTGTGTTCCACCGTTGCTGCTAACTGTAAAAGCTTGATTTCATTACCATTAGCTGTGCCGTTGACACTCACAAAGTCTGTAACAGTGGGTTTACCCTGAGTTAAAGTGCCGGTTTTATCTAAAACGATGGTTTGAATTTTGTGTGCTAGTTCTAAACTGTCCGCGCCTTTAATCAAAATGCCATTTTCTGCACCTTTGCCCGTCCCTACCATTACAGAAGTGGGGGTAGCTAAACCCAAAGCACAAGGACAAGCGATAATTAGTACACCCACAGTTGTCATTGTTGCTAGGGTGAGGTTGCCAGTGAAATTAAACCAAATGACAAAAGTGGCGATCGCAACGGCAATCACAGCTGGTACAAACCATCCTGTCACCTGATCTGCCAAGCGCTGAATTGGTGCTTTAGAACCCTGTGCTTGTTGCACTAGTTTGACGATTTGAGCCAAAAACGTATCATTTCCGACTCGTGTCACCCGAAACTGAAAAGCACCCGCACCGTTAATCGTCGCCCCAATCACCTCATCTCCTGGCTGCTTTTTGACTGGCAAACTTTCACCCGTCACCATCGCTTCATCTACCGTCGATGCGCCTGCAATCACTTCGCCATCTAGCGGAATCTTCTCACCAGGACGCACTAAAATTACATCGTTAATTCTGACTTCGGCGATGGGAACATCAATTTCTATTCCATCACGGATAACTCTGGCATCTCTAGCTTGCAATCCAATGAGTTTGCGGATGGCTTCAGAAGTTTGCCCCCTAGCGCGATTTTCCAGCAACCGCCCCAACAAAATTAAGGTAATGACGATCGCGGCAACTTCATAATAAATATGAGGTACCAAGCCCTGAGCAATAAAAAATTTCGGGAAAACAGTGACAAATAAAGAATATAGATACGCTGCACTTGCACCCAAAGCAATCAGCGTGTCCATCGTCGCCGTATGGCGCTTGAGGGATTTCCAGCCATTGCGGTAAAAAGATCCACCACACCAGAACACGACGGGGGTTGTCAGCACTAACTGTATCCAAGGATTTTGTAAGAAGCTTGGAATTAAGGGCAAGTTTAACCCAGTCATCATGGGGAACGACCCCAAAAATAGGAAAATGCTGACTACACTTCCCACCGCTACCTTGAGGGAGAGTTTGCGTTGTAATGCTTGCCTACTAGCTTTCTCTGCATCATCTTCTTCGGTGAGCAATTCTTCCTGGAGTGAGTAAGAAGAGTATCCCGCAGATGCGATCGCAGCTTGGATTTTCTCCAAATTGGCTAGAGAGCGATCGTACTTGATGGCGGCTTGTTCTGCGCCAAAGTTAACGTTGCAGTCCCTTACCCCGGAAACAGAGCGAATTGCCTTTTCGATGTTGTTGGCGCAAGCGGCGCAACTCATGCCTCGAAGTTTGAGTGTGAGAGTATCCATAACTAGATGAACCCCTGTAATTGGTGTGGTGAGGATCTTAAACATTAGACCTCTTGCAAAAGTCCCAAACACCCCAGCCTTAATCCCCTCCTCGCTTGCGGGGAACTCGGGGCCCCCTCTGGGGATTAGGGGCAGGGAGACAAAGCGTAGCTTTGGCGGGGTGGGGTTCTTATTTCTGATTTATGCAAGAAGTCTATTAAACGCGGTGTGCAACTTTCTCTCAAACCTAACCCCCAGCCCCTTCCCTACGTTCGCGTAGCGTCTCGAAGAGAGGGAAGGGGAGCAAGACTTAAAGCCTCTCTCCGCTTGTCTAACGACAGGCTAACGCCAACGGGGAGAGGTTTGGAGAGGGGTTCCAAGAATAAGTTGCACATCGCATTATTAAGCAACTGGATAGCCAGCAGCAGCCAACGCTTCCTTAATTGCTGTTTCTGATGCTTGAGTTTCTACACTGACAAGCTTGGTTGCTGGATAAGCCTGAACGCTAGCATTAGCATCGACTGCCTGAAGTGCCTTAGTGATGGTGCTTGCACAAGCAGAACAAGCCATGTTGGGAACTGTGAGTTGGAGAGTCATAGATTTACGGGATAGAGTGGAAAAGCTAGCCAAACCAAAGTGGATGACTGGGGGAAATCCGTCAACAGTCAGAAATAACTGGAAAGAGAGTCGCCTTGAATTCATCCTAGACTCTCTAGCCGGCTGGAGAGTCTAGAGAATTTTAAAAGTTTTTCGCTAAACTTCAAATTTCTTTACAGACATCTTCCACCAGGCGGCTGTAAGTCTCAGCTATACAGCCGCCTAGAACACCGATTCAGTAATCCTGGAATAACCCCTCCCCTCGTAGGGGCTACGGTGTACACACAAGTCGGAAAAACTTCATCCACCAAAGATTTGCAGTGCGTTACGCTGGTATAACAAAGCTAAATTTTTGCAAGCGACTTCCAAATAAAAAAATACTCAACTACTTCTTGTGAGGTGGGCGTCTCGCCATTGGTGTCAACTTAACGTAAAAGTGATGTCCCGCAAGGAACTAAAGTTCCTTGCTAATAGCGAAAGTAATCTAAAGATTACTAAATATAGCCAAAAATCTTTAGTCTACTTCAGTAGACTTTAGCTGTTAGCCTTGAACTTTAGTTCAAGGCGGATGATGAAGCTAACAGTTAAGCTATTTCTGCTTAAGTTGACACCAATGCCTGGATGTCCACCCCACAAGATTGGGTAATTAATTTCTTGGAAGTCCCCAATCATGGCGATACCTGCGGCAGGCTACGCCAACTCATTTGTTATTTCGGCGAAGTTCCGCAGAAAATTTACTGAATATATCGCCTAATGTAATTTTATTCCCAGGTAATTTCCTTACCCAAAAATTCACTTATTTCCTGAGATAACCAGTAACGCTCTCCCTGAGTGAGATTGTAATCTAACCGATACTTTTTATTTGAAATCTCGATAAATAATCTTCCACTAACTTCTTCTTGGTTTGTGGTACCTTGAGCAGTCACAATTTTGTAACTTGTCTTCTGAAAAATCAATTCAGAAATATTTTGTTTTGACTCTTTAAAAAATGTATAAGTTTCTTGATTTTTAGATTTAGATGTGTAATTACAAATTAAAGAAATTTCTTGCTGATTTATTGTTAATATTAACGAGTTTATAGATTTTACTCTTTTAAACATATCCGGTTTTGTAGCATTAGGCCTGATACTTTCAAAGAAACTACGGATACTATAGATGGTAACTGGAAACTTGCACCTGAAGAATTGGTTCCCGATGCTGGACTGGTACGTGATGGCGGACTGGCAACCATTGGCGGCGGCAATCATTTTGTAGAAGTGCAGCGAGTTGATAAAGTCGAAAATCGCCCACTTGCCCACGCCTGGGGAGTGCGCGAGGGACAGCTAGCTTTTATGATTCACTCTGGTTCCCGAAATGTGGGTAAGTATATCGGGGGAATGTGGCGAGATAAAGCTAAGGCAACTTGGCAAAAAGGTCTGAAGTACCCTGATTCTCAGATTTTTCCTCTCTCTACTTATTCTCATCCCGAACTAGTCGTTAGTTACCTGCAAGCTGAGGCCACTGCTGCTAACTATGGGTTTGTAAATCGCCTGTTATTAGCAGAACTGCTACGTCTGCGTTTGCGAGAAGTATACAAAGATGTGGAAGCACCTCTAGTTTATGACTTGCCCCATAACATCACCTTGCCAGAAGGTCAGGGATGGGTAACACGCAAGGGCGCTTGTCCCGCTCATGTAGGGCAACCAGTGATTATCCCTGGTTCAATGGGTGCTTATTCTTATCTGATGGTGGGTAGAGGCAATCCAGCATTTTGTAATTCTGCCTCACATGGGGCGGGAAGAATTCATTCTCGCTTCGATCTCAACCGCAGAGGTGCATCTCAAAGTGAGGCGGAACTGGGATTAACCGGGGTAGACTGCATCACCCTGCGTCAAGAACGCCGAATTGAAGAAGCACCCATCGCCTACAAACCGATTCAGTCTGTGATTGATGTGCAGGTTGAGGCAGAAATGGTGGACATTGTGGCGCGATTGAGTCCGGTGTTGACATTTAAGGCGTAACCCGTGACATACCTACACTGATGCAAGCATACAGTGTAGGCTTCTCAGTGACTCTTC
>Ga0209181_10009474_pt1 | contig 12794 bp, 10 predicted proteins | sample MAT05_FD_187208 | JGI IMG/M metagenome (GOLD analysis project Ga0209181, IMG submission 187208) | Freshwater microbial communities from Lake Fryxell liftoff mats and glacier meltwater in Antarctica - MAT-05 (SPAdes) (version 2) | ecosystem: Environmental > Aquatic > Freshwater > Ice > Liftoff... | reverse complement strand
ACTATAAAACTTAATTTACGTCGCTGTAACCATCTTAGTGTGGGGAAAAATCGGCTGTAACTGTGCTGCACCTTTTTTTATAGACATAATATTGACAATTTCTGGCAATTTCCTGAACACAACCTGTTTTTGAAAAATTAAAGATTAAATGAAGAAGACTTGACTATTTCAGAAACTACACAATAATTACTTAAGAATATCTAGAATAAATATTTACACATGTGCCAAGAGTTTCCTAAACTCCTACTAAGGTAATTTAGTTTTCTGGTTTTGAAACAAGTGGTCTAAAGGAAAAATATCAAAAACCTCTGGATTGAACTTCGGACGGTAGTTTTTTATACTTAACCTGTTTTTTCCCTTTTTGAAAGATAGTTTGGAGGATAACGTTGAAATTCATGTACAAACAAAAATCGAAAACAAAAAATAGGCGTCTGTCTGCAAGAAATTACGCTGTAAATTCACAGCCCAACTCAAAAATCAAGCAATTTAATCTAGCAATTAAGCGACTCTCTCCCAGTTGGCAAGCCTGCTTACCTTTAGCTTGTCTGATTGTGTTGGGTTGGGGTTATGCCGCAGTTGCCCAAACTCCAGCCGCAGCGCCGACGACAGCAGAACTTAAAGTTGCTCTTGATACGCTGTGGGTTGCGATCGCTGCCTTTTTAGTGTTCTTCATGAACGCTGGTTTTTGTATGTTAGAAACCGGCTTCTGTCGCCAGAAAAATGCTGTCAACGTTCTTTCCAAAAACTTGATTGTATTTGCTCTCTCCAGCGTTGCCTTTTGGGTGATCGGTTTTGGCTTAATGTTCGGTGATGGCAACGACTTCATTGGATTGAATGGGTTTTTCTTAGGAGGCACAGATAACAGTCCCGCCACAGGAGAAGCCTATAAAGGCGTTTTCGGTGCTATTAGTTGGGCTGGTGTACCTTTAGCTGCCAAGTTTTTATTCCAGCTAGTGTTTGCTGGAACAGCAGCAACAATCGTTTCTGGTGCAGTAGCCGAACGGATTAAGTTTCTTGACTTCCTAATCTTTAGCCTCTTACTTGTAGGTATTCTCTACCCCATTACCGGACACTGGATTTGGGGAACTGGTTGGCTAGCAGACAGAGGCTTTTGGGATTTTGCCGGTTCTACAGTAGTTCACTCCGTAGGTGGTTGGGCAGCTTTGATGGGAGCAGCATTTCTTGGGCCCCGCCTTGGTAGATATCAAGATAAGCAAGTTGTGGCTATGCCTGGTCACAACATGAGTATTGCCACTTTGGGCTGTCTGATCCTGTGGTTGGGCTGGTTTGGTTTCAACCCCGGTTCTGTGATGGCTGCCGATCCTAGTGCGATCAGTCACATTGCTGTCACCACTAACATGGCTGCTGCTGCCGGTGGAATTGCCGCTACCGTTACAGCTTGGTTGTACTTAGGTAAACCAGACCTGTCAATGATTATCAATGGTATTTTGGCTGGCTTGGTTGCTATTACAGCGCCTTGTGCTTACGTAGGTATTCCTGCTTCTTTACTCATTGGGTTGATTGCTGGAGTACTGGTAGTTTTCTCTGTAACATTCTTTGACAAACTTGGCATTGATGACCCAGTGGGAGCTACCTCAGTTCACCTAGTTTGTGGCATCTGGGGAACTCTAGCAGTGGGTCTGTGGGCTGTTGGCCCTGGTGTTTATTCCTGGTATGGTGATGCACTTGGCCCAGCAAAAGGTTTATTTGCAGGTGGTGGCTTTGGACAGTTCGGTGTTCAGTTGCTGGGCGTTGTCTCAGTAGGCGGCTTCACTGTTTTACTCAGTAGTATTTTTTGGCTAGCCCTGAAAGCTACTTTAGGTATCAGAGTATCCAAAGAAGAGGAACTAGAAGGTTTGGATATCGGTGAACACGGTATGGAAGCCTACAGTGGATTTCTCAAAGAAGGTGATGCAACTGGATTTTCTGGAGAAGAAAGCTCAATTGGGAGATTTTAGGGTAAATACAGCAGATTGCAACAGGCGTGAGGTACAGATAATCGTAGGGGCACAACATGTTGTGCCCCTACCCGTGTACTTAATTTACCTGAAATACGCTGTATTTTTTTGATTTACTCGCTGGCATATTCCTAATATGAGCTACCAACACACCATTAGTAGATTGAACTGATTCCGCAAAACTCTCTTATCCAAGCGGGGAAAAGTAGGAGGTATAAAACCCCCTACTTTTTCAAATTTTTATCTGATTGGTGCTTTATTATTTGAGCGATCGCAACTAAAAATACTAATACCATTTAACGAAATAGCTTACTTCTATCCGACTTACTTAGACAAATTTGGAGACGAAATATACTAGTATGCTTGCGAGTATTAACTTAATAATGCCACCATGAGTCTGCCTGATCTGAATCAAAGTTAAAACTTAATTTCAGCAGAACTTATTTTACCTTGTGAAAATTTTATGGTTAGAGGATTGAGAGTTAGTATGCTGCTATTGGCAGTTCTGGGAAATCTGGCGTGGTCATTTAGTGCCAAGGCAAATTTTAACGGCAAACTCACCGTAGAAATTGATGGCTTGAAGAATAAACAAGGACAAGTCTGTGTCAGTATATTTGCTAGCAGTGAAGGATTTCCTAGCGATCGCAGCTTAAAAAAGCAGTGTACCAAGATTAGTGGCACTCCCTTACCCATTACCTTTGAGAACTTGAAAGCAGGTAGTTACGCCATTGCTGTCTTCCACGATCAAAATGACGATGGCACTCTCAATAGCAATGTTTTTGGTATACCAAGCGAAGGCTTTGGGTTTTCCAGCAACCCAGAAATTCGCACAAGAGCGGCTAAATTTAGCGAAGCAGCATTTTTGGTGGCAGGCCCGGACACTAATATCCAAATCCAATTGAAATATTTGTAAGTTTATTCTGGTGAATCGTCGTGTGAATCTTCTGGTAGACTTTGTTCTTCCGGCAAACCACGCATTCGATTCATCTGAGTTAAAGCATATCGTGCTGTTGCTTGCACCTCGGCATCTGGGTCTTCCAGTGCATGGCGCAACATCTGACTCATTTGACCCATCATGTCATAAACCCGCGTCAGGTCACGAATCGCATTTTGCCGCACTTGTGGACTTTCATCTTGCAGTGAAATTGCTAAAGCACGATTCATCGGTTTGAGTGTGCGGGTACCAATTTCTGCCAAAGCTGCCAAAATTAAGCTAGTTTCTTGAGAATCGGCATCAATCATCAGGTCAACCAGATGCTGAATTGCCCGCGAATCTCCCTGCTGGCCTAAATCCCAAATCGCCTTGCGCCGCTTCGTTGGGTTAGAATTGCGTAAGTCTTGAATTAATTCGTCAACAATATTGAGTTTAACTAGCCGGGAAGTTTTTTCTGGTAGCAGCAATTGTGTGGTGATTGGTGGAGTAACTGTTTGTGGACTAGTTACAGTCTCTGATAAGGGTGATGTCATGGGGTTTTTGTTAGCTTCACTCAAACTTTTAGTCTCTGATATTTCGGATTGCACTTGTTTCCCCTGACGAAACCACCTCAGCAGGTAAACAAGTGCGCCAATACTTCCTAGAACTCCGATGGAAAATATTAACCACCAGACAAAACCTCTCTCCGTTGGTTTAGGTGTTGTAGTTGGCTTGGAAGTTGCAGCAGAAGAGGCGACAATTGGAGAGGCAACAATCTGATTTTTGGCTACTATTGCTGCTTGCAGTCTCCCCTTAGTCGCCACACCAGCAAGACCATCTACTTTTAAACCCTGTGCTTTCTGGAATTTAGTTACAGCGATTTCCGTATTGGCGTTGTACTCTCCATTTACCACGCCACTGTAGTATCCCAACTGCTTTAATTGGGTTTGTAATCTCTGCACATCTGATTTTCGACTACCATATCTCAAAACAGCGAGACTAGGATCGACTGTCGAACGAGCTTGTGCAAGTTCTAAAATTTTAGGTGCTAGGTTAGGTGTTGCTGTGCTTGCACGATTTGGGTAAAAACCCACGCAAGAAAAACAGGTAAATATCAAAATTGAGGAACGGCATAGCCTCATATTGCAAGTTTCAGCCTGAAGGTGCTTTTAAAGTATTCTTCTTCGATACCACAATACCTTCAAGATTACCAAATGTTAACTGTCATTTTTTTATTGAGTATTGGGCATTGAGCATTAGTTATTCTCCCTCACCTCCCTACTGAATTAGGAATTACCAGTTAGGGTAAAATTTCTCGTTCAGATTCTCTCACTGCTAAAGTTATAGGATTTAATTTTTTAGCAGATGCTTCTAAAACTGGTTGCTGTATATTAGCTATCTCGCCGACAGTAACTGTGTCGTTTTGCGCTGCTAAAGTATCACGTTGGTTAATGAGATAGATACTGATTAAAGTTAGGAAAACACCGACCCACTGCAACGGACTCAGGACTTCTGAGAGGAAGAGATTGCCGAATAGTAAGGCAAATACGGGTGTGAGGAAGGTGAGGGAACTAAGACTGGTGAGACTGCCACTAGAGGCAAAGTAGAAGAATAACCCGTAGGCGATCGCACTGCCAAATACGGTAGCATAACCCAAGGCCACTAAATCAGATGCTCCTAGATTCTCCCACTGCTGGGATTCGACAACTGATGAAACTCCCCATAGTGGCAATCCACCGAAAATCATGTGCCATCCCGTAGCGGTTACTGGGTCGGCATGTCGGCACACAAACCGAATCAACACTGTTCCCACTGCCATTGATAGCGCTGCTAACAGCATCAACCACTCGCCACTAGCAAACAAATCTTGCCAGTTACCAATTGTAATATTTGCGCCTGAGTCGAGAAAATGTAAAATCAACTCATCAGGTAAGCCAATTAAACTAATGCCTGTGACTCCCAAGCCTAGACCCAACCATCCCCAAAAACCAATGTGTTCTTGGAATAGCCACAACGACAGCAAGGCAACAGCCAAGGGTTGCGAGTCAATCATCACAGACCCTAACCCCGCACTGGTTCTAACTAATCCCTCTGCCAAAAAGCCTTGAAACAGCGTCCCATCTACGAGGGCAAATAAGGCAATCCACAGCCATGCAGCCCAACCCTTCGGCTGGGGTTTACCCATAAATGCTGCTGCAATCAGAATTAACATCCCTGCTGGTATCAGACGCACACCTGCCATGAATAACGGTGTGGTATGGGGTATTACTCCTTTCATGGCTACCATTGCCGTCCCCCATAGGAAAAAGGGGGCAATTAACAGGAGAGGGGGGAAGGGAAGTTGAGATGCACTGAGTTTCAGTTGCATGGGTTTGCTGATGCCTTTGTTTAACAAGCGCAAAAATTGCTTTACCCAATTTTACCGAAATTATGTAGTTTTGCGTAGGCATAGCCCGCACTTCTCTACCAGGGGCTGCGCCAACGACATGGTTCGACTCCGCTCACCAGCCGCTCAGTGACCATCGTAGACATCGCCTCTGGCGGGTGCTTTACGCGATCGCGTAGCGGTTAATCATTGAAACAACTTTTATTACCTCAACAAATGCACTTAGTACTTACGCATTGACAGACAAGCTCTATGCTGAAGCTTGAGTAATCTCCAATGCATAAAACTGAGCAATTTCATCTGTTTAATTAAAATTTTATTTTATATAAGGATATCTAAGTTTTCCCGGCTTAGATATCCATTAGCAACATAACCTAGAGTAAATAGATTATTAACTATACCTATACGTGTAATTATAATTCTAATTTTTGTTTTTAAACTCTTTCTTTAGGTAGTCTTTGAATTCATCCTTAAGTATGATGAAACCTATATAAATTAACTTAAATTTTGAAAGCAAATGCGTAAAAGACAAATGATTTTTAGTGACGCATATATGTGCGTTTATATATTCAGCAGGTGCGTTAACGCAGTGTAATGCACCCTACTTACTAAGACAATTTAGCAACGCTAGACTTTTCTAAAGTCGCTACTAATTTCACTCCAAATTCTTCCTCAAATACTCCTTTTTTATAATCTAAGCTCCAAAGTTCTAAAGCACAATCATCATCAGGTTGAGATGGAAAAATCAGCAAGTTGACCTGCTGAAGTTGTGGATAATACTCACATTGGACTTGAGCGATCGCACCAATTTGTCGTCTATCTAATGCCACAGCCAATCTTAAAATTGCACTCAATTGACTGACCATTTCTCGCTGGTGTTTATTCAGCAACATCTGGGAATTTTCATGTTTTTTCTTAGGCGGCGATTTGCGATGATAACGCGCTAAATTGGCTATGATTTCAATCTCAGTTTCTGTATAACCGAGTAATTCCCCATTGCGAATTAGATAATAAGAGTGCTTGTGGTGAGACGAATGGCTGACATAATGACCGCAATTGTGTAATATCGCAGCTGCCCACAGCAATTGTCGCTCGTCAGATCCCCAGTGGTGTAATGTACCTTGAGTTTGGTCAAATAAACTCCCGGCAAATTTTGCCACGCGATCGCTATATTCTAAATTGACGTGGTATTTATTAGCGAGTTTTAAAACATTCCGTTCCCGAACTGAACTTTGGTAGCGCAGCTTATCTTCAATTAACCCGTGGGTTAGCATCCAGTCTACGATTACGCCTTCCCGCAGGGAACGCTCACAAACTGTTACCGATTCTCTACCCAAAAGGGTCATTGCTTCCTGTAATATTACTGCACCAGCGAGTATAACTTCAGCCCGCTTCTCTGGCATACCGGGAATCGCAGCCCTTTCTGAATTACTCAGTTTCCGCAAGCGATTTACCAACTCTTGCAAGTCTTTAAGACTGAACTGGTAGCCATTGAGAATCGAAGGAATAACACCCGACTTTTCTCGTGCATGAATCATCGCCAGGGTTTCAATTGTGCCAGATGTACCTACCAAACGGGGAGATTCCCCAAACTCCAGGTTTGCTAGTACCTCTTCTACAGAACGTTCTAACATCCCGCGTGCATAAGATTGCAGGTATTGAAACTCGGTGTTGCTGATGGGGTCGGTGGTAATTAACTCGCTAGTGAGTCGCACTGCACCAACTTTGGTACTGGTAAGAGTGCGCGGTTCGTGACTATCGCCCAAAATTAACTCTGTGGAACCACCGCCAATATCAATAATCATGTGGGGCTGGTTGTTAAATTCCATCCCCGACAGCACACCAAGGTAGATTTGTCGCGCTTCTTCTTGACCAGAAATCAAGTCAACGCTTAAACCCAACTCTGTTTTTACTCTGTGCAAAAAATCTTTACCATTGGGGGCTTCCCGCACAGCGCTAGTTGCCACAGCAATGGTTGTTTCAGCATTGATAGTTTTGGCAACTTCTTGGAAGCGTCCTAAAGCGGAGATCGCCTTTTCAATTATCTCTGGTTTAAGTTCCCCTGTCTTAAGATTGCGATCGCCTAATCTTACAGTTTCTTTTTCTCTGGCAATAATGCTGAAAGCTGGTAGTGTGGGATCAATCTTGACTACTACCATGTGTAGAGAATTTGTTCCCAAGTCAATAGCAGCAATAATCCGATGTTGCTTAGGTGGTTGAGTTGAAACACTCTCCCAGCTAGCCGAAACTAAATTCTGCATCTACTTTTCTCTCTTTATAAGAAATGATGGCAAACGGTGGTATGTCGGGGTAGCTGGCACTGATATTTGTTGCAACACACTAACTCAAACTGAGTAGTGAGTACTCAGTATTGAGTAATTAAAAATACTCAATACTCTTCATCTTTGGTCGAGGGTAAGTGAGCTAAGTATATTACCCTACTGCTTCTAACCCCAGTGACTATTTAAAGATATTTAAAGTTGCCACTTGAGGTTATGTTTTTACAAATAACAAATAACGTTATTCTATAGATGTAAAGATGTGTGAATTAGGCAATAGGGAGTAGGGAGTAGGGAGTAGGGAATAGAGAAAAGTTTTCTTAATACTCAATCCTAAATATACAATACCCTCTCCGCACTCCCCATACCCTACTCCCCATACCCTACTCCCCACTCCCCACTTCTATGTTAAGGACGCCAGAACGCCCCCAGCAACCAGTTTGGCTTGTAATTATCCGGCTTTTGCGCTGGCATAAACCAGAAGGACGGTTAATTTTAATGATTCCTGCCCTTTGGGCTGTGTTTTTGGCAGCTTCTGGGAAACCGCCTTTACCTCTGGTTGGTGTGATTATATTAGGTACTCTGGCTACGAGTGCCGCCGGATGTGTTGTCAATGATTTGTGGGATCGGGATATTGATCCAGAAGTGGAGAGAACACGCGATCGCCCCCTCGCCTCTCGCGCCTTATCTGTAAAAGTTGGGATTGTAGTTGCGATCGTATCCCTAGCATGTGCAGCTATTTTGGCTTTTTATCTTAACCCCCTGAGTTTCTGGTTATGCGTAGCAGCAGTGCCCGTAATTGTGCTTTATCCAGGCGCAAAGCGGGTGTTTCCTGTACCGCAACTGGTGCTTTCCATCGCTTGGGGATTTGGGGTGTTGATTAGCTGGAGTGCAGTCACACAAACCATCTCCCAACCAACTTGGTTACTTTGGGGCGCGACTGTATTGTGGACATTGGGATTTGATACAGTTTATGCCATGAGCGACAAGGAAGACGATCGCCGCATTGGGATTAATTCTAGCGCCCTATTTTTCGGGAATTATGCCCCTGTAGCTATTGGAATTTTCTTTGCTGGCACAATCTTATTATTAGCTTGGTTAGGTGTACTTATACATCTGCACTTAGCCTTCTGGATTAGCCTTGCAGTTGCTACTATCGCATGGGTTTGGCAGTCTCTGCGATTAAGACAGCAAGACTTACCTAATCCTGTTTATGGTGAGATGTTCCGGCAAAATGTGTGGATTGGTTTTATTTTACTTGCTGGGATGATTGCTGGCTCTTTTTAATAAGTAAAAAGAGAATTCCCATAATATAAAGTTATGGGATTTTAGGATTTGTGTAAAAATAACCTGAACAATTTTTGTGTGAAGTGCAAAAATACCCCTCCCTAACCCTCCCCCTATAAAGGGGAGGGAACTAGATTTACTGTTTCCCCCCTTAACAAGGGGGGATTAAGGGGGGTAATGCCATTTAGATGCAAAACGCTGTAAATTTGATCGTAGTCCTAAGTCAAAGCGATCGCGCATCTATAGGTGAGAAAAAATATTTATGAGTTTTTGTAGGGGTAAATTTTTTGATTGCTTTAATCCATTAATTGAATATGTGCGTACTTGGACAGCAATAGGTCTGCTACTTTTGGTTGTTACCTGGTCATTTCCTGCACAAGCTGCTAGCCGCATTGATCCGCAGTTGGAACAGCAAGTATTACAAATTATCCGCGAACATCCAGAAGCAATTCTCGAATCTGTTCAAACTTATCAACAGCAACAACAACAGAAAGTCAAGCAAGAACAGCAAGGATTTTTACAGGATTTAAAGACGAATCCTCAAACGGTGATTGGTGAATCTCCCACCACAGGTTCAACTAAATCAAAAACTCTGGTAATAGAATTTTCAGATTTTCAATGTCCCTACTGTGCTGAGGCGCATAAAACATTGAAAGAATTGTTAGCAAAGTATCCAGATAAACTAAGATTAGTTTACAAGAATTTTCCACTGACTTCAATTCATGCTGAAGCATTGCCAGCTGCAACAGCGGCTTGGGCGGCATATCAGCAGGACAAATTTTGGGAATATCATGATGCTCTATTTACTAATCAAAAGCAACTAGGTCAGGCGTTATATTTAGATATTGCTAAAAAGCTCAATCTAGATTTGGGTAAATTTAAACGCGACCTGACTCTTGCTACTCCCGCACTTAAAAAAGATATTCAACTAGCTGAAAAATTGGCTGTTTCTGGCACACCTTTTTTTATAATTAATAGTCCCACTTTTTCAGGAGTGGTGCAGCTAGCAGATATCGAAAATATATTGACTAGTGCTAAGTAAATTAGTGTGTTTGAAAATAGCCTCTCATTGTTTCAGTAGCTAGGCGTAAATAAATTAAAGTTTGTAGTAAGGACTTTACTAGCTTTCTGTCATCTATGAATCACTTCATCTACCAGTTCTGAACGGTAAATTGCTGGGACAAATCCCGCGCCGATACCCTGAATTTTGTGAGGCCCCGATTTACCGCCTGCTAATACTGGGCTGTTACTTGGTTCAACTGCGATCGCTTGAAAACTTGGCTTCCGTTTTTTAATAACTTCTGCAACTCCCGTAATCGTCCCACCAGTACCCACTCCCGCCACCAGAATATCCACTTCTCCATCGGTATCATCCCAAATTTCTTCTGCGGTGGTTAGGGCGTGAACTTTCGGGTTGGCGGGGTTGCGGAACTGCTGCAACATATAAGCATTGGGCGTTTTAGCTACAATCTCCTCTGCATGAGCGATCGCTCCTCGCATCCCTTCTACCCCTGGCGTTAACTCTACTTGAGCGCCATAAGCTTTGAGCATTGATCGTCTTTCCTGGCTCATTGTGTCAGGCATCGTTAGAATGAGATGGTACCCCTTGGCGGCCGCTACCATCGCTAACGCAATTCCTGTATTTCCAGAAGTCGGCTCTACTAAAACAGTTTTTCCGGGGTGAATCAAGCCTGCTTCTTCCGCCGCTTCCACCATACTCGCGCCAATCCGATCTTTCACAGAAGATGCTGGATTCATGCTTTCTAGCTTCACCACAATCTGAGCTACCGCTCCCGAAGCTTGGGGAATCTTGTTTAATCGAACTAAAGGAGTCCTTCCGATTAACTCTGTGATATCATTCGCTATCCGCATGTGCGTACTCCTTGGTGACTAAATATAATACATTGGGTTTTGCTGTGCGCGAGTTTCTCTTTCCTGGCACAAGTCTTGGAGTGTATAGCGAGCCAAAACTTCAATTGAGGCAGCGTTAGCTTGCTCCCAAACTTCATAAACCAGAGTCTTTTCCAGAGTCGGAGAGTCAGAGGTATCTTTCTCTTTCCGCTCGCCTTCTACCAAAGTGACAATTTCAAGCACTGTGATCTGCCAAGGTTCACGAGCTAAAACAAAACCTCCTTTAGAGCCGCGTTGACTCTGCACTACACCAGCACGCCGGAGGTTGGTCAAAATTTGTTCCAGATAGCGTTCAGGTATGGGTTGCTTGGCAGTGATCTCGCTCATGGTTAGAGGAAGCTTTTTCCCGTGGTGGCTTGCCAGTTCTAAGAGTGCCAGCAGCGCGTATTCCACTTTGGAAGACAGATCCAAGAGAGCGTAGTTTTGGCTATTCAAGACTGTACTCAATATACTACGGTTATTTGAGGGACTTATCGCAGTTAATGCGAAATTAATTTTTCTTAAAGTGTGGAATGTGATAGCATCCCACTTAACTACCCACAAAAGCACTTTATCCTATCGACTTACCGTAGATTATTATCCTACACAATTCCTATAAATGACTTGATCTTTTTGTGGGAATTATCCTGACTGTTTTCACAGCCTCACCTACCAACGAAAACCTTAACAGAGTATGCTACTAACTGATTTGCGAACCATTTTTGAGCGTGACCCAGCAGCCCGGAACTGGCTAGAAGTATTGTTCTGTTACCCTGGACTCCAAGCGCTAGTATTTCATCGATTGGCACACTGGCTGCATAAAATTGGAATTCCCTTCATACCAAGGTTTATCTCTCATATTAGTAGGTTTTTAACCGGAATTGAAATTCATCCTGGGGCATTAATTGGCCAGGGAGTGTTTATTGACCACGGTATGGGAGTTGTGATTGGCGAGACAGCGATCGTGGGCGATCACGCCTTGATTTATCAAGGTGTCACCCTTGGCGGGACTGGGAAAGAAAGTGGTAAACGCCATCCAACTTTAGGCTCTCATGTAGTTGTAGGAGCGGGTGCAAAAGTATTGGGAAATATTCAAATTGGCGATCGCGTCCGGATAGGAGCCGGTTCTGTGGTGCTGCGAGATGTCCCCAGTAACACAACTGTAGTCGGGATTCCAGGGCGCGTGACTCGTCAGAACAACTTATCTACCAATGTTCTGGATCATGATAAAGTACGCGACGTAGAAGCTGAAGTCATCCGTGCTTTATTTGAACGTGTCAAGGCTCTAGAGAAACAGTTCGAGCAGTTGGAACAATCAAGTTTTTCCCCAACTGAGCTTGACGACGAACCAACCGACAACCCTAAGAGCAAAAATTCTGATGGGATAATTGAAGATTTTCTTGATGGTGCGGGAATTTAATTTTGGGCATGGGGCATTGAAAAGAGGCAGAGGGGCGGGGTGCTGCTCTTGCTGAGGGGAAAATTCTTCTCCCTTGCTCCCTGCTCCCTTGCCTCTTCCCCATTTCCCACTCCCCTCTTTAAAATATTTATAGCTTCTTAGAACCTGATATAAATATAATACTACGGTTAATTTATCGGAGAATGGTCTTATATATTATGATGGCTTTATACACAAGCTTATCTAGCTCAACAAGTAATAATACTAAGGAAATTTTTGCCCGTAGGTCATTTCTACCAGAGCATCAAAACGGACTCTGGAAGATTGAAACGGGTTTTATCAGGACTTTTACCTATCTAGAAGATGGTACAACCGTCGCTCTGGGATTGTGGGGCCCTGGAGATGTCGTTGGTAAGGCTTTGTCAAAATTAGATCCTTACCAAATGGAATGCCTAACTAAAGTAGAGGCGACGATCTTACCTCTAGAGGAATGGAGTCAACTAACAGAAACTCTACTTACCCATATCCAACAGGCTCAAGAATTGATGGTTATTCGTAGCCATAAAAAAGTTGAAACTATGCTAATCAAGCTGTTGGCATGGTTATCTAAAAAGTTTGGTTCGGAAGTTGAGAAGGGACGTTTAATAGATATGCGTCTGACTCACGAAGACTTGGCAGAAAT
>Ga0209181_10009472_pt1 | contig 12795 bp, 14 predicted proteins | sample MAT05_FD_187208 | JGI IMG/M metagenome (GOLD analysis project Ga0209181, IMG submission 187208) | Freshwater microbial communities from Lake Fryxell liftoff mats and glacier meltwater in Antarctica - MAT-05 (SPAdes) (version 2) | ecosystem: Environmental > Aquatic > Freshwater > Ice > Liftoff... | reverse complement strand
CTGATGATGCGATCGCTGATGTGACTCTAGTTCCTGCGGCGATTGAACCTAACCCCCTTGAAGCCACTGCCCTTGAAGCCACGCTGGAATCACCAGAGATTTTGGCTACTCCAGAACCAGAGGATCAAGCATCTCCAGAATCAGAAGTAGAGACTGGCGACGATGCAAATGCAGAAGTAGCAGATGGAGAGGCAAATGCTGAATAAATCCTAAACGTAATTGCTCAACTTAGGGAGAACAAGGATTCTAGGGGATTTAAAGCCGCAAGAATCCACTCCTGCTTGCGGCGGAGTTATTCATTAGGGAATTAATAAGGCGATCAATTACAATACTTTTTAGCTAACTCTAGTAATACTTAAAAATGCTAACTAAAAATCCAGAAATTGTCTTACGAGATGGAAAGCCAGTTGCAGTCATCTTAGATATTGATGTTTATGAAGAAATGCTAGAACAGATTGAAGGAATAGAAGACCTAGAGTATTTAGAAAAATTGCGTCAAAAACCTACGGAATTTCGGGCTCTTGATAATTTCCTCCAAGAATATTCCCCAAATGTATGAAATTCTTCTGGTCAAACAGGCAGAAAAAGATCTCAAAAACTTACCAATTCAGATATTTGATCGTGTAATCACAGCCATTAAAGATCTAAGTAGTAATCCTAGACCTTCTGGATGTCTTAAATTAAAGAATTTGTCACAAGATTATCGTATTCGAGTGGGAGATTACCGAATTATCTATGAAATTGATAATAAAAATCAGATCGTAAAAGTAATGCGAGTTCGACATCGGCGAGAAAGTTATCGTTAAACTAAAGCGATCGCAGCTAATGGATCGGGAATTGAGCTACTTGGGGCAGTAAATTCTCCAACAGCGACAAATTCTAGTCGTAATTTTAGCCATCTAATCACCTGTGGATCAGTTGACACCACTGCTGCTGTGGGTGATGGGCAATTATTTTTAATTTGGGCTAATTCTGGAGCATCCAAAAATACTGGATTTTCAATAAACCAAAAATCAATTTCTTTTTTGCGATCGCTATAATTTTTAGCCCTTTCTTTAAGAAATTCACTGAGGGGTTCTTGCTCACATAGGAATTTACGACTGGCAGCAATAAAATGATAAGTCTGGGACATGGCTTTGATAGTATTTATAGTCTAAAATTTAATTTTAATCCTGAACTGGCTATTCCTGCTGGATTTTGGAGATCCAAAAATTTAATCTGTTAACTCATGTTACGCAGAAGTCTGGAAGAGGCAAATACCAAAAGGTTTAAGGCTTCAATTAGAGTGTAACCCTACTTAAAATGTTGATCAAATCAAATTGTTCTGTGTAACATCAGTGTATTTTATTAAGGTCGCGCCCAGTAACAAGTTACCTTTAGCAAGTTAGATTCAACGGTTGGTTTCTACTTATTGTTGCTATAAGTTATTGCCATTAATGGTACGTTGCGACAATACCCATACCACTATAGACTGGCTAAATTGTAATTCAAATTACCATCATGTTAGATGCAACAGAAAAAGACCTAGAGCAGCTCAAAGAGGAAATGACGAAAAAATTACCTCTAATTCTGGCTGATTTCAAAAAAGTACTTGAAAGTCATGGATTTAAGGGTACTCGGGTTATGAAGTTTATGCTTATACCAGATACAGAACCCGAAGAGGTATTATCAGAATCTCCATCTAATGTAGAGTGCAATGAGGATATTTGCGTAGTTGTACATCAAGATTTCCAGAATTATTAGGTAGATACTTAAGCTATTTCTTGAGAATAGTTTATATCTTCTTTAGCTCCTTCAACATCTCCTAACTTGGCTCGTGCCATCCCACGATTAAAATAAGCTGGGGCGGCATTTGGTGCTAGCTTAATTACTTGGGTGTAATCTTCAATTGTCCCATGATAATCTTTTAGCTCGGAGCGATCATATCCACGGTTAAAGTAGGCTTCGGCGTAGTTAGGATCTAACTCAATTGCTTTGGTATAGTTGGCGATCGCCCCATGATAATCCTCAGCTTCATCACGCTCAACGGCTCGGTTGTAATATTCTTCAGCTTTATTTATCTCTCCTGTCATTAGTAAGCACTCGAATCACAGTAATCTCAGCATATTCGATTTACATTGCTGTGTCATCATAATTACAGTGTGATTTTAGCGTTAGTTCTCCCTTCTCAGTTAAAGATTGCTGTTATTAGGGGCTGCGCCGACTGGCATGATCGGATTTCACCTCTTAACCCTATTTCAATTAGTTATATTCTTACCTTAAGAAGGTAGTATCAGTCCTAACGCCATCAATCTATGGATTTACCCCTGAACTGAGTTAGGCAAGCAAAATGAAACAAGTTCAAGTATTAGTCGATTGTGTCGGAATTGATCAACTTTTAACCTACGCTATTCCCGATGAACTGACGGTTAGGGTTGGGGATATTTTGACTGTGCCTTTGGGGCAGAGATCTGTGGGGGCGATCGCTGTGGCATTCATAGAGCAACCCGAAGCACCTGTGGCGTATGAGCTTAAAAATATTCATGCTGTTATTAATACGGGCTTATTTCCCTCTGATTATTGGCAGATTCTTAACCTTACCGCTAATTATTATCGAACTTCGTTGATCCAAACCGCTAAAGCTGCCCTGCCGCCCAATTTATTAGATCAATCTAGCTACCGTATTAAAGTAAATCCGCATATTAATCAGCCCGAAAAACTGGGAACTGCTGCCCAAATAGTTTGGAATTTTTTACAAGAGCATTCAAAACCCCTAAGTCGGCGCTATATCTCCCAGAAGTTACCTAAATATGCTGCCAGTGGAATGCGATCGCTGATGGCACTGGGATATATCTCCACTTATCTGGAGCCACCATCAAAACCTCAGCCCAAATTTGAAAATATTGTAGTTCTGCTCCAACCCGATGCAGAAACAGCAACTAGTCGCCAAAAGGAAATTCTATACACTCTATCCCAAGCAGGCGGAGAATTATCTCAGCCCGAATTGATTGCTAAAGCTAAGACCACTTCTGCTTCCCTAAAGGCTCTAGTCCAAAAAGGATTTATTACCATTACACCAAGGGAATGTTTACGATTAGGTGGTAAAACCCACTTTGTCCAGAGCGATCGCCCGAAAACCCTAACTTCCGATCAAACCATTGCCCTTAATAGTATTCAATTACTTTTTAATCAATCCGTAACCATCCTTTTACATGGAGTCACAGGATCAGGAAAAACCGAAGTTTATCTACAGGCGATCGCTCCCATATTGGCAACGGGAAAATCTGCTTTAGTTCTAGTTCCTGAAATCGGCTTAACGCCCCAACTGACTGATCGCTTTCGAGCTAGATTTGGCGATCGCAAAGTCAATCTCTATCACAGTAAACTATCTGATGGGGAACGGTTTGACACTTGGCGACAAATGCTCGATGGGAGTTCGCAAATTCTGATTGGCACTCGTTCCGCCATATTCGCTCCCTTGCATAATCTTGGTATAATTATTCTGGACGAAGAACATGATTCTAGTTTTAAGCAAGATCAACCGCAACCCTGTTACCATGCCCGTACTGTAGCAGAATGGCGATCGCAATTTGCCGAGTGTCCTTTAGTCTTAGGTTCGGCTACCCCGTCATCGGAAGTTCTTCACGCTGTATCCTCTGGGACTATAAAGTATCTGGCTTTACCTGAGCGCATTGGAAATAAACAAATGCCGAAAATTCAGATTGTAGACATGAGGGCAGAACTCCAATCTGGCAACTGGTCAATTTTTAGTCGGGATTTGCAAAATGCGATCGCCCAAATGCAAGAGCAAAAAAAGCAAGGAATTCTATTTATCCATCGCCGAGGCTATAGTACCTTTGTTTCCTGTCGCAATTGTGGCTATGTCAGTAACTGCCCCCGTTGTGATGTTTCCCTTTCCTATCATCACGAATCCGAGCATCATAATATGCTACGCTGCCATTATTGTAACTATGCTGAATCCAAACCTAGTCAATGTCCTAGCTGTAGCTCTCCCTATTTTAAGCACTTTGGTAGTGGTACCCAAAAAGTGGAGCAAGAACTGGCAAAACTCTTTCCCGACTTGAAAATAATGCGCTTTGATAGTGATACAACTCAGAATAAAGATCAACATCGGCATTTATTAGAAAAGTTCCAAGCAGGAGCCGCCGATCTGCTAGTGGGAACCCAAATGTTAACAAAAGGAATAGACATTCCTCAAGTCACCCTAGTAGGCGTAATTTCTGCCGATGGGTTACTCAACTTTTCCGATTATCGTGCAGGAGAAAGAGCATTTCAAATTTTAACCCAAGTAGCAGGAAGAGCGGGACGGGGTGCAGAAATTGGTGAAGTGATTATCCAAACATACACCCCTGAACATCCTGTCATCCAAGCTGTGCAAAATTATGACGGGGATGAATTTATGCGATCGGAACTAGAGGCAAGAACAGCCTTAAATTATCCTCCCGTAGGGCAAATGGCACTAATTCGCTTAAATAGTGAGAACTCTGATCTGGTTGAATCTATAGCGATCGCCTTAAGTGAAGACCTCAGAACTCGCTCAGAACTATGGGATGTATTAGGAGCCGCCCCCACCACTATTACAAGGGTAAATAATCGCTATCGTTGGCAAATCTTACTCAAATTTCATCCCCACAACCTAAATCATGTTCCCACCTTAGAAGATTTGAAATTATGGATAAATACCTCAGAAGTTAGAGTAGCGATCGATATTGACCCTTTAACTATCCTCTAAATTTATGTTTTTTTGATCCTGTGCCATAGATATTCCACAAACAATTCCCAGCAAAATCCAACTGAGAATATTCACCCTCGGCTCATAGAAAACCACATCTAGTAGCCCAGACAAAAAGAACAAAGCGATCGCCACAATCACAGCAAATACTAAATTTTTTGTAGGTTTTGGTAACTTTACTTTTAAGCCTCGCCAAATTATCCATCCCACCATCGCCATAAATCCAAGCATTAAGGGCAATCCCCCCGCCACGCCCAAGGTCAAGTAAAAATTATGCTCATGGGGTAATCCATGTAAATCAAAGCCCATACTTTTGGCAACTAGTTCAAAACTCCGTAACCCCCAGCCTTGGATTGGTCTAGCCTTAATTAAATCCGTCGCAAATTGCCAAGCATTAACTCGATTAACCGTGGAAAGATAATCACCTTGGCTGGCATTAATCGCACTCTCTAATCTATTAATAATGCCTGATGGGAATAAAGCCCGCAACCATTCTCCGCCTAACCCCAAAAACTTGCCCCATGCCGCCCATAAAACCAAAGCTAGACTGCCGACGATACTACCAACCACATACCAGTAGCGATGATAAATAGCTAAAGCAATAATTCCCAAACCCAAAAGCGCGATCGCATTGCGAGAACCACTATAAAAGATCGCTACTATCCCCAAGCCCAACCCTAACCAAGTTAAGATACGCTGAATTTTAGTTAATCGAGATTTAGTTTGAGGAATTAAAAAGGCGATCGCTAAAATTAAAATCATGGCTAAATAGATTCCCAACTCGCCATAATCGCCAAAGAAAGAACTAATGCGATAATCACGACTCAAACTCAGCTTAATATCGTAACCATTAAATAAACGGGGAAGCTGCCAAGTTGGTTGATTAATAAAAACTTGCAAACAGCCAAGCCCACTAAGCGGAATTGAGCCAATGACTATAATTCCCAGAATATGCTCAAACTGTTGGGGAGTTCTAACGATAAATTGAGCGATCGCAAATAATATAAAAAAAGGTAAAAAGTTAAATAGTCCTGTCCATGCCACCGTTGGATCAAAGGCTGTAAAAGTGGTAATTATTAACCATCCCGATAGAGCTAACCATCCACGATTAATAAAATTATCAAGCGATCGCCCTCTCCCACTGATTAAAAACAGTAAAATTAACAACCCACCTAATAATGAAGTTAAAACACTCTGTAGTGGTAATACCCATGCGATCGCCTGCAATAACACCCAATAGGGATCAGATGGAGCTAAAAAGAAAAATTTCAACAAATACTTCCCAAATTCTTTAATGATACTTAGTTAATATATCTACTAAACCCTGAGCCGCTTTACTAATTTCAAATCTTTCTGCAAAGCACTTTTGGGCTTTTTCACCCATAACTTTCTGCTGCGCTGGAGACAAATCTAACCATTGCCTTAACAAGTCAGTTGTCCCCGCCATATCATCATTAGCAACCAACCCCGCCCCATCAGCTTCAATTTCCCGCCAAATATTAACCTTATTAGAAATCAAGACAGGTACGCTACAGGCTAGAGCTTCAGCAACGGCAATCCCAAAATTTTCTTGATGAGACGGCAAAACAAATACTTCAGCAACCCGAAAAGCTCCCCACTTGTGATCCCCTTCCAGCATTCCTGTCCATGTAATTTGTTGATCTATTCCCAGCTTTTGAGCCATAACTTTTAGTTCAGATTGCCACCCTGTTTGATCTGGACCTGCCATCACCAAATGTAGAGATGGATCAGTCTTTGCTACCTGAGCAAAAGCATTTAATAACAAATCACAACCCTTCTTCTTATGGATTCTGCTTAAAAACAGAAAAATCCGCTTAGACTCTAACTCTGGATATTTAGCCAAGAAGCACTTAGTTTGATGCGTAATATCCTGTGGCGGCTCAGAAGTCCCATAATTAACCACAACTTCATTGCACTTATAGAGCCAAAAAGACTCACGCGCTAGAATTCGTTCTTCCTCACAGGTAAACAACACAGCCTTCGCATCTCGCAAAACCCGATATTCCGCCCAGGGCCAGTACAGCCATTTTTTTAGATGTTTGAGAGGGTAAGTCCGCTTAAACCAAGGATCAAGCATCCCATGGGTAAATACAAAGTATGGTGGAGTTTTATATCCTCGATTTCGTAACCATGTTAAGGCGCACCAAGTCCCAAAGCTAGAATACTGCCATATCCCCTTAACGATAATATAGTCATAAGAAGCGGCACTCGCCTTCAGCCAAGGAATAAGCTGTTTAGAATAGAGATAACCAGTAAATGCGGGACCCAAAGCATAGACCTTAAACGGATAACTGAGTAACCAATCAGAATCTGGTGAATCTAGGCAGACAACTTCCACAGTATGTCCCCAAGACTCTATGATTAATCCGAATTTTTTGAGGCTTTCGCAAGGTCCACCGCCAGTAGGATTAACCGAAGCAATAACGTGGAGTATTTTCATATTTTTGGCAGCTAATTAATATATCCAACAGTCCGAGAAAAATATAAGTATTCCTCAGGTAAGGACTTAATGGCACGGGCAGGAATTCCCGCATATAGTATGTAAGGATCGCAATACTGTTTATTTAAAAGCGATTTTGCCCCTAGAACCGAATAGCTAGGTAATGAAGCCCCCGCCAGAATAATACAATTTGTGCCAACGAAACAATAATCCCCGATCGCCACAGGCGCAGCAGTTTGTTTACATAACTCTATACTAATTGAATGGGTTAAGATCTGAGAGTCAAATCCACCAAAAGTCGAGAAATTCCCAATAATTACCGAGTCTGTACAATCAATTAAATGCCTATTAGTAATTGCCGAGTGATTCCCAACTACTAATTGAGGTTTACGCTCTTTGAAATCAGCAAAAAATTCTTTGGAACTAGAAGGGAATCCCGTAATCCAATTACCATTACAAATGATTGCATTTTCTTTTAAGTGGACTAAATCAAGATTCTTACAGATGGTAAAATTACCAATTCTTGAGTTGGCTTCCATAATCAAATGCTTTGGAAAAACCCAAGAAAGTCCTATTTTTGCAGTTGGATCAATCTGGTAGCCAAAGAAGTTTTCAAATAGCCATCGCTTAATTCCCCAAGGTAATAATAAATTGATTATTAATAAAAATTTCTTAAACATATTAAATAAAGATACTTATCATTTTTCAGATCTACCGTAAATAGCCCCTTTGGAGAGTCTTTCATATAAAGATTGCGGAGAGCACAAATATTTTATAATTCTAAAGAAAACTACAAATGGGATATCAAAAAAATGCTTGCCTCTTTTCATGATTTTATGAAAAATATAGTTAGTATATTCTTTGGTTTTACTATCCATTTTTTTAGACGAGGTAATACTTAAAGCATGGAGCCTATAACAACTCCAATATTTATTAACTAAAGCAAACCTCCCCCCCTTTAAGGCAATATCTACAAATAACTCACCATCCCAATTGGAAGTATTATTTTTATTAAACCCATTAATTTCTCTATAGCACTTAGCTCTAAAGAAAGTTGATGGCTGCATTAATGTATTAGCGCCATAGACACAAGAAATAAGAGAGAAACGATCAGAATAACTATTCCTAATAACTTGATCATTACTATCAATAATTCTTGTATGCCCAGAGACAACATCAATATTTGGATGCTCTTGAAAAAATTTACTCACTTCAGTTAAAGATTCAGGTAGTAACGTATCATCAGAGTTCAAAAAGCCAAATATATCTCCTGTAGCATACTTAAATCCATTATTCAATCCATCTGCAGCTCCAGCATCTGATTCAAAAATTACTCTGCTAAAGTATATTTTAAACTTTTCAATAATATCTCTACTACCATCTGTCGAGCCTGGATCAACAATGATATACTCCAAATCTTTATATCCTTGATCCACCACAGAAAGAATAGCTCTTTCTAAAAAATCTGCCTGATTATAGGAAACTGTAACTATTGTTATCTTCACTTAGTTTGGATTTGCTTTTGTGAGTTTTACAATCTTTGAAATTAAAAGCCTATGTAGCCATCTGAGTAATAAGGAAAGGGAAAAAAGGGACAAAATATAAAAAATCGAAAATCCTTGTCTCAGATAGTCTTAATTCAGCCTTGAGTCCTCCCACTCTTTGATTATAGTTCCGAGGGTTTGCTGAAATTTATTAAAACCAAAGGTCTCAATAACATTCTGACGGAGGGCTTCAGGTTCATACATGAGCTGATTAGGATAAGTGCCTTGTAAAATTTGAATCAGCGTCTGGGCAATTTCATCAGGACTATCTGGATCAACAAGGGCACCGAGCTTTCCGTGGCACAGAGCATCAATGGCACCGTCTTGGTTTCCGCCAAGAGTGGGTTTCCCACAAGCAAGAGCTTCTAAGTAGACAATGCCAAAGCCTTCCCTTTTGCTGGGCATGGCAAATACGTCACACAAGTTATAGAAATCACAAAGCTCTTCATCGGGGATAAATCCAGCTAGGGTCACACATTCTTGCAAATTTAGCTTCTCAATTATACCCTCAATGCGGGGGCGATCGCTGCCTTTGCCCACAATCACATAATGCACATTGGGAATAGCTTGGCGAATAGTAGGAAGAGCAAGAAGCACTTGATCATAGCCCTTAAATCGCTCTACCTCAGCAAGGCGAGCTACGGTTAGAATAATAGGCTGATCTGGAGTTAAGTTATATTTTTGCAGCAAATGGGAAGGCTTGGGGGCGATCTGAAATTTATTGCTATCAAAGGTATTAGGAAGAATTGTAACTTGATCAGGGTTGAGATTTAGCTCTTTGAGCAAGCGATCGCGGGTATAGCCACTGACGGCAATTATCCGATCGGCGTTGTGGATAGCGGCTTTAACGTAGGAGCTTTTAATATTCCAGACTTCTATCCCATGGGCGATCACCAAGTAGGGAATGTTAGTAATCTTTTTTAGGAAGTAAGCAGCAACTGCAAGATTTATATGGGTAGTAATTATTAGTCTCGGGCGATACCATAATCCTAGACTTATAATCTGAATTGCAAAGGCGATCGTTCTGAATTGAGCGGGAACTCTGCCCATTGAGTAAAACCTGTTTTTAGGAAAAACTTCAGAGTTTAAGGCAAGATTTACTTCATGCTTTAAAAAAACATCGTACGCAAATTCTGGATCTAGTCTTTCTAATGCCTCAAGAAGCAAATAGGAGAAGGTTTGAATTCCTCCTTTTGATTCAAATAAGCTTGGAATCCAGATAAAAGTCTTCATAATCAAAACCAACGCCCCATATACTTTCTATTTTTAGAGATGCCCACAAGTAACACCTTTAGCTTAAATAAGTATATCCACTCAAGCTATGCTCATATTTTTGTAGGAGTAATCGTGCCTCTTCAAGGGTGATAGTTTTTGCTTGTAGAGCTTTTTCAGTTTCACGACGCATACTTTCTAAAAGTCCATCGCGACTATACTGCACATATGCTAATACTTCGGTCATAGTATCACCTTTGATGACGTGTTCGACTTGGTAACCATTGGGTGAAACATGAATATGTACAGCATCAGTATCGCCAAAGAGGTTATGAAGATCACCTAAAATTTCTTGATATGCCCCACCCAAAAATAGTCCTAAAAAGTAAGGTTGATGGGGATGAAATGGATGGAGTTCTAAAACGGACTTAACATCTCTTAAATCAATAAATTTATCAATTTTGCCATCACTATCACAGGTGAGATCGGCGATCGTGCCTCGGCAGGTGGGTTCTTCATTCAGGCGGTGAATGGGCATGATAGGAAATAATTGATCGATCGCCCAGCTATCAGGAGCAGACTGAAATACGGAAAAATTACAGTAATAGGTAGTTGCCATAATTTTCTCTAGATCTTCTAGATCATCAGGCACATAGTTTTGTTGGCGCACAATTTTCAAAATGCGATCGCAAGCCTCCCAATATAATCTTTCTACTCTTGCCCGTTGCGCTAAATTCAAATAACCAAAGGAGAATAAACTAACAGCCTCTTCCTTAAACTGGGTGGCATCGTGGTAAGCCTCTTGGTAGTTATCCACGTTAATCTGCTCTAGGGTTTCAAATAGATTCCGAATGATTAAATGTTCACCTTCTTGAAGTGGGGAGATATCATGGCTGGGAATGCCACTAACATTCAAAACATCAAAAATTAGTACCGATTGATGGGAAGCGATCGCTCTGCCACTCTCACTAACTAAGGTTGGAGCGGCAATATTATTTTCAGCACAAGCTTCCTTAATTTCTGCTACGACATCATAGGCGTAGTTTTGCATATTGTAATTTTTAGATGCATAGAAATTAGTTTTAGAACCGTCATAATCGACACCCAAGCCGCCACCCACATCTATATATTTCATGTCGGCACCACTTTTTGCCAACTGCACAAAAATTTGCGAAGCTTCTCTCAGGGCATCTTTAATCACGCCAATAGAACTAATTTGAGAACCAATGTGGAAGTGTAAAAGTTGGAGAGAATCTAATAAATTTGCTGCCTTGAGTTTCTCAATTACCTCTAAAATTTCCCACATATTTAGACCAAACTTAGCGCGATCGCCTGCGGAATCTGCCCAACGACCAATGCCCTTAGAACTAAGTTTTGCCCGCACTCCCAAAATCGGCTGAATATTTAGATTTCTAGAAGCTTGGATTACTAAGTCCACTTCTTCTAACTGCTCTATGACAATAATTGGGGTTTGTCCTAACCTTCTCGCTAGAATTGCTGTTTCCACATACTCTAAATCTTTGTAACCATTACAAATAAGCAATGCCCCAGGGGTTTTTAGAGTTGCAAGGGCAATTAAAAGTTCGGGCTTGGAACCTGCCTCTAGCCCAAACAGGAAGGATTTGCCGTAGTTAACTAATTCTTCGACCAGTTGCCGTTGTTGATTGACCTTAACTGGATATACACCTCGGTAAACACCGTTGTAGTTGTAGCGAGCGATCGCCTTGGCAAAACAAGCATTTAATCTTTCAATCCGATCTGCCAAAATATCGGAGAACCGTAGCAAAATCGGTAATCTCAGGTTTCGTTGCTTAAGGTCATTTACTAGGTCAAATAAATCTATACAGCCACCGCGATCGCCTTTGGGAGAGACTGTGACATGACCTGCTTCGTTAATACTAAAGTAAGGCTCACCCCAACCATTAATCCGATAGAGCTCCTCACTATCTTGAATTGTCCATGTTTTCAACTCAATCAGATTACTAACCAAAACAGGTAATGTTGTTTCTTGTCCCATTGCGATTTTTTAATATAGCTTTAATTTAGCTCTTAAATCTTAGCCTAATTGCTTGCGCCAGTTACTAAGTTTGGACAGATCTGTGTACCTACCTCAATCGCTGGATCAAGCGATCGCCTACTCGTAGCGCATTAGCAATAATTGTCAGAGCAGGACTCACCGCCGCAATCGCATCACTCATCCAAAAATACAAAGCGATCGCCTAATTAACCATCTAATTTAAACGACTGCGCCACTTCTTAGAATCTTGAGAACAATGAAAGACAGCGTACACCGTTATTTTCCCCTCAAAGTATTCGTAAAAAATAGCATAAGGGAATCGTCGCACTAAAGCTCCGCGATATTTTTCATAAGCAAATACATATATTTCAGGATTCCTTTCAATGGTTTGGATAGAGGCATCGATACATCGCAAGAATTCCTCTCCTAATCCAAGTTCACGCTGCTGATACTAATCATAGGCTTCTGTAATGTCTTGTTCTGCCTGTAAGAGAACAATGAGATTTTTAGACATTTCTTTGGCTACGGATTCTTGCTTTTACGGAATCCCAAGAAGATGCCAGACTAGGATCTTGCGAGTGAGATAGTTTTCTTTTAGCTAGTTCTTCTTTTTGCCAGTCCAACACAGGAATATTGGCTGGTTGAGTTGCGATGTTATCCCATAGATCTTCGAGAAGCTGTAGTTTTTCTGAAAGTCCTAGCTCAAAAATTGGTGCAAACTCTACTGTCATGACTTAATTTTATGTAGAAATAACAATTTTATTTTACTGCAAAAACAGGGAATTTGTATGTCGATGACGCGATCGCCTAACCAATCACCAAAAACGCG
>Ga0209181_10009471_pt1 | contig 12796 bp, 8 predicted proteins | sample MAT05_FD_187208 | JGI IMG/M metagenome (GOLD analysis project Ga0209181, IMG submission 187208) | Freshwater microbial communities from Lake Fryxell liftoff mats and glacier meltwater in Antarctica - MAT-05 (SPAdes) (version 2) | ecosystem: Environmental > Aquatic > Freshwater > Ice > Liftoff... | reverse complement strand
GTTTGCTCAGCGTGCGGCCGGCGGGGGCGGCGTGACGCCCGCGAACAGTCTGGCGCGGCTGTCGCGCCAGGAGATGGAGGTCATCCTCGCGGTGACGCGCGCGCTGGCCGCGCCTTTCGACCTGCCGGCCTTGCTGGTGGAGGTGACCGCCGCGGCGCGCCGCGTGCTGCACGCCGAACGCGGCTCGGTCTGGCTGCTCGAAGAGGCCACGGCCGAACTGGTGCTGGAGGTGTCGGCCGACCTCGGGCAGGTGCGCGTCGCCGTCGGCCACGGCCTGGTGGGCGCCTGCGCACGCGACGGCCGGCTCATCAACGTGCCCGACTGTTATGCCGACCCGCGCTTCGATGCCTCGGTCGACCGGAGTTCGGGCTTCCACACGCGCTGCAGCCTGACGCTGCCGCTGGTCGACCACCAGGCCCGGCTGATCGGCGTGATGCAACTGCTGAACCGGCACCGCGGTGTCTTCGACGCCGCCGACGAAGCGCTGGCCGAGGCGCTGGCCGCGCAGTGCGCGGTGGCGCTGTCGCGAGCCCGCATGACGGCCGCGCTGGTGGCCGCCGAGGCGCTGCGGCGTGAGGCGGAACTGGCGCAGAAGGTGCAGCGCAGCGCCCTGCCGTCCCGCTTGCCCGTGGTGGCCGGCTACGACATGCACGCCAGCTTCTTGCCGGCCTCATTGACCGGGGGCGACACCTACGACCTGCTGGCCGTCGAACAGGGCCTGCTGGTGGTGCTCGGCGACGCCGCCGGCCACGGCCTGGCGCCCGCGCTGGCCGTCATGCAGATGCAGGCCATGCTGCGCATGGCGCTGCGGCTGGGCGCCACGCTGGAGTCGGCCTTCATCCGGGTCAACGACCAGCTGGTGCAGACGCTGCCCGACGGCCTCTTCGTCACCGCCTTCATCGGCCTGCTCGACGCGGCGCGGCACCGCGTGCGTTTCCTGAGTGGCGGCCAGGGGCCGATCCTGCACTTCCGGGCCGCAGCGGGCGTTTGCGCCGCCTACCGCGCGACGAGTTTTCCGCTCGGCGCGATGCCCATCCGCGCCTTGCGCCCGGCGGTCGAATTCGAGATGGCGCCCGGCGACATTCTGGTGCTGCTGACCGACGGCATCTTCGAATACGTCGGGCCCGACGGTGACATGTACGGCCGCCAGCGCGTGGAGCAACTGGTGCGCCGGTGCCACCGCGAACCGGCGTCGGCGCTGGCCGACCTTCTGCTGGCGGATCTGCGGGAATTCGCCCGCGGCGCCGCGCAGCAAGACGACATCACCATCGTGCTGCTGAAGCGGGAACCGGCTGGCGGTTGAAGACCCTCAGCGCGACGGCTCGCGCATCAGCATGAACTCCTCGGCCGCCGTCGGGTGCACGGCGATCGTGCGGTCGAAGTGCGCCTTGGTCGCGCCGGCCGCCATCGCCACGGCCAGGCTCTGCACGATCTCGGGCGAGTCGCTGCCCAGCATGTGCACGGCCAGCACGCGGTCGTCGACGGCGTCGACCAGCAGCTTCATGTAACAGCGCTCGGTGCCGTCGATGAAGGCTTGGCGCATCGGCCTGAAGTCGGCCTCGAAGACCTTGATGCGGCGGCCGCCGGCGAGCAGATCGGCTTCGCTCGGGCCGATGGTGGCGATCGGTGGCAGGGTGAAGACGGCGCTCGCCACCAGGCTCAGGTCGACCTCGCGCGGCGTCCCGCCGAAGAGCGAATCGGCCAGCGCGCGGCCCTCGGCGATGGCCACCGGCGTCAGGTTCTTCCGGTTGGTGACGTCGCCGATGGCGTAGACGCCGGGCGCGGCGGTGCGCAGCCCGCTGTCGATGCGGATGGCGCCGAACTCGTCGGTCTGGATGCCCATTGCTTCCAGCCCCAGGCCGGCGCTGTTCGGCCGCCGGCCGGTGGCGTTCAGCACGAAGGGGAATTCGCGCACGCGCTCGTCGGGCGCGACGAGCAGGAAGGTGTCGCCGGCACGGTCTATGCGCCTGGGCGTGGCGCCGGGATGGAGGTCGATGCCCGCGCCTTGCAGCGCCGTGACGACGCGTGTCTGCAGGTCTTCGTCGAAGCCGCGCAGCGGCAGCCGGCTGCGGTAGAACAGGCTCACCTTGACGCCCAGCCGGGTCAGGATGCTGGCGAATTCGAGCGCGATGTAGCCGCTGCCGATGACGGCCGCGCAGGCCGGCAGGGCTTGCAGGTCCAGCAGTTCGTCGGAGGTGGCGCAGGCCTCGATGCCCGGGATGCTGTCGCGCACCGGTGCCGCGCCGGTGGCGATCACGATGTGCTCGGCGGTCACCTGGCGGCCGTTCACCAGCACCGTGTGCGGGGCGACGATCTGGCCCCGGCCTTCGAGCAGGGTGACGCCGCTGCCGGTCAGCAGGTGGCGGTAGATGCCTTCCAGGCGGGAGGTCTCGGCCGTCTTGCGCGCCGCCCAGTGCGCCATGTCGAAACCCGCGGCCGGTGCTTCGACGGCCCAGCCGTAGGCGGCGGCCTCGCGCAGCGCGTCGCCGTACTGCGCGGCGTACATCATCAGCTTCTTCGGCACGCAGCCGCGCAGCACGCAGGTGCCGCCGACCCGGCCGGCCTCGACGATGGCCACGCGGGCGCCGTGCAGCGCGGCGCGCCGGGAGCCCGCCACGCCGCCTGAGCCGGCGCCCAGCGTCATCAGGTCGTAGTCGTAGCTCATCCAGTGCTCCCATGCGTGCCACACAATGTCGCACATGTCTGCCGATGATCATGCCAAAGCCGCTGCCCTTGCGGATGCCCTTGCTGCCGGCCTTTCCGCTGCGCCTGCCGCAACGCTTGCCGATCGTGCCGCCGCGCTGCGCGAACTGCTGCAGCATCACGCCCACCTCTACTACGTGCTCGACGCCCCGGAGGTCCCCGACGCCGAGTACGACCGTCTGTTCCGGGAATTGCAGGCGATCGAGTCCGCGGTGCCCGGACTGCGCAGCGCGGACTCGCCCACGCAGCGCGTCGGTGGCGCCGTGCTCGACGGTTTTGCGCCGGTTCGCCACGCCGTGCCGATGCTCAGCATCCGCACCGAGACCGACACCACCGAAGGCGGTGCCGTGGCCTTCGACGGCCGCGTGCGGCGTGAGCTCGAACTGCCGCCCGCTGCGCCCGCTGCGCCCGCTGCGCCCGATTCGCCCGGTTCACCCTTGGTTGAATACAACTGCGAGCTGAAGTTCGACGGCCTGGCGATCAACCTGCGCTACGAGGAGGGCGTGCTGGTGCGGGCCGCCACGCGCGGCGACGGCGAGACCGGTGAAGACGTCACGCAGAACATCCGCACCATCGGCCGGATTCCGCTGCGCCTGCGCGGTGACGCGCCGGCCGTGCTGGAAGTGCGCGGCGAGGTCTACCTGCGGCGCGACGATTTCGAGCGGATGAACGAGCGCCAGCGCGAGCGGGGCGAGAAGACCTTCGTCAACCCGCGCAACGCCGCAGCCGGCGCCGTGCGCCAGCTCGACCCGGCCATTGCCGCGCAGCGGCCTCTCAGCTTTTTCGCCTACGGTCTTGGCGAGGCGGCCGGCTGGGCGCTGCCGCTGACGCACAGCGCCGTGCTCGACGCCATCGCCGCCTTCGGGCTGCCGGTCTGCGCGGACCGCGCGGTGGTGTCGGGCGCCGAAGGGCTGGTGGCCTTTCACCGGGCGATGGGCGCGAAGCGCGACGAGTTGCCCTTCGACATCGACGGCGTGGTCTACAAGGTGAACAGCCTGGACCTGCAGCGCCGGCTGGGCTTCGTGACCCGCGAGCCGCGCTGGGCGGTGGCGCACAAGTACCCGGCGCAGGAGATGCTGACGCGGCTGAACGCCATCGACATCCAGGTCGGCCGCACCGGCAAGCTGACGCCGGTGGCCAAGCTGGAGCCGGTGTTCGTCGGCGGCACCACGGTGAGCAACGCCACGCTGCACAACCTGTTCGAGTTGCGCAGGAAGGGCGTGCGCCCGGGCGACATGGTGATCGTGCGGCGCGCCGGCGACGTCATCCCCGAGGTGGTGGGCCGGGTGATGGGGCCGGTGATGGGGCCGGTGATGGCCGAGGTCGGCGCGCGGCCGTTCTACGTGCCCAACTTCCGCATGCCGCGCGCCTGCCCGGTGTGCGGCAGCGCCGTGCAGCGGGAGCGCGGCGGCATCGACCACCGCTGCACCGGCGGCCTGTTCTGCGCCGCGCAGCGCAAGCAGGCCATGCTGCACTTCGCCGGCCGCCGCGCGCTCGACATCGAGGGCCTGGGCGACAAGCTGGTCGACCAGCTGGTCGACGGCGGGCTGGTGCGCACGCTGCCCGAGATTTACAGCCTGGGCAGCGACGAAGGTCGGGCCCGGCTGGGCGCGCTGGACCGCATGGCCGACAAGAGTGCGGCCAACCTGCTGGCCGCGCTGGAAAAGAGCAAGCAGACGACGCTGGCGCGGTTCATCTATGCGCTGGGCATCCGCCAGGTCGGCGAAGCCACGGCGAAGGACCTGGCGCGCCACTTCGGCATGCTGGCGGGTGTGATGGACGCCAGCGCGGAGCAGCTGCTGGCGGTGAACGACGTCGGACCGGTGGTCGCGCTGAGCATCCACACGTTCTTCGCGCAGCCGCACAACCGCGAGGTGGTGGCGGCGTTGCGGGCAGCCGGCATCCACTGGGACGAGCATGAAGGCAAGGCGGCCGGCGCCGGCCCGCAGCCGCTGGCCGGCAAGACGCTGGTGCTGACCGGCAGCCTGCCGCAGCTGACGCGCGACGAGGCCAAGGCGCTGATCGAGGCCGCCGGTGGCAAGGTGGCGGGCTCGGTATCGAAGAAAACCAGCTACGTGGTGGCCGGCGCCGAGGCCGGCAGCAAGCTCGACAAGGCGCGCGAACTGGGCGTGGAAGTGCTGGACGAAGACGGCTTGCGGGCGCTGCTGGCCGGTTGAACCTCGTGCTTGCACGCGTTGGTGGTGAGCTGCGTCGGCTTTCCTCCCTCTCCCGCAGGGCGGGAGAGGGTTGGGGTGAGGGTGGGAGGGCGACGCACTGACTGCTATCAGCTCACTCGTTCGTCCCGGCTCAGCCGGAACACCGCCACCGCCTGCACCAGCTGCTGCGCCTGCTGCTGCAGGCTCATCGCGGCCGACGCGCTTTCTTCCACCAGGGCGGCGTTCTGCTGCGTGGTCTGGTCCATCTGCGTGATCGCCTGGCCGACCTGCGCCACGCCCGAGCTCTGCTCGGCACTGGCCGAGCTGATCTCGCCGACGATCTCGCTCACACGCTTGATCGCACCCACGATCTCGTCCATCGTCTTGCCGGCCTGGCCGACCAGCGCCGTGCCCTGATCGACGCGCTCCACGCTGGCCGTGATCAGGGTCTTGATCTGCCGGGCGGCGTCGGCGCTGCGCTGCGCCAGGCTGCGCACCTCGCTCGCCACCACCGCAAAACCGCGGCCCTGCTCGCCGGCGCGTGCCGCTTCCACCGCGGCGTTCAGCGCCAGGATGTTGGTCTGGAAGGCGATGCCGTCGATGACGCCGATGATGTCGGCGATCTTCCGGCTGCTGTCGTTGATGCCCTTCATCGTCTCGACGACCTGGCCGACCACCGCCCCACCCTTGATGGCCACGCTCGACGCACCCAGCGCGAGCTGGTTCGCCTGCGCGGCGTTGTCGGCGTTGTTGCGCACCGTCGAACCGAGCTCGTCCATGGTGGCCGCCGTCTGCTGCAGCGCGCTGGCCTGCTGCTCGGTGCGGCCCGAGAGATCCTGGTTGCCCTGGGCGATCTGCGCGCTGGCCGTGGCGACGTTTTCCGAGCCCATGCGCACGGCGCTCACGGCCTTGGCCAGGCTGTGCTGCATGGCGTTCAGGCGCGCCATCAGGCTGTGCGTGTCGCCGGGCCTGAGATGAATCCGGGTGCTGAGGTCGCCTTCGGCCACGGCCTGCGCCACCGCGGCGGCAGCCAGCGGCTCGCCGCCGAGCTGGCCGAGCAGCTGCCGCGTGATGCCCCAGGCCAAGGCGATGCCGAGCAGCATGGCCGCGGCCAGCAGCCCGCCCATCATCAGCCTGGCCTGATGGAAGATGCCGGCGGTGGTGACGGCGGCGGCCTGGCCACCGTCGAAGTTGAACTTCGTCAGCCGCGCCAGCGCCCCGGTCGCTTCGTCGATCGCCATGCTGCCGGTGCCGTCGCTGATGTCGGCGGCGTCCTGTTGCTTCTTGTCGCGACCGAGTGCGACCACCCGCTGCTGGGCCTGCAGGTAGGCCGACCAGGTCTTGTTGAAGGTGGCGAGCAGGGCACGTTCTTCGTCGCCGTCGACCAGCGCGCTGTAGTCCTTCAGGCGGCCGGTGATGGCCTCGCCGATCTCCTTCAGCCTGGCTTCGTAGTCGGCGTGGTAGCTGCGGTCCGCCGCGCGGCTGTGCTTGACCTCGATGTCGCGTGACTCCAGCACCGCCGCCTTGGCGGAGGCCAGGTGGCCCACACCTTTCAGCCACTTGTGGGCCAGCGCTTCGGTCTGCGCGTCGACGCGCGTCAGGCTGAGCAGCCCCAGGCCGCTGACGGCCGCGGTCAGCAGCAGCACCAGCGCGAAAGCGCCGTACAGCTTCTGGCCGACACGCAGGCGGCCGAGCGCCCCGCTGGAGGCGGAAATCTTCTGGTTCATCTCGGGTCTCCGGGCATGTCGCTGGCGGCGGCTGTCGCCGCGATGTCGGCCGGCGCCAGCATGCGCCCGGCCTGGTGGCGCGCTTACTTCTTGTGGCCGATGTAGCTGGCCGCGATGACCTTGCCGGCGCCGTCCTTGATCGGGTTGTAGCAAGCGTCGAAGGCGGTGCCGAGCACGTCGATCGGGCCGCAGAACTGCTCCCCCTTGGAGACCGCGTCATAAGCCTTGTTGCGCGCCAGCTGGGTGCCGACGCCGCGTTTGCCTTCGGGCGTCAGCACGTTGGTGCTGACGCGCACGAACTCGTCGCCGTCCTTGACGAAGACGGTGGCGGTGGCGCCGTGGGCCTTGCGCACGGCGTCGACGACGTCGTAGTTGTTATTGACCTTGCGCTCGCCGAAGTACAACGCCGGCACGGACTTTTCGCCCGCCTTGTCGGTACCGTCGATCTTCGCCGCGCCGATCTTGGCCAGCCGGGCATCGAGGTCGGCGATGGTCGCCTTCGGATCGTTGGCGTGGGCGCTGGCGGCGCTGAGGCAGAAGGCGGCCGTAGCCACCAGTGCATAGAAATTCATGATGGGCCTTTCCGGGCTTGAAGGGGACGAAGAGCCGCACTTGCCAACTCCTGCGCTCTGACATCGGCAGCCCGCGCAGCGACTTGAGCTTGATCTTTCTCAAGCCGCTGGAACGTGAAGGATGGCTCAGTCTTGCCCTGCGGCGGCGCGCGCAGCCGGCCGGCCGAGCAGCAGACCCAGCGCGCCCACGCAGCAGGCCATCGCCGCCCATTGCAGCGGGCCGAGCGGCTCGCCGTGTATCAGGGCGCCGGAGATCATCGCCACCACCGGTACCATGATCGACGCCAGCCCCGCCACGCCGGCCGGCAGCATGCCGACGACGCTGAACCATGCGACGTTGCCGATGCACATCGGCACCAGCGCGATGTAGCCGATGACGGCGACGGTCTGCCACGACGGCATGAACCAGTGACCGTCGCCGAAGAAGAGCGCGCCGGCGCCCAGTGGCAGCGCGGTGATCAGCAGTTGCCAACCTGTCAGCACGGTGGCCGGCACGTCGACCGGCCGGCGCTGCAGGATCAGCGTGCCCACCGCCCAGCCCAGGCCGGCCAGCAGGCCGAGTGCGAAACCCAGCGGCGCCTGCGCGTAGGCGGTGGCGCCGCGCGCCATCAGCAGGCCGACACCGACTGCGCCCAGCGCCAGCGCCAGCTTCATGCGGCCGCCCAGACGTTCACCCAGCACGGCCCAGGAGATCAGCGCGGCCCAGAGCGGCATCGTGAAACCGAGGATCGCAGCCTGCCCCGATGGAATCATGATGGCCGCATAGGTGCTGGCGATGTTCCACAGCACCAGGTAGAAAAAAGTTGCGGCGGCGACGGTGCCCCAGTGGCGGCGCGGCACCACCAGCGACTGCCCGCGCAGCCTGGCCACGGCCAGCAGCGCCACGCCGGCGATGGTGACCGCCACGCCGCGAAAGGTCCACACCGAGACCTCGCGCACGGCGAACGGGAACAGCGGCCAGTTGGTGCCCCACAGCAGCGTGAGCAGGGCAAGCAGCAGCAGGGCGCGGGGCGGGATGGTTTGATGGGTCAATGGGATAGGAAAGGCGTGGAGAACGGTGAATGGAGATCGTGCGCAGGCCGGCGCATCACGCCGGCGGGTATCCGGTGATGGCGCGAATGCGCCGGTAGAGCGGCCGCAGCCGCCCGTACAGCGGTTTGTAGACCTCGCGGTAGAGCGCATCGTAAGTGGCCACGGCGGCAGGCTGCGGCGTGAACGTGCGGCCATCGCGTGCCATGCCGGCCACGGCGGCGGGCACGTCGGCATACCAGCCCAGCCCGGCGGCGCACAGCATGGCCGCGCCCAGCGCCGAGGCGTCGGCCACCGCCGGCCGGGTGGCGGGCAGGTTGAAGACATCGGCGGTGATCTGCATGGCGCCGTCGCTCTGCGCGCCGCCGCCCGACACCAGCAGCCGCGTCAGCGGGTGGCCCACACGTTGTTCGATGCGCTCGCGGCCGGCGCGCAGGCCGTAGGCCAGGCCTTCGATCATGGCGCGGTAGAGGTGGGCGCGGGTGTGCACGTCGCCGAAGCCGATGATTGCGCCCTTCGCCTCCGGGCCCGGCTCGCGCAGGCCGGGCGACCAGTAGGGCTGCAGCACCAGGCCCAGGCTGCCGGCGGGCACGGCGGCGATCAGTTCGTCGAACAGCGTCTCGACGGCCACGCCGCGTTGTTCGGCCAGCGCCAGCTCGGGGTGGGCGAACTGCTGCTTGAACCAGTTGACGAGCCAGAAACCGCTCTGGATGTGCAGTTCGGTGTTGAACGAACCGGGCAGCGCCGCCGGGTAGGCCGGCAGCAGACGCTGCACTTCCACGTAGCGCGGCTGAGTGGTATTGATGGTGGCCGCGGTGCCGAAAGACAGGTGCGCGGTGTGTGTCTCCAGCGCGCCGCAGCCCAGCACCTCGCAGGCCTTGTCGGCGGCCGCGGCGATCATCGGCAAACCGGGCCGCAGGCCCAGTGCGGCGGCGGCCGCGGCCGTCAAGTTCCCCAGCGGCGCGGCGGGCGCCACCAGCCGGGGCAGCTGCGCCGGGCGCAGGGCCAGCGCCCTCCAGTGCCAGTCCCAGCGTCGGGCCCAGCGCTGGCGCCGGTAGTCGAAGGGCAGGTAGCCGACCTGGCAGGCGGTGGCGTCGACCCAGTCGCCCACCAGGCGCTGCGTGAGCCAGCCCGAGAGCAGCACGAAACGGTCACAGCGCTGCCAGAGCGCGGCTTCGTGCTGCGCCAGCCAGTTGGCCTCGGCCTGGCGCTGCAGGTGGCGCAGCAGGTCGCCGGCGCCGGCGGCGCCGAACAGCGTGGCCCAGATCGGGCCCAGCGGCGGCGGCGCGCTGCACAGGCGCTGGTCGGGCCAGACGATGGCCGGCCGCAGCGGCGAGCCGTCTTTCGCCGCGCAGACGACCGTGCCGCGCTGCGTGGTGAGCGACAGGCCGGCGATGCGGTCCGGCGTCACCGTGCCACCGTCCCACAGCGCTCTGCAGCTTTGCATGACGGCCTGCCAGTAGCTGAGGGCGTCCAGCTCGGCCCAGCCCGGCAGCGGCGCGTTGAAGGCCGGCGTGAGCAGGGTCTGCGCGCGCGCCAGCATCTGGCCGGCGCGGTCGAACACCACCGCCCGCACGCTCTGCGTGCCGACGTCGATGGCCAGCAGATGGTCGGGCGACATGGCCCGGGATTGTCACGGCGCCGAACCACGATTCCGTTGCCCATCACGACATAATGAATTTTGCCTGACCACCGCCATCACGGGAGAGCATCGATGAATCAGCACGGCCGCTTCATGTCATCTCATGTCCTGCGTCGCTCTCTGCGCCAGGCTCTGCGCACCGCCCTTCTGGCCGCCGCCACGCTGGCGCTGGCCGCCGCGCCGGCGCGCGCTGCCTGCCTCAGCGATGCCGAGGCGGCCGCCCTGTTCGATGCCTACAACAAACGCGTGCCGGCGGTGAACCCCGAAGGCCTGTCGGCGGCCGACGGCGAATGCACGCGCACCAAGCTGAACCGCATGCTCGAATTCCAGCTCGGTGCGCCGGTCGGCTACAAGGCCGGGCTGACCAACCCGGCCGTGCAGAAGCGCTTCAACCATGACTCGCCGGTCTGGGGCACGCTCTACGCGCCGATGCTGCTGCAGAACGGCGCCGTGATGGAAGCCGCCTTCGGCGCCCGCCCGCTGTTCGAGGCCGACATGCTGGTGCGCGTGTCGGACGACGCGGTCAACCGCGCGAAGACGCCCGAAGACGTGCTGGCCGCCATCGATCAGGTCATCCCGTTCATCGAACTGCCCGACCTGGTGGTGATGGCGCCTCCCAAGCTGAACGGTGCGGCCATCACCGCCATCAACGTCGGCGCGCGTTTCGGTGTGCTGGGCACGCCGCTGGCCGTGCCCGCCACACGCGGCGAGCGCTACGCGATGCTGAACGCGCTGCGCGACATGGTGGTCGTGTTGAAAGGCGACGGCGCCGAACTCGACCGAGGCAAAGGCAGCGACGTGCTGGGCCACCCGCTGAACGCGGTGGTCTGGCTGGCGCAGGACATGGCCCGCGAGGGCCGCGCGATGAAGACGGGCGACCTCATCAGCCTGGGCTCGTTTTCCAAACTGCTGCCGCCCAAGCCTGGGTTGGCGGTGGAGGCGGTGTACGAAGGCCTGCCCGGCACGCCCTCCGTCAAGCTCAGTTTCAAGTGAACACGGGGAGCGCGCGTCATGGCGGTGTTCGAGATTCTCAAGATGGGCGACCCGCGCCTGCTGCGCGTGGCGCAGCCGGTCACGGCCTTCGACACCGAAGCCTTGCGCACGCTGGTCGCCGACATGTTCGAGACCATGGAAGCGGCCGAGGGCGCGGGCCTGGCGGCGCCGCAGATCGGTGTCGACCTGCAACTGGTGATCTTCGGCTTCGCCAGCAACGAGCGCTACCCCGAGGCGCCACCGGTGCCGCGCACGGTGCTGATCAACCCGGTCATCACGCCGATCGGCGATGAACTGGTGGAAGGCTGGGAAGGCTGCCTCTCGGTGCCCGGGCTGCGCGGCGTGGTGCCGCGTTTTGCCCGCATCCGCTACTGCGGTCTGGACCCCCTGGGCCAGCTGATCGAGCGTGAGGCCGACGGCTTCCACGCCCGCGTGGTGCAGCATGAATGCGACCACCTGATCGGCCGCCTGTACCCGACGCGCATGAATGACCTGACGAAACTCGGCTACACCAGCGTGCTGTTTCCGGAGCTCGATCCGGCGAGCGACGACTAGCCTGCGGGTGCGTGGCGGCATCGCCCCGGCCCGTGGCGGGCGCCGGCACATCGGCTAACCTCCTCCGATGCTCGACGACATCAAGAAGACCCTCTGGGCCACTGCCGACAAGCTGCGCGCCAACATGGACGCTGCCGAGTACAAGCACCTGGTGCTCGGCCTCATCTTCGTCAAGTACATCTCCGACACCTTTGCCGCCCGCCGCGCTGAACTGCGGCCGCGCCTGGTCGACCCCGACGACGAATACTTCTACGGCCAGGCCAGCGCCGGGGACATCGAGGCCGAACTCGAAGACCGCGACTACTACCGCGAGGTCAACGTCTTCTGGGTGCCCGAGGCAGCACGCTGGGAGGCGCTGCGCGCTGCCGCCAAGCAGCCCGACATCGGCAAGCGCATCGACGACGCGCTGTCGCTGATCGAAGCCGAGAACCCCAAGCTCAAGGGCATCCTCGACAAGCGCTTTGCACGGGCCCAGTTGCCAGACGGCAAGCTCGGTGAACTGGTGGACCTCGTGTCCACCATCGGCTTCGGCGTCACGGCACGTGAAGCGCGCGACGTGCTGGGCCAGGTGTACGAATACTTCCTGGGCATGTTCGCCAGCGCCGAAGGCAAGCGCGGCGGCCAGTTCTACACGCCGCGCAGCATCGTCAAGACGCTGGTGGCGGTGCTGGCGCCGCACCACGGCAAGGTCTACGACCCCTGCTGCGGCAGCGGCGGCATGTTCGTGCAGAGCGAAGAATTCATCGAAGCCCACGGCGGCAAGATCGGCGACGTAGCCATCTTCGGCCAGGAAGCCAACCCCACCACCTGGCGGCTGGCGGCGATGAACCTGGCCATTCGCGGCATCGACTTCAACCTGGGCCGCGAACCCGCCGACACCTTCACCAAGAACCAGTTTCCCGACCTGCGGGCCGACTTCATCCTGGCCAACCCGCCGTTCAACATCAGCGACTGGTGGCACGCCAACCTGACCGGCGACGCGCGCTGGCACTACGGCGACCCGCCACAGGGCAACGCCAACTACGCCTGGCTGCAGCACATGCTGTTTCACCTGAAGCCCGGCGGCCGCGCCGGCATCGTGCTGGCGAATGGCTCGATGAGCAGCAGCCAGAACAACGAAGGCCAGATTCGCGCGGCGATGGTGGACGCCGACGTGGTGGAAGTCATGATCGCGCTGCCCGGGCAGCTGTTCTTCAACACGCAGATTCCGGCCTGCCTGTGGTTTCTGGCCAGGGGCAAGCGCGTGCGGCGCGGCGAGGTGTTGTTCATCGATGCGCGCAAGCTGGCGGTGATGATCAGCCGCGTGCAGTGCGAGCTGACGGACGAGGTGATCGGCCGCATCGCGGGCACCGTGGCCGCCTGGCGCGGTGAAGTCACTGACCCTGGTTCTGGTGAATATGCCGACGTGGCGGGCTACTG
>Ga0209181_10009468_pt1 | contig 12799 bp, 13 predicted proteins | sample MAT05_FD_187208 | JGI IMG/M metagenome (GOLD analysis project Ga0209181, IMG submission 187208) | Freshwater microbial communities from Lake Fryxell liftoff mats and glacier meltwater in Antarctica - MAT-05 (SPAdes) (version 2) | ecosystem: Environmental > Aquatic > Freshwater > Ice > Liftoff... | reverse complement strand
GGAACCAAAGTATTGGATGCCCAAACGGTTGTGCTTGTCAAAACCAAGGGGTTAGAAATCATTCGAATGGTGGTTCCTTCAGGAAAGAAAATGCACGAGCACCAAGTCAGAGGAGAAGTGGTTGTCCAGTGTCTAGAGGGGCGAGTTGCGTTTAACTGTGGAGGAACTCAACAGTTTCTGGAAGCGGGCAACATGCTTTACTTATCTGGGGATGAGCCACATTCTCTTGAAGGTATCGTCGATGCATCATTACTCGTTACCATCCTTCTCGCACCATGAACGACCAATGCCCTTTTTGGCTCTAGGAGGTTACGGCGTCTGGCATGTGAAATGCCATACGGTCGTCATGATCTGCATCCAGTCGAAATACGCCTGATGCACAGCCCGACGGTGAAGTTGCGTCGCTCGCAAACGATTGAGCAGACCAACGACAATAGAATTAAGCAAAACACTTGAAAAGCACATGAAAGCGAACAGAATTATGGAACCGCAAGACAAAGGAACAGGTCAATCTGTTTCGGAACAAATCTCTGATGCTATCCAGGGGACCGATGAACCCATGGAAGTTGCCCATCCCGGTTTAACGCCGATGCTGGTGATGGGCATGTACCCTCTAATACTCGTATTTCTAATCGTAGTCGCAGTGGGATACATGATGCTTTCTCAGAAAAAACCAGTGAACCCAGCAACGATACCAGTAGCTGCCGACCAAATCGAATTCAGCGTCCCCAAATAATGATCATTCACATTCTGCAGTTTGCTGGACTGGGCTGACGAAAATTACCTACAGTTCGAGGTCTAAGTTAAGGGTTAACTCGAGGTTTCGTCAGTGAGCTTTATCGTCTAAAAATTCGATAGCCTCCGAGATTCGCTGTGTATCTTTCAGAGCACTTTCGACCTGGACCAAATTCACAGTTCGTCGAATTTTCGTGTCAAGTGTACTGATGAGACCAGGTAGTTTGTGCCATTCTCCTTGCTGGCTTAGAGCGTTTGTAATTCTCGTTAACTCCATTAGCTCAACTGCATTAGCGGTTCGGGTTGCATGAACATTTTCTAAGTCGTGGGGATGTGTTGCAACCACGATTGAGACTTCCCGATTGCCCTCGCTTATGTAATCCGAGAATTGTAATGGAAAAGACGTCCTACCGAGACATCTCAGCAATTTCGAATAATCGCTGCTGATTGCTTTTTAGGGAACCTAGAAGCCTTTTGATATCGACGTCAGCATTTGTAGAAGTAGGATTCCAGGAATTACGCATTGATTTTTGTAAGGAGCAATACAAAGAACGTAAGTGCCCAGCTGAGCATGATTGAAAATCTCATAGTGCTAAAAGAAAAATGTTTCTGAAGGAAACGCAAGGGAACGTGCAGCTAGCAACCCGCGTTCCACATCGAGTGGTAAATCTAATTTTCAGGTTGATTTGCTGGACGAGCCGAGGGCTGATCTCCACGCTACCACGACGATGGTGAAAATTGTTCGATGGCCGATCAGATTGGTTCTCGCCAAAGCTGTTCAGTGTTATCTACAACACCATTTCACCCCGTTTTCACGAATGGAATGCAGATTGCATAAGGGGGGTAGAATGCATACTCCATCCGTTATCCGCCTTTGGATCTGACAGTGACTTAAGTGAATCGCCAAAAGTCTACGAACAATCCTGATGCAATTATCGCGAGAATGCATCAGGTTCGGTCCTCAGGATTTCAATACGCTGGTCAGCTCCACGACGATGCTCGGCGATTAGTTGACTGGAAGGCATACGTTCGCGCTAGGCCCTTGATATCGGTTGCAGTGGTGTCACTGATCGGCTTCGGTGCTTTTCGGAAATGGGTGGGATCTGGATCGAGCAAATCGGCTCTGAGTACCCCTCCAACGGAACCGACTTCATCTAGGCTTCAAATTCCCCGCGAATGGAAAAGCAGTGCTATTGCGATCATTTCCCAAATTGCTCAGGCAACGTTCAAAAAGCATCTTTTGAATTTAGTCCAACGCGAACTCTTTGAAAGGACGTCTCATGATCAGTCTGTCAACGCAAATGCAAAAGGCCACGACGGTGGACCAAGCTCAATCTCGAATGGCGAAACAGCGCGAAGGGATTAACCTTCGGCCGGAAGTCGCGGTCGATTCGAATGTAACTGACTCTTTGAGAAGGATGATCGCCTGTAGGACTCGTGAATCTCTCTTGGTGGCATTTGTGCTAGGAGGGTTTCTAGGATGGTTGACATCGAAAAGATAAATAGAAAGTATGAGTCCAAAAATCCCATCGGTGAGTTTTCAAAGACGGCAAGCCGATTTGCGAATGATTTGGTCGAGTTGTCTGAGCTCCAGGTTAAGCTTGCAAAATCAGACCTGGAAGAAGTTCTACATAGGTCGATAGGCTCTCTCGTCGTCGCAGTTATCGGTACTACCCTGTTATTGGCATCGCTGCCAGTGCTACTCTTCGGACTTGCATCCTTACTTGCTTGGTATTGCGAGATCGATCCTTGGATGACCCAAGTGGCCATCGGAGGAGGTGTAGCCACGCTCAGTTCGGTTACAGTCATCCTTGCGAGTCGAAGATTGCTGCGTCAACAAAAGACATTTCAGCGAAGTGGCAGCGAACTGAAAAAGAATATGGAATGGGTCAAGAGCATTATTCGTAGTAGGGCATGAAAGATGACATGTAATTCCGTTTTTCGGCAACGTGGAACCAACCAAATACTAACATGATGCGAGCGTTAGTAGCGATTCTTTTGACAATTCTATGTAGCATCGGTTGTAAACCCAAACCTATTGCCAAAGAAGCAGTAGCTGTTGAGCGCGAGCTACAACAGGTAGAAGTAGAAGATGTCAGGTCCGAAAGCACGATTGACTACCGCGAGTTCACTGGCAGGACCTCTGCCGTGACGACCATTGAGATCCGGGCTCGAGTCAGTGGATACCTGGTTCAGTCGCCCACGTCCAAGCTTATAACCGACCGTGCGCGACCCGCAAATAATTCTCCGGGCGATTCTAAAGATTCCATATCCTTTGTCGTTGAGGTCAGCGAAGGAGGACGGGTTTCCAAGGGAAATCCTTTGTTTGAAATTGACCCGTCCCCTTACAAAGCGATCCTGGCGCAAGCAACAGGGAACCTAATCGCGAGGCAGGCTCAATTCACGCGGCTAGAGTTGGAACTCATCCGAAATCGTGAGCTTGTACGGACCAACTCAGTCAGCGAGTCAGACCTGGACTTGGCTATCGCCAACTCCGCGGAAACGGCTGGCCAAATCGAGAACCTAAAAGCGGTTGTTTCGCAAGCGGAACTGAACCTTGAGTTTACACGTATCTCCTCTCCAATTGACGGCCTGCTTGGTCAGACGTTCGTAACCAATGGAAACCTGGTCACGGGCGATGCAACCATTCTGACAACTGTGGTATCGACATCTCCCATTCAAGCCTATTTTGATGTGGATGAAGGCACCGTGTTGGACTACCGAGAGCGGGTTCGAGACGGCAAAGTGCCAAGCGCTCGCGGTTCATCGATTGAAGTAAAACTCGGGTTGGCGAACGAATTGGATTATCCTCACGTTGGCAACATCGATTTCGTCGACAATGCAACGGACGGGAGTACCGGAAACACACGCATGCGAGCGCTGTTTTTGAACGAAGAAGGTGCACTTTCTCCCGGCCTCTTTGCCCGCATCAGTGCCCCAATAAGCGCCGAGTACATGGCGACTATTGTTCAGAGCCGCGCGTTAGGTATGGATCAAAAAGGTCGGTATGTTATGGTGGTCGACCAAGACGACACAGTGCACCGCCGCACGATTCAGATGGGAACCATTCGCGGTGACAGAGCCACCATCGCACAAGGATTGAAAGTGGGAGAGGCCATTGTTGTTGCTGGACTACAAAAGATCAAAGACGGCGACAAGGTTCGTCGAAACCCGCCGAAATCACCAGAGCCAAAATCTGACTTGAAACGAGACTCAAGCACGGATCAACCCAAGTCGGCGCCGAAGGTGAGTGCAGACGAATCTTGATCTCCGACTTTTTTATACAGCGGCCTGTTGCTGCCAATGTACTGGCACTGTTGACGATTATTTTCGGAGCGGTCGCACTCTACTCGCTACCGGTTGAACGCTATCCTAACATCACACCCCCAACGATCCAGGTTACCGCGGTTTACCCAGGCGCCAATGGGCAGGTCATGGCGGATACGGTTGCGGCACCTTTAGAGCAACAAATCAACGGCGTCGAGCGGATGCTATCCATGGCATCGACATCCTCTTCCAACGGGTCTTACTCACTCACAGTGACCTTTCAAGTCGGAACAGATCTGGATCAGGCGCAGGTTCTTGTCCAGAATCGAGTCGCCCTTGCAGAGCCTTTACTACCTACCGAAGTTCGTCAGCAGGGCATCACTGTCAAAAAACAGTCGACGAACATATTGTTAGTGGTTTCGCTAATTTCTCCGGACAAAACGGTAGACAGTCTTTTTCTTTCAAATTATGCAAGTCTTCGGCTCCGGGATGAACTGAGTCGCGTGAAGGGAGTCGGAGAAGTAACGGTAAGTGGATCGGGTGCCTATAGCATGCGTATTTGGGTTGATCCAACCAAACTCGAGGCGCGAGGATTGACCTTCCAAGATTTATTGGTTCAGTTACGTCAACAAAATGTACAGGTAGCCGCGGGACAAATTGGTCAACCGCCTATAAACGAGAATCTCGATTTTCAATGGACCATATCGGCGTTAGGCAGGCTTACAGAACCGGAGCAATTCGAAAACATCATTGTGAAGAGTGGCCCTGACGGCGGGCTGACATTCTTGAAAGATATTGCACGGGTCGAATTGGGAGCGCAATCCTACGACAGTTATGCAGAGCGAGGTGGTCTCGAATCAGCCAGCGTACTCGTTTACCAATTGCCCGGGGCGAACGCGTTGAGCGTGGCAAAGGATGTTCGACTCGCGATGGAAAAACTATCGCGTTCATTCCCTAGCGGCATGGAATACAACATTCCGTTCGATACGACGGTGTTTGTGTCGTCAGCCATTCACGAAGTCTACAAGACATTGATCGAGGCCGGTGCTCTGGTCCTGCTCGTCATCTTGGTTTTCCTTCAAGACTGGCGTGCGGTTCTGATTCCAGCCACTACCGTTCCGGTAACCATCATTGGCGCCTTTGCCGCCATGCCATTCCTCGGGTTTTCGGTAAACCTGCTGACTCTGTTTGGCTTGGTACTGGCGATAGGAATTGTGGTGGATGATGCGATTGTCATTGTCGAGAATGCAGCCCATCACATTGAAAAAGGCGAAGCGCCAAAACAAGCTACGATTTCCGCCATGAAGGAGGTAACCGGGCCCGTGATCGGGATCACCGCAGTACTCATGGCTGTATTCATCCCCACCACTTTTCTCTTTGGAATCTCAGGCCAACTCTACCGTCAATTTGCGTTGACGATTGCCGCTACCGCGTTGCTTAGCGCGATCAATGCACTCACCCTAAAGCCCGCTCAATGTGCACGCTGGTTGCGACCAGCCACGAAGAAGAAGTTTTTTCTGGCTCGGTGGTTCAACTCGGCTTTCAGCGTACTTGAAGGCTTCTATGTAGCAATTGTCCAACGGCTACTCAAAGTCTGGGCGATTGTCGTCGTTGTATTTCTTTTCACGATTGCAGGTACGTTTTGGTGGTACCTCCGCCTGCCAACCGGTTTTCTCCCAACCGAGGATCAGGGATATATCATTGCTGCAGTGCAACTTCCCGATGCTGCATCTCAGGGACGAACGAAGGAGGTTATCACCAAGATGAACACGATTCTGGCCGATGTGCCCGGAATCGAAACGTGGTTCACTCTAGGCGGATTGTCCCTTTTGGAAAGTAGTCAGTCATCGAATGCAGCTACTGTTTTTGTGCGATTCCTGCCCTGGGAACAACGCACGACGAAGGAACTTCAGCAGGACGCGATTGTCCAAGGGTTGAATAAGAAATTTGCCGCCATCCAAGAGGCCTTCATCCTGGTCATCACTCCGCCAGCAATTCAAGGTTTAGGAGTAAGTGGCGGTTTTGAAATGCAGGTCGAAGATCGAGGTGGCCTAGGGTTATCAGAACTTCAGGCGACCGTAATGAGAAGCGTTATGGCTGCGAGTAAGCAATCGGAGCTTGTTCGAGTCAGCACATCTTACCGTGCAGGAGTTCCTCAATTATTTGCCGATGTGGATCGCGCTCGTGTGATGAGTATGCAAGTTCCTATCGGTGACGTTTTTTCAACGATGCAAGCAGCCCTCGGCTCAGCCTATGTCAATGACTTCAATAAATTCGGCAGAACCTACCGCGTCAGTCTTCAAGCCGATGCTGATTTTCGCGACGAAATCGATGATATCCGTCGTATCAAAGTTCGCAACGTCAACGGAGACATGGTTTCGCTCGGCAGCCTATTGACGATCAAAGACTCATTCGGGCCCCAGATCATCCGCCGATTCAATCTGTATCCGTCCGCAACCATCACGGGAGCATCCGCGCCCGGGTTTAGCTCCGGCCAAGCTTTGCAGATCATGGAAGGGGTCGCAGCCAAAGAGTTTCCGAGAGAAATCGACTTCGAATGGAGTGGAGTCTCGTTACAGGAGAGCCAAGCTCAAGGCGAGGAGATCTATATCTTTGGTTTAGCTGTTTTACTGGTATACCTTGTTCTAGCATTTCTCTACGAAAGTTGGCTGTTACCTTTCGCCGTTATTCTGGTCGTTCCTTTGGGATTGCTTGGAACGGTCGCCCTCGTTTCGATCACAGGAATGGAGAACAATATTTACGTGCAGATCGGAATCGTTCTGGTCATCGCACTTGCGAGCAAGAATGCAATTCTCATTGTCGAGTTCGCACGCGATCTGCGGGCTGCGGGCCAATCGATAACGGACGCAGCAGTAAACGCATCTCGCGCCCGATTCAGGCCTATCCTAATGACTTCCATCGCTTTCATATTGGGTGTCCTGCCTCTAGTGTTTGCGACGGGAGCAGCCGCCGCAAGTCGCCGATCTCTCGGAACAGCGGTATGTGGCGGAATGATCACATCCACGTTCCTATCCATTTTCGCAACCCCCGTTTTCTTCGCAATTTTTCAATGGATGATCGATCGGCATCAGATCCGATCCAATCGACCCATTGGCCATCCGTAAGTGGAGTAGCAACAACGAGAAATCCAAGAAGTCGCTGAATCGGCAGAAGTTTTATTATTCCTTGTTATAACATGGCAGAACGTGTGCCAGTTCTTTGGTGCCAGGCACCTAACCAGTTCTTTATTCGGAGCATCCGAGATTCTGCAATATTCGCAGCAGTCTTCTGCTCGCATACGAACTTCATCGCGAATATCAGCCAATCCGTTCGCTACTGGTTTTTTTTCAACGAAATGCGGGCCTTGGAGTGCATTAGATCAAGCACTGCTCCAATGAGAAGATAGCTATTGAGTTCTTCGGTTTCCGTGACCTCAAGTGACGCACTGCGAGCCTTTTCAGCCAACTCGGTCATGCGGATTACATCTCTTGGTGGAAATTGCAGTTCGAGAACCGATTGAGCCGCTTCACGCGTAAACGACGGATTTTGCGGATCAATGACGCGTCCGAGTATCGCTGTAGGGCTGCTATATGTTGTAGTTGACAAGTGACTATTTTACCTTGTTCTGAGAAAATTGGCGAGTCTGTGACGAATGGTTTGGCTGACGATCATTCGAAATCAGACGCCAACAGGCGCCAACAGGTGCCCGGCACCGAACGCCTTATATCGTCCACTGATTCGTTCGGGACAGTGGTCCCAAACTACGACTGCAGGCTACTGCGTTTTTGAAACGATCAATCTAGACGCCCATGCAGCCGATTTGTCATCGAGCTTTGGTCGAGCGGGTTGGCTGTAGTCGATAGATGCATAACGACCACGACGATAGCAATCGTCCAAGAGCGGCTGGATTTGCAAAACGATGTCGGGGTCGGTGTGCTGAAGCGGAATGCGAAAGTTCGGAACCGCTTGCTCCAATGCAACCGAGATGATCTCCGCTTGCTCAGGCCGATAAGCACGGCGAATGTACACAATGTAGGGCGTTCGCTTTTTCCAAGGTATTCCGTCTTCTGGAGCTGCAACAATGAAAGTTCCAGTACGGATGAGGTCGACCTCCACCAAGCTGATGCCCGCCTCAATGGTTTCGCGTTGCTTGCGCCGATAGGTAACGCGGCCGCTCCCCTCTTGTTTATTCGCGGGGCTCAACAGCTCGATCGCGGTGACAACACGATTACCGCTGTTTAAGTCCACTATTTCGATATGCCTCTGCGTCGGATGTTCGCTTGGGATCGGAATAATGGTGGGTTCAGCGATGACTGCGTCCGCAACGGCGACCGCAGATGACGACGCAAACTCTGGAAGCTCAATCACAACGACATCGGGATAGATCCGACGAGGGGACTTATCGACATCGACACAAACACTTTCTTCGACCCTTGCCTGCAAGTCGCGAGGCAATTGATCACTTATCTGATCTCGAATGTAAACCATTAAGCTTGTGTGGATATCGCCCCAGTATTGTTCTAGGTAGGGGTCAACTCCTGGAAATGGGCTCTTCATTTTCGGCGCTCGTTTCATCGGAACCACCAACAAATGCGCTGAGTTGTATTCTAATCCAAAACCGAAAAGAAAGCATGGCCACAGCTAACCAATGCTTTTTGACCACAAACATTCGAAAATTCTTGTAACCTTTTCTCGATTCCAGGATCAATAACCTGACACAATGTTTACGAGGAAACTTAAATGATCTGCAAAGATCTGTAGCTTGGGACCATTGTCCCGAGCGATCCAGACGGGACAATGGTCCCATCCTACTTTTTTACTTTTGCCGGCTATATCTAAATGAATGGATTGAATTGGTACTTGAGGCTGTTGGTGTTCGTACCAATTGCGATTGTGTTTCAAGGGGAATTGCCGACTCGCGGTCAGGAGCCGCGCACTCGCGAGCTGCCCGAAGGTAGACTCGGCGAAGTCGTTCGCTTGGGCGAAGCGATTGTCGAGAAAACAACGTCGCATCCGCTCGCGAAACCGTTTGTAGGCAATGCACTCAACTGTACAAGCTGCCATCTTGAGAACGGCACTCACCCGAGAGCAGGTACGTTTCTCGCGAGTGCGACCGCTTATCCAGCTTGGTCGAAACGCGAAGGTCGCGTAATCACCCTAGAAGATCGCGTTCTGAATTGCTTTATGCGAAGCTGTAATGGAACTCGACCGCCTAGCGGCAGTGAAGTCTCTGTGGCAGTGACCACCTATATCACTTGGCTGTCCCGAGGGATGCCTATGCAGATGAATGAAAAGCGACCGATTGGTCCAAACGGAATCACTCCCTTGCAGGTAACATTTACGAAAGCAGACAAGGAACGAGGGAAAGCACTTTATGCCTCTCGCTGTGCAGAGTGCCATAAAGCCGACGGACAAGGCGACATCGACAATCCTCCCGTTTGGGGCGGACGATCGTACAACGATGGAGCAGGCTTGGCATCCATCGAAAATCTGGCTGCATGGATGAAAGTTGCGATGCCGCTCGATGACGCCGACCTTTCCGATCAGGAAGCGATCGATATCGCCGCGTTTGTGAATTCCCACCCCCGTTCTCATTTCGAACTGCGGGAGCACTTACCTCAGCCTGATAAACTGGGTGAGTACAACGGCAAGGTTGAGTGATGAGATTGTTCGGTTTGGGACACTGGATCAAGCAAGTAAACAGGAGAACGTATCCGAAATGACAACCATGTACATTTATATTTGGAGTTTCGTACTATTGTTCGGGCTTAGCGCGGTGGGTGCGTTAGCATGGGCGGTGCAAAGTGGTCAACTTGCGAATTTTCAATCGGGTGCGACTTCTATTTTCGATGAGGACGAACCTGTCGGCGAAATTACGGATGCGTTCCCGACATCAGTGAAGCCACAACCTGCAGAAAGCAAAAAAACATGAGCGAGAATCGGGTCGACGAAAATCGACTGATCCCAGACAAATCTGATACAGCCACTCGTGCACGGATAGATCACTCATGTCAGGGCGTCGTTGTTTTTTGGTACGGGAGTAGTGTCCTGTGGTTAGTGCTGGGATCCGCGCTTGCACTGATCGCTTCGATAAAGCTTCATACTCCAGGTTTTCTTGCCGACGCTGCTTGGTTGACGTTTGGACGAGTGCGACCGGCTCACCTCAATACGATGATCTATGGATGGGCGTCCATGTCTGGTATGGGAACATTGCTATGGCTGATGGCGAGGCTTTGCAAGCTAGAACTGCCGTGGCGTCGAATTTTGGTCTTCGCAGGACTTTACTGGAATATGATCGTAGCCGCTGGCACTTGGCAGATTCTGGCTGGGAATGGAACGAGCATCGAGTGGCTCGAATTTCCATGGATGATTTCCATTCCACTCGGTGCTATCTTTGTCATGCTGATCGCTTTAACAATTCATATGCTGAGGAATCGCAAGGAGAAGCATCTTTACGTCTCGCAGTGGTATCTGTTTGGCGCAACGATCTGGTTTCCGTTTCTTTATCTAGCGGCAACAATTCTGATTCATTCCTCAGCCGCGGTCGGAGTCGCCAAAGGAACAGCCAATTGGTGGTTCGCTCACAATGTGCTGGGACTGTGGCTTACTCCGATCGGACTTGGGTCGGCATATTATTTTATACCCAAGGTCTTGGGGCGACCTATTCATAGCTATTACCTTTCCATCATCGGGTTTTGGACTTTAGCCCTCTTTTACAACTGGGCGGGAACGCACCATTTGATCGGCGGCCCGATTCCCGCTTGGCTCGCCACGGTCGGTATTGTTGGCAGCATGATGATGTTTGTTCCTGTCCTCACGGTGGCCGTCAACCATCACATGACGATGGTCGGCAACTTCCATCGCTTGCGGTCGAGCCCCACGCTTCGCTTTATCGTCTTTGGAGCGATGTCTTACACGATTGTCAGTATCCAGGGATCGCTTACAGCCCTACGACATGTCAATGAAACCGGACACTTCACTCACTATACGATTGCGCATGCCCATCTAGGCGTGTACGCCTTCTATACGATGATCGCATTTGGGTCCATGTATTACGTGATGCCGAGACTGGTTGGACGTGAGTGGATTTCAAGCCGATTGATCAAGGTTCATTTTTGGTGCTGTGCGATCGGGATCACGATGTACTGGATAGGGTTGAGTTGGGGAGGCTGGCTGCAAGGAACATGGATGAATAATCCCGATGTTCCTTTTATAGATATTGTGAAAAGAATGGTGCCTTACTTATGGTCTCGTTCCATCGCGGGTACGTTGATGACGATCGGCCATTTTGCCTTTGCGATACTTGTCTGGAAGATGATACGGCGCGAGGGCGAATGGCTGGTGGAGCCAACCCTCTTTAGTTCTGACAAGGAAAGTGCATTGCCTTCCGAAACAGTTCATGGAGAGGTTGCAAAATCGTGAATCGAATAACACTAATTGGTGCCGGAATTCTTTTTACCGTGATCGCTTCACTGTTTGGTTTGGTACTGATACCTAGCAATCAATTCGAATCAATGCAACCCAAGGAGTTTACAAATCCCGACGGTTCCGTTGTCGTATATCCGACTCAACTAGATTCATGGCGTGAAGAACCGGGGAGTTTTGTCTACCGAGCAATGGGCTGTATCTATTGTCATTCGCAACAAGTGAGACCCGAAGGATACGGTGCAGACATCGAGCGTGGCTGGGGGCAAAGACGATCGGTTCCTCGAGACTATGTACTTCAGAATCCACCGTATTTAGGCACCATGCGAACGGGGCCGGATCTTGCCAACATTGGCGTTCGGCAAACGAGCGAGCAATGGCACTATACTCACTTGTATGATCCGCAGATTACGTCGCCTGGTTCGGTCATGCCCCCATTCGGTTTTCTGTTTAGCACGCACAAGGATGTCGAACCAAAATCAATTCCAGGAATTCCAGTTTTCAAATTACCTGAATCGTATGACTATCGTCCTACGTGGATTGTTCCCAACGAACAGGCGATGCAGTTGGTTGCTTACTTAGCCACTTTGCGTCAAGAGCACAGTTTGGAGGAAGTGAAATGAAACCATCCAATCCTTCGTCCGACTCCAAGAGTGAACTATCGGCATTCGAACAACCGCAACTAGATTCACCGGACATCCAAGAGATACATCGGGCGGTGCTTCGCGAACAGTTCGAACCTCAGGAAGGCCAACAACGCGTTCCGGTTCTGCTATTCATCGGCTTTCTTGGTCTGAGTATGTGGGCTGGCTGGTATCTCAGTGAGTACGACGGCAACTTTCAACCGAACGTATATGACGGTCCTGACGCGTTTCGCCAAATCGACCTTTCGAAATCGACTGATAAGACTTCAGTTGCGATTGATCCTAAGCTACTTGGTAAGCGAATCTACAACAACTGCGTTTCGTGCCATCAAGCAACTGGGCTGGGCATAGTTGGCCAATATCCACCTTTGGACGCTTCCGAATGGGTAACGGGTGATGATCGCATCCTTGCTAGGATTTTGCTCAACGGATTGTCGGGCCCAATTTTGGTTGGGGGTAAGACGTATAATGCACAAATGCCCGCTTGGAGTAGATTAAGCGACCGAGATATTGCATCCGTTTTGACGTATATTCGATCATCATGGAGTAACACTGCGGCACCAGTTGACGAAGCAACCATTGCAAAGGTTCGACTAGAGATTGGCGGCCGTACGAACAGTTTCACGGCGGCGGAACTACAATCGCTGGATTTACCTGTGATTGAAATAAAAGACGAGACAGCGTCAAAGAATACTGGAGCCGCACCGTGAGTTGCTGCGGCTCAGTAG
>Ga0209181_10009466_pt1 | contig 12800 bp, 7 predicted proteins | sample MAT05_FD_187208 | JGI IMG/M metagenome (GOLD analysis project Ga0209181, IMG submission 187208) | Freshwater microbial communities from Lake Fryxell liftoff mats and glacier meltwater in Antarctica - MAT-05 (SPAdes) (version 2) | ecosystem: Environmental > Aquatic > Freshwater > Ice > Liftoff... | reverse complement strand
CACGTCCGCGAGCATCCACCGCTCGCCCGCATCGCAGCTCTTCTGCGATAGCGCCGGCCCGCCCATCGCGAACACGTGCTGCATCGCTGTGTTCCCCCGAGCATCGGTGATCCACAGGGGGTTCCCCTCGATATCCAGCGTGAGCCGCGTCTCGTAGCTGCCCGCAGCAGCGTTGTCTTCAATCGTCAAAATGTTCGCCCGAGGGCGTCGAGGTGCGCCACGCCAGGCGTGTCGTTGTGCGCAACCGCCAGCGCCGCAGCCCGCCCGTCAGGATCGCTCACCGGATCGAGCCCACTCCTGGCCTGATACCAGAGACTCTCCGCCACCGTGTCGTTCGGATCATACGTGGTCTGCTTCCACGCATCGAACACGACCTTGCTGAACGTCCCGTTCGGAAGATCGGTTCGGATCAGCCGGCCAAGCGCGTCATACCGAAGCACAGGGGTGACGCCCCACGCGACGAGCTCGGTCTCGTCTTCGTACGCGGGAGTCGAGCTGAAGAACGGCTCGTACTGCTTGACCGGGTTTCCCTTGTTGTCAAAGACCGTGCGGCCGGTCCCGACCCAGCGCGGATCGCTCGCTTCGAGCACGAGCGCACCCTGTGTATCATGCATCAGGGCGCCGTTGCCATCCCTCGCGGGCCCGAGCCCCGGCTCGGCCGGGATCTTCTTCATCACCTCGCGCCCCGAGCCGTCCGAATAGCTGTACGCCTCCTGCCAGCGCGGACCGCGCTCGCGCCATCGGTCGGGTAGCGTCATGGCGGAAGCATTGGTACGCTGACGACGAGGCCTTCGCCACCTTGAGTGGCATGCGCGAGCAGGACGTCGTCGCGAAGGATGTTGCGGGCGAGGTCGGGAATGCAGTGCTCGGTCGGGCGTGCGAGATCCACAGCCGCGCCTTGAGGACGAGACGCGCAACGGACAGCCTGCTCAATCCGACGAGGTGCTCTCCCGCGGTGGTGCTTACTCGTCGCGTTCGTCACCGTCGACGTCTCGTCCCCAGTCTCCGTCGAATCCGACCGAACCTGGTTCAGGTCCTCTAGCTCCTTGGCTCCGAAGCGACATTGGCACTTTCGCACCCGATGTTCCCTCTGAGATGCTCACGTCGGCTCTTTTTTCTCCAGTGTCGACCTTGTCTTCCCGGCTCGAACTCGGCGAACGGCGACGGCGAGGCCAGCGCGATCTTTCACCTTGTCATAGGCCTCCAGGTGAGCAGAGCGGAGCCAGGTCATCGCGGCTTCCCATCCAGCGAACCACCTCGCTTGCGCCGCAGGATCTGCCTCTGGGACTCGCCATTGCTTGAAACCCTCCGGCATGGGAACGCTACCCTCACGCTTGACCCGCGCGAGCACGTCCCTTACGTACTCGGCCGCTTCGGGGTCCAAGAGCTCCCAGGCCTCGTATTGCTCCGCTTTGATGGCAAGAACCGCGGAATGAATACAAGCGTACGTGACCGCGACCGGTGCGGCGTCGGGCTCGAGTGAGTCCCAGAGCTCGCAGGCGGTGCTGTAAAGGAGCTCGTCTCCTCCCATCGGCGATTGCTCATCGAGCTCTTGACGAAGATCGTTTAACTCGTATCCAAGCTGCTCCCAGCGCGCCCTTTCGCCCGCTCCGGAGCACCCTATGGACTCTCGCATCCAGTCAGGACTAAGGAAGTTGCGCATCGAGGTCAGCGTCGGGTGCCTCCGCTCAAACGCTGGCAACGTCCTCCGCGCCAGCGTGCCGCAGAGCTCGGTTTGCAGTTTTGCCGGGAGTTCCCAGAGAACGAGAAACAGCCTCATCCAGATGTGCTTCACGCGGGTGGCGTGACGTGACCGGTGATAGCTCTCGGCGCTGAAAGGGTCGCGCTCGAACCGCGCAAGGAGTCGACCAAGCTCCTCGAGTTGTCGGGCACGATCGTAGTCAGACTTCTTCTTGTCCATTGGCATCGTCCACTTCTACTTCACTTGTAGAACGCCCACCGCGTCCGGATGACGGGAAATCCCCCGACGTTTTCGCAACACGGCGCCGAACCGATGGAGAACTTATAGTTGTCCGGCGTCAGATAAGTCTCATGCGTGGAGCCGGGGGGGAAGCCCTCATCCCCCGTTCCTCGGTTACTCCCGCCAGGGCTGGTACGGTACGGCCCCTTTCCGAGCAGGGCCTCCGCTGCTTTTAACGCATCTTCTCGGCTGTCATGCTTGAAATTGTTACCCAACGATTCGCATCTATCCACGGGAGCGCGGTCGCATGGATCGCCAGTGTTCGGGGACGAGTCCGGCCCCTCCTCCGCCCAGGGATCTGCTGTGGGCCCCAGGTCCTCGGGCTGCCGCCGACGAGCACGCATGCCCGCAAACTCCGGCGAATTGCGCTCATACGCTTCCTGGCTCTTGTACACTACACCTGTCGTGGGGTCGAGCTCATCCATCCAGCGCTTGGTTTTCGTATTCGTGTTCCAGAGGAAGACGACGCTACCAGCTGCAGCACCGACGAGCGCCGCCATACCGGCGACGCCTGTTGCAAATTCCCCCGCAACGGGTCCGATCCGCCTGATACCTGACAGAGGCGCTTCCTCGACCACGGCCTCCGCCGCAGCCTTGATGGCTGGCAGCGCCGCCACAGGAACTCCGATTTCAGGTAGCGGGGAGACGTCGGCCTCGATCTTGACGCCATCCGGCTTCGGCGCCTCCTCGGTTTGCAGCGATTTGGAGGGATCCCAATTGAGGAACTCCGTCCCGGGCCCTGCGGACAGCGGGAGCGGGACTCGATTCTTCGGGGCCGGACGCGAAAGAATCCGGTTGCCGTCGGTTTTGATGTACCAACCTGCGCCTTGCGATCCATAGTTCGACCAGTACTGATTTCCTCGCCAAAACTTCTGGCGCCTGGCGAGATCTGCCGACGTGTTGCTCGAACCGAGGTAGGTCGTCCTCGCCTCGTTCCCGGTCGGATCGATTAACCCGACCGGGTTCCCCCGTACGTACGCATACAGGTTCACTCCATCCGCGCCGATTCCGGCTGGATCCGCGCTCATCCACCTCCCCAGCCACGGCGCCATATGCCGCGCCCCGTGGTAGCAGAGCCCCGTCTCCTCGTCCCGCTCTTTCCCCGTATACCGATACCGCTTCCCGCTCACCTCCACGCCGCCGCGCCCCGACGTATACGCCGTCGTCCCGTAGGGATGGTATTCCTCATACCCAATCACCAGACCGCTCTCATCCACCTCCAGCGACGCCGACCCTAGGTGATTGTCGAGCTGAAACCGGTACCGCGATACCACCGAAAACGCCCCTCCGGCGTCGACGTCGACCGTCTTCGTCTCCACCAGCACAACCCGCTTCGCCCCATCCATTCCGTGAAGCGTCTCCCGCTCCACCAGCAGGTTCCCCAGCGAATCGCGCTTCCGGTACACCTCCCACCCGCCGAGGTAAATCCGCTCCTCGATGAGCCCGCTGTGCTCCCACACCTTCCGGACCCGCTGTCCGGCCGCGTCATACGTGTAGTACGCCGTCCCGCCGCCCCCGAGGTCGATCTCGCGCATCTGATCGTTGTGGTCCCACGCCATCGACGGGAGGTGGGGCATCGACGTCATGCTGCCATGCGCGTCATACGCATACGTCGCCGAGAAGTGCGTCACGGTGGGCCCGTCCGCGGGCAGGCTCGTGCTCAGCAGTCGATTGCTCGTCGCCGCGATCTCGTACCGACGCATCCAGTTGACCGTGCCGGCCGTATGGCGCATCGATACGATGTTGCCGACGGCATCATAGACATACTGCTCAATGTAGTTGCGGAGCGCCGCCGAGTCGTTCGCGTGCGGCAGGTTCTTCAGCGGGACATCTCGCTGATCCCGCTGCACGTCGGCCACGCCGCCGGCATGCTCGCGGCCGGTGGCCTGCGTCAGCCTGTAGAGGGCATCATAGACATACTTCGTGCTCGGGGACACGAGGTCGTTGTCGAAGAACACGTCGCGCTGTGCGGTGTCCTTGATCTCGGTGATGTTCCCGACCGGATCATACGCATACACCAGGTTCTGGAGCACCTTCTCGGGCACCCCACCAACGCTGTCGCGCACCGTCTTGAGCTGCACGAGCCGGAACGTCTCGGGATCATACGCATACGTGGTCGTCGTCCCATTGCCATAGACGATCTTCTCCCGCTGCCCCTTGGCATCGTAGTCGATGTCGTCGACGAACGTCGTCCACGCCGCCGCGCCCCGCACCCGCGCTTCGACCTTCTCCAGCAGCCCAGCTTCGTTGTACGTCGGCCGGATCTCGCTTGAATCCGGGGCTGTCATGCTCGTCGGCCGGTTGAGCGCATCGTACGCTGTCGCCGACGAGAACACCTCCGCGTCGAGCAGCGCCTCGGCCTCGACCGCCGCCGCAATCGCCGCAACGTCGGTCAGTTCGTCAATGGCTGACCAGTCGGGCACAGAATGGTAATCCGCCGCGAGCCGCCGTGTGCCCTGGAGCAGATTCCCTTTGAAATCATACGCCCCGCTCGTCACCACCCCGGCGCCATCATAGACCTGATACGCCTTGCCGCGCAGGTTCAGCGCCGCCGCGCTCGGCTGCGCTTCACCATACACCGTCCGTCCCACGAGCTGCTCAGTCGCTGCACCGAGCTGCACATACGCATGCGTCGCCCGCCGCGCCGCATCGTACGCCGCCCGCTTCGTGTGCCCGCGCTCATCCCACCCCCGCAGCGGCGCCCCCGCGACGTCTCCAAGCATCCACCGCTTGCCCGCATCGCAGCTCTTCTGCCATAACGCACGACCGCCCATCGCGAACACATGCGTCATCGCCGCGTTCCCGCGAGCGTCCGTGATCACCCGCGGATTGCCCTCGAGATCCAGCGTGACGCGCGTCGCATACACCCCATCAGCGCCATTGTCTTCAATCGTCAAAAATGTCCGCCCCAGCGCATCCCGATGCGCCACCCCAGGCGTCCCCCGATGCGCATACGCGAGCGCCGCCGCTCGCCCTTCAGCATCGCTCACCGGATCGAGCCCGCTCCTCGCCGCATACCACAGACTCGCTTCCACCGTGTCATTCGGATCAAACGTCGTTTGCATCCACGGATCGAACACAACCTTGCTGAACGTCCCGTTCGGCAGATCGGTCCGAACAAGCCGGCCAAGCGCGTCGTACCGAAGCACAGGTGTGACGCCCCACGCGACGAGCTCTGTCTCGTCCTCGTACGCGTGTGTCGAGCTGAAGAACGGCTCGTACTGCTTGACCGGATTGCCCTTGTTGTCAAAGACCGTGCGGCCGGTGCCGACCCAGCGCGGATCGCTCGCGACGACGACGAGCTTGCCGAGGCTATCATACACCAGGGCGCCATCGCCACCCCTTGCAGGCGCGAGACCAGGTTCGGCGGGGATCTTCCGCATCACCTCGTGCCCCGACCCGTCGGAATAGCTGTACGCCTCCTGCCAGCGGGTAGTCCCCGCCCCGTGCTGCTCGCGCGCCCGGCTGTACACCACGTTGGGCTCGCCCGTCGCCTGGAACCGCGTGAGATCGTACGCGAACGTCGTCGTGGGATCGGCGAGTGTGTCGCCGTCGGTGCCGCCGACCTTGCCCATGATCGCCGTGGCCACGACCATCCCGAGCTCATCGACCTTCACCGCGGCGCGATTGCCATTGGCATCGGTCACCAGCACAGGCGACAGCCTGCGATAATCGTGCTCCGCAAAAACCGTGTTCCCGAGCGGATCGGTCGCCTGGACGACAGCGAGCTTGTACGCGTCGTAAACGACAGTCGACGTGTTCCCGAACGCATCGAAGAACGTATCCGGCAGGTAGAAGCTCGAAACGTCGGTGAACCGCGCGCGCCCCGAGGGAACCCACCAGGCGTCGTCGTCCGGCAAGAACCGAACATACCCACCTTCGGCCAGGATCGCATCCGTTGCTCGCCCGCCCAGCGCGCTCGCCAGCAACGCGGGCGAGAAGGCTTTGGCGTAGCTCTGCCAGGGCAATGCGAGCGACTCGATATCTCCGAGAGCGAGCGGGCCCGAGCGATCATCGCTGGAATAGAGCGTCCGCGACTGCGAGAGGAGCCGCTTTTCCACGGGATTCACCCCCGTCGCCTCCTCGTACGGGATCGGCACCGCGCTATTGGCCGCGTCGAGCACGGCATCGAACGTCAAGAGCGCATCCTCGATCGGCGCGATCCCGGTGAGCTGGTATGTTCGCGATTCGGCCGGTACGCCGAGGCGATACCAGGCAAGCTGATTGTCCACGTGAGTGACATCGACCTCGGTCAGCGTGATCGCCGTCGTCGTCTGCTCCACGTACGGCGCCTGCGCCGCCAGGCGCCGAGGATAGCCGACCGCCGCCGAGCGGATCACCGCACCAACCCTGTCGACCTCCAGCGTGAAGGCGTGCGTGATCCGCGGATCTTCCGCGTTGCGCTCGAAATGAAACTCAATCGCTTCGCGCGGAAACGACAGGAAGACGCCGTGATTCCGATCGGAAGGCGCCTGGATCTGCCGGATACAATAGCTGCGCTCCGACACGGTATACGGCAACGCCTCCAGGCTCGTCCCATCGTCTGCGTAGATCTCTTGACGCAGCACTTGCCCCTTGAGTGCCCGGCATGCCTCCCGCGTCCCGATCGTTGTGAGCGGCGGCAACGCCGGACCGCGCTCCTCGAAAACCGTGTCCGGCAGATTGGCCGCCGCCTGGAAATACTCGTGCTCGTACTGCGCCGAGATCCGCGCTCCAGCCACCCACGCTCCAGTGTGAAACCACGTCTTCGTGCGAACCGGCGGCAAATGCAGCTCCGGATCGCTCGCATTGGCCGCCACCGGGAGCTCGCCCGCGCCGCTGAACGAGGAGAACGACTCGGCATCCCACTGCTCGACCATGCCAAAACCGCGAAATTCGCGCTCGGCGCCGTCGAAGTAGCCATGGTGATAGGCATACGTGCTAACGAACCGATGCCGCGAGACGGCGTCGTAGCTCTCGATCCGTTCGAGCGCATGCACGACAAAGGGCAGCCGCGTCACCCACGGCTTCCCCGCCTCCGCATCCTGCCGATAGAACCTGGTCGACGGAGCATACGAGAGCTTCACAAAGAGCCCGAGGTTGTTCTTGTACGAAGTGAGCAGGTAGGGCTTCTCGCTCCCCAAGAGATCAACATACCGCACTGACGCCGGCCCGTGGCTCGGCAACGGCGACGACCACACCAGGCACGCGGTGCCGGTCCCCAGCAAATCTACCACGCCAATCGACGACAGATCGCTCTGGTCGGGAAAGCGCGGGAGCTGGATCGGCGTCGCGAGCGTGTTCCCTGACTGATTGGCGTAGATCCGAACGCCGTCACGGTGAATGTAGAGCACGTCAATCGTGCCCGTGCCGTCGACATCGGCAAGGCGGATCCTCCGCGGATCGAACATATCGGGATTATCGAACTGCGTGGCCCCGCCCATCCGCACCTTGGCGCCAAAGCGGCCATAGCCGAGGTTCGGCCAGTAGCAGACATTGCCATTCTTCACGCGGACGAGATCGGTGAGCCCGTCGCCGCTCATGTCGGCGAGGAAAATCGTCATCGTCCCGTCCGCGAAGACCAGGGCCGGGCCCTTCTCGTCGTCGCGCGGCACGTGGAACGTGATCGCCGGGCCAAAGCCGCGCTTGGCGATCGACGGATACCAGGTAAACGTGTCTCCGCGCGTGATCAGCAGATCGTCATGGCCGTCGCCCGTGAGATCGATGAACCGGAGATTGGGATCGTTCCAATCGACATTGGGAACCGAAGCGAAGGGCCGAAACGGAGCCCAACCGCCGTCGTCGGTGCGATCGTGATACCCGGAGATCGGCCGCGCGAAGACGGTGAGCTCCTTCCGCCCGTCGCCATCGAGATCGGTGAGCTGCTGTCCCGCGCCGAGCTGCGTCATCGACGGCTTCGTCAACAGCCGTCGCATGGGAGCGAGCTTGCCACCGCCGAGGTTCTGCTTGTAAAAGAGCGCGCCGGCCTGCTGCGTGAGCACGCCAGGCAAGCCTTCGCCGTCGAGATCCACCCACGAATAGACCCCCTGCACCCCGCCGGGCACGTCGGCGAGACTTGCCTTGTCGAAGACGTGCACCGCCGTCTGGATCGCGGGCAGCGTATAACCAAGCTCCAGCGGCGGGAGCGCCTTCCTGGTGTACGCGCTCGCCCCGGGGGCGCGCATGTACCCGGCTTGCGTCGCCGCGACGAGGCGCGTCAGCGTCGGCGCTTCAATGTGCGTGAAATCCGTCGAGCGAACGAGACACGGTGTCTCCCCCAGCTCCGCCATGCGGTGAAACATCAGCACCCGGCGGCAGAGTCGGTAGGTGCGGATCTCGAAGCCGGCGCGGTACGTGGAAAACGGATCTTGCCGGCAGGGCCAGGGCTGCGCGTCGTCGGCCGGGATTGGCGTGGTCTCGTCGTGCTCGCCGTAGTCGAAGACGACCTCGAAGAGCGCGGAGTCGAGGTTCTGCGAGGGATCGTTCGGCACGGTGTTGCCGTAGCGGATCCGCTTCAAATACAGGTTGGTCGAGGGCGCCGCGCCCTGAAGCCGATTCGCCTCGGAGGGCACGTCGCGGGGAACGTTGACGGCGTCCTCGGCCTTGTACTTATACTGAAGGATATTGCCCTTGTCGTCGCGCGTCTCCTGTAACAGCCAGGTGAATACTCGGCGAGGATCGGCGGGATCGGCGACGCGCGCGCCCTGCGAGCGTCCGTAAACACTCGTGATGTTGCCAGGCGTCGTCGCCGTCCAGTAGACGGTCCCGTCCAAGGTGCGCTGTCGTCGCTCGATGCGCGCAAAGCCGCCTTCGATGCGCGGACGATACCGCTGCACGATCTCCCCGGCCGCGCTGTCGACGTAGGTATCCCGTGTCTGGTCCGCGTTCAACGTGGGGACGAGATCTTCGGCGCCCGAGAGCAGGAAGACGTCCGACTCCTCCGCGTCGTTGTACCGGGGAAGGCCCTTGTCGGTCTTCCGGGTGATCTGGGGGATGGAGAGGTGCCAGCCGACACCGAACAGGCCGTTTCCCGCGCCGGAATCGTAGGCGAGCGCGAGCTCGGGGTGAAAGCCACCACGGCCAGGGCTCGTCGCCAGAGGGATCTGGAGCTGTGCCGTGCCCGTCACCGGGTTGGCAGAGAACTTCTCGCCGATGCCGCGGATGGCACCGCCGCCCGTCGGCAGCGAGGGTGTCGGCGCGGCAAACGGGGACGGGCCGGCGTCGGCAGCGGGCTTGGCCGTGCTGGCCTTCGAGGGCGGTTCGCGCATCACGCCCCCCGCTTCAGGTGGAGGAGAAGCCAGATGCCGTCGAGCACGTCAGCCTTGAGCCGCTTCGGGCCCACGGGCGGTGTGTCCACGAGCGCTGCAGCCAACGCATTCACGTCACTCGTCCGCAGCGTCAGTGTCCAGGCTCCGGGAGAGGCGGTGAGCCCGGAAAGCGTGGCCTCGCCGAGTCCTCCCAGCGACGATGCCGGCTTGAGAAGCGCGTTGGCCAGATCGGTCGACATGGGCGGGGTGATCCCCGGCGCAGCGAGCACGAGCGGAACATCCGGAAGACTCGGTTTGCCGATCACGGTGCTGCTCCACCGCACCGAATCGCCATCTGGGACGAGCGCCCAGATCCAGCGTGCGATGCCATCCATCGTCTGTATGCCATCACCCATTTTGACAGAGCCCAAGAGCGCCCATGGTGTCATGTTGCAGGGATTGCCAGCTTGATCGCGTCATGCCACAACGCCCGCGTGAACACCGCGCGCAACTACTCGCGACCAGGGCACCCAAGCACAATCGGATAGTGGTCTATTCCTTCGCGTCAGAATCATCATCGTATCCCAGCAGGATCCCGACCGATGGATCCTGGTCAATAGGCGGAAGCTTGTCAAAGAGTCTTGAGTAGACGCTTGGCGAAATCAGGCCCCACTCGAGACATGCGGCAAGATACCCTCGCCAGGCAGCGTTAGTTGCCAATGGCAACGTGCCGCCGTGATGGTGCAGCTCGCATTCGATCCTGTTGGTCAACTCGCATTCGTCGATAGAATTCACGATTCACCTCCACGGCACAGTAATATCGAACCCAGACCCGATCACTCGAATCGACTGGAGTTGTCCTCGCGAGGCCGAGCCGGCAGTTACTTTGTCGGCACCATACGCACGACGAATTCCGCGCTCGGCAATCTCTTGCGTCATTCCGGTCTGGCCCCTCGCGTCCACGATCACCGTTGACGCCTGTCCGCGACCGTCCATCACCCTCCTCCCGACAGCTTTCGACAGGCCGTCTGGAGAAGTGTCCTTGACGCCGGAGATCGATTTGTATTCGCTCAGGACGCCATCGACCAACCGATCGCCTTGGCGGCCGGCTCCCTGGACGCCCTCCTTGGAATTGGGTTCCACTCGATGCCCCTGCGAACGGAGATGCTCGTCGACCGCGTGTTCCGCGGCAACGCTGCCCGCAGCTCGCTGCGCCGGCTTCGCGGCCGGCGTAGCGGGACGTGGCGATGCCGGCGGTGGCTCCGCGGCCGGAGGAGAACGTTGCGGCGATGTCGGAGGCAACTCTGCTGTAGGTGGGGCCTCCAATATCTGCAATGGTGCTGCATTCTCTGCCTTCGGAAGCACCTTAGTGAACAGCGCCCCCTTCGGCACGTGTGGCGCGAGCTTGCCTTGAATCCCCTTTGCGACGCCGACCGTGATGACCGTCTCCACGAGTTCGATACTCATGTGAGTGAACTCGGTCACCATGCCTCGGCCATTGAGATGATATGCAGCCTTCGAGGCGTTAACCCCATGTCTTGCCATCGACAGCACCGCCAGCGGCGCGCCAAGTGCTGCCGTTCCGACGAGCTTTCCAAGCGCCGGTGCGGCCGTTTTGAAGGAGCTGAGATCCGAGCGGAGCTGCTTGACCGATTCTTTAATACCTTCGGCGTGTTGTTCGATGGCATCAGCCATTCCAGCCGCCGCCGAATTATTTACAAAATTGTCTAGTGCGTCCCGCCAGCTGAGGTATCCAGTAGGATCACGCAGGAGTACGGGATTGTTCCGGACGTACCGATACAATGATGGCCCATCCACCATCCCTGCCGGATCCGCGCTCGTCCACCTCCCCAGCCAGGGCGCCATATGCCGCGCACCATGGTAGTACAGCCCCGTCTCCTCGTCCCGCTCCTTCCCCGTGTACCGATACCGCTTCCCGCTCACCTCCACGCCGCTGCGCCCCGACGCATACGCCGTCGTCCCGTAGGGATGGTACTCCTCATACCCAATCACCAGCCCCGTCTCATCCACTTCCAGCGAGGCCGAGCCCAGGTGATTGTCGAGCTGAAACCGATACCGCGAGACCACGGCAAACGCCCCGCCAGCGCCAACGTCGACCGTCTTCGTCTCCACCAGGACAACGCGCCGCGCGCCATCCATCCCGTGCAGCGTCTCCCGCTCGACCAGCAGGTTCCGCAGCGAATCCCGCTTCCGGTACAGCTCCCAGCCGCCGAGGTAGATCCGCTCTTCGACGAGCCCGCTGTGCTCCCAGACCTTGCGCACCCGCTGCCCGGCCGCGTCGTACGTGTAGTAGGCCGTTCCGCCGCCCCCGAGGTCGACCTGGCGCATCTGGTCGTTATGGTCCCACTCCATCCCGGGCAGGTGAGGCATCGACGTCATGCTGCCGTGTTCGTCGTACGCATACGTCGCGGAGTAGGACGTCGCCGCGGGATAGTCTCCAGGCAGACTGGTGCTCAGCAATCGATTGCTCGCCGCCGCGATCTCGTAACGCCGCGTCCAGCTCGTCGCCGAAGCACCGCTGTCGTGGCTCATCGTCAGGATGTTGCCGACGGCATCATAGACATACTGCTCAACGTAGTTGCGCAGCGCCGCGGAGTCATTCGCGTGCGGCAGGTTCATCAGCGGGACGTCGTTCTGGTCTCGCGGCGCATCGGCCACGCCGCCGGAATGCTCGCGCCCGGTGGCCTTGATCAGCCGGTAAAGAGCATCATACACATACTGCGTCCTCGGCGAGACGACGTCGTTGTCGAAGAACACCGTCTGCTGCGCGCTGTCCTTGATCTCGGTGATGTTGCCGACCGGATCATACGCATACGCCAGGTTCTGGAGCACCGCATCATCGCTGTCGCGCACCGTCTTGAGCCGCACGAGCCGGAACGTCTCGAGATCGTACGCATACGTTGTCGTCGTCCCGTTTCCATAGACGATCTTCTCCCGCTGCCCCTTGGCATCGTAGTCGATGTCGTCCACGAACGTCGTCCAGGTCGCCGCGCCTCGCACCCGCGCTTCGACCTTCTCCAGCAGCCCGGCCTCGTTGTACGTCGGCCGGATCTCGCTCGAATCCGGCGCCGTCATGCTCGTCGGCCGATTGAGCGCGTCATACACCGTCGCCGACGAGAACACCTCGGCATCGAGCAGCGCTTCCGCCGCCGTCGCGATCGCCGCCACATCGCTCAGCCCCGCAAGGGCCGACCAGTCAGGCACAGCACGGTAAACCGCCGCCAGCTTGAAGCTCGTAGTTTTCTTGGCCCTGCGTGTGCGGGTCTGATCTAATGCGTGCATGCTGCGTGTTGAGCACGAAAAATGGGAGCAAAGCCTTTCGGATCTCTATGATCGCGCCTTGAAAGCGCCGCACGCGCGCACCCGCGAGCGGTTCATGGCGCTCTACGAGATCGCGGGGCACCAAGCGAACGCCACGACGTGGGCGGCCAAGGTCGGTCGGCACTTTCAGAGCGTTCATTCCTGGGTCCACGCGTACAATGAGAGTGGCCCCGATGCGCTCACCTTTCGCCACGCAGGGGGTTGGACCCCCCTTTTTCCGCCGAGGCGCGCGCGCTGATTGCCCACCAGAT
>Ga0209181_10009465_pt1 | contig 12800 bp, 13 predicted proteins | sample MAT05_FD_187208 | JGI IMG/M metagenome (GOLD analysis project Ga0209181, IMG submission 187208) | Freshwater microbial communities from Lake Fryxell liftoff mats and glacier meltwater in Antarctica - MAT-05 (SPAdes) (version 2) | ecosystem: Environmental > Aquatic > Freshwater > Ice > Liftoff... | reverse complement strand
GTTTTTCTGCATTACCCAAATTATCAGGCTGCGCCGCTGGCGCAGGGTTTGCATTGATAGATTGGGGAAGCTACAAACAGGTTACGCCGCTGGCGTAAATACTGTTGCACTAATTTTCAGTATAATATGATGTGGTAAAAAATGAGGTAATGTCCTTAGTTTGACGGATATGCGGTTGCCATCGGGATACATTTTCTCAATAATGAGCAAAATACCAACTCACTAATTCATCTGGTGAACAGTATAACTTAACGGCTTTATAGATTTGAGCCTTGGCTTGTGAATAATTTTTTTTTACATGAATAGACTAATTGTGAAATTGCTTCAAAAATCCTTTTAGTAAGGCATTAAAATTTCCCTGTAATCCTCATCATTAACACCAACAACTATATCACTATTGGTTTGGTATCCTGTCTTTTTCAAAGCAGAACGTAAAGTGTAGTTGTTATTGGTTAGATTGAATACTGAAATTCTAATATTTCTGAGGGTATCGGTAAACTGGCTTCCTGCTGAAACTGGCCCGTAAATGGTTTTGTACTCAGCCCCAAATGTGTTTGAGGTGATTAGTTCCAGGCTATCATTTGCATAAAGAGGAGTATTAAAGAAAACCTTCCGCACCAGTACCTGGATATTTTTAAAAAGATAGATGGTTTCAAGATCGTAATTTTTTAAACATTTAAATGGCAGCCATAACGCAGGTGTATTGTTTTGTTTTGCTTCGTCCCACCCATTAAGAGAAAGCTCTCCAAAATCACCATTGAATTCCTGGTTTGCCATAAATACAGCATATTGATAATTCCTCTCCCCCGAAAAATCCGGGGTCTTCGACAAAAGAGGGGAAAAGGTAAGTTTTTAGAGATGCCCATAACAAAAAGGCTTTTAAATTATTTAGCCATCCTTTTAAAAGTACACATTTAAAATTATGGCTTTATGTTTAAGTCGCTTTTTAATATTCATGGACGGTGTCCTCACCAACTAACGCCTCAGGATATATTTACCATGAGAATCTTCCAAACCAATGGAGTAGCAAATCCGTGCCGAAAAGATGCGTTTTTAATGCTGCTTAAAACGCAGCGCATCACCCTGCCGGAAGCTGGCAAACCTTAAAGGTAGAAAGCTCAAAAACTAATGCCGCTTGCTGTGCGCAAACTTAACGATTGCCACCAAAAACACGCCACCGATAATATTACCAATGGTAGCAAGTACCTGGAACTTGAGAAACTCAACCCAACTGATTTGATTGGCTTCTGCAAAAAAAGCCATGAACACTTCTATGGAACCCACTATGCAATGGTGCAATCCGGCAATGCTGATTAAAAAGGTTACCAAAAATATCATCACCACCCTGCTAAAAGTATCTTGTGCGGAACTGAGCAGCCACGAAAGCATTCCCATTAACCAGCCTGCCATGATGCTGCTGATCAGCGTAGCACCTACGCTGTATTTGAGCATTTTTTCCGAGACAAAATAAAAAAAGTCATTTCCAATCAGGTGCATTTCGCCATTAAAAACCAGCGAAATACTTCCGAAAGCATATCCCCCTGCCAGGTTGCCAACGTAAACAATGAGCCATAGTTTGGCTAAACTACCAAATGTGGCCTGGCCGTTCATCACGGGTAGGGTGGCCAGTGTGGTATGTTCAGTAAATAACTCAGACCTGCCAACAATTACAAAAATATACCCAATTGGATATACCAATGCCATCATCACGGCTAATTGACCCGTAGTAGATTCATTCTTGAAAAGTGTATGGATGATGCCGATGACTAAAATGCTGAATCCTACTTCCAAACCTGCCGACAAGGAAGACAAAAACAGTCCCAAATCCGACCGGTTGTATTCTTTCAAACCAGTTTCGATTTGTTCATTCATGATTTCATAAGCCTCTTTGGGCTTTTCTTCGGGGGTGGTTTTTGCTGCGGTAGCCATAAATTGATGCTGGTTGATAAGTTAGAAAATGAGCCAGGCTTATACGTTCGGTTGGATAGTAATTAACTTTTTGATTCCTTTTAACGACCTGCATCAGGATGCCTGAAACAGGACTTCTAATAGCAGACTTATAATGAAGCCGAAATCTGGCAGAGACTTCATCAAAGGTTGATTTTTATTCAAACATGTTTAAACAGCAAAATGTTGCTTTATGCCCGTATTTTTTTAATAGATGTTCTCTTTGCTAAAAATTGAATAGCGTAGAAAACCACTTTAGCAAAATATTCAATTCAAGAACCATGTAAAAAATAGTAAGTATGCCTCCGCTGTTGGTGATACCAATTTTGTCGACAACCACTCGTAAGTAAATGACATTGATTGAAAATGATGATGGTGAATTTGTTCCCTGCTAAATGGAATTGAAAGACGATGAGTTCTTGCAGATAAACGACCCCATGGTAGTTACTATAGTTTCATCAGACCACTCACTGCGGTCCACCGTGCATCTTTGTTGATCTCGTACGTAAAGGATTTAAATAATGCAGGATTATCTTTTAGCTGGTCGAGGTGCTCAATAACGGGCTGTTTTTGTTCAAGGTAGATTTCTAGATCCATCCCTTCATCGGTAACAAGGCGTGCTACAAAGTGGGCAATGGATACTCTTCTTACTTCAGTAATAAAAAAATGTTGAATGGCTTCCATGTCAATGGCTATTATAGCTTCTGCTGGCTGTTGGTGCAATTCAACTTTAACTAAAAGGTTGAAAGGTGAAAATCGTTTGTACTGATATTCATCATACGATTTATCAACCCAGCCAGTGGCAAGTTTGCCTGATCTGGTTTTGAGCCTTAAAATTGAAATGGAATGATTGGGATAAACCTTATCGGTTGCTTTGATTGCAAGCCAGTCGACATTCTCGTTGGATCCGCCAAAAAAAATATTTAAAAAACCCATACTTTCTAATTTATCAATGTGTACATATTGCAATCAAAACAGCAAGGTCGTCTTATAAAAAAAATTATGTTACAATTTGCCGCCACCTGGTAAACTTTTAGCAGTTGGTGATTTATTCAATCGGTTTGCCTGGCAAAAATACTGAAGAATGAATCAATCTTCACTTGACCAGCATTATTTAAAGATTAAAAAAAATGATTGCAAAAACCATTTGCAAATTTCAGACCACTCAGGTAATTTCTAAAAACCATAAATCTGTTCAATGATTTTGTTTAATTTATTTTCGGCATCTACGTTATAATCCCCTTGAGTTGCAATACTTTCTAAAATGTTTTGAACAGTAGCGTTAACTAATTTCTTTTGTCCGTCTGACGGTGCAATAAATGGAATTTTCTTGATATAGTTTGCGGGGTTATTAGCAGATGGGTTTATTGTCCTGATAAGTTTGTTGCAAGTTGGCGAGTTGAAAAATGCCAGCAAGTAATAGGTTAAGCTTGCGTCTTTTGGGAAAATACCCACAATTGACTGATCAAATAGTTTATTTTCAATTAATGAAGCCGTAATACTTGATGAACTTATCATAGGAACGCCAATACCAAACTTAAAATAATATTGTGGATTTTGGAAACGTGCTTTTTTGTCTTTTTTGTAATGTAAAACAGCCTGCCTACTCCAATTCATAAACCAACCTTCAGGCTTTAAATATTTTGTATTACCGCCTTTTACAATAGGCAGGAAATATTTTTCGCTTTCAAACCCATCAAGAATATTGGCTACGTTTTTATATTCCCGAGTAATTTTATTGGGATCAACTAAATCATAGTTTTTCCCATTTTTTAAATCTTTACTATTTACTTGTAGAAATGTTTTATCGTCTCCCGAATAAAAACCTGTTACACAATTAGCAATATCGACAACTTTTAATGCTGACTCATTTATTGCTTTTGAAATACTTGAATTGTCTGATATAAAAAAAGCAAAATCGGGGTTTGAAAAAATTTCCTGCTGTGTGAATGAATAGACTTTTAGTTCTTCTTTGTTAATTTCCGATAACTGTTCAACTGCTGAAAAATTAGTAAGCACATCGAATGCACTGGAAAGGCAAGTTTTTTGATTACTATTTTTTTGCAATGTAATTATTGAAAGATTAGCATATCCAAAATTGATACCTGGGAAAAAGGAAGAAGGGAACAGCGCTAACTCTAATATTTTTGTTTTAGTTAAAATGTGTTTTCTGATTGCCTTGTGCATATGCAAATTCAGAAATGTATCCGGAATTATAAATGATAAAATCCCTCCTTCTTTCAGTAGTTCAATGCAACGGAACAGAAACAATGCGTAGCTTTCTTTTGCATATAATTCTGAATACATTTTTTTCAATATCGCCCTTTTCTCTAAATCTTGCCAAGCCCCATAGGGTGGATTAGCAATTATTTTATCATAGATACCCCCGAAGTTTGAATTGAAACTTAAATCATTGTCAAGCAAAGTATCACACTCTCTAATACTTACGTTTCGGAAGTTGCTGAATTTACTTTGCAAAACTGCAATAGAAGCTGGATTTAATTCGCAAATGTCAATATTAGCAAATTCATTTGCTTCTAATATAGCTTCTATAAATACCCCATCTCCACCACAAGGTTCAAATATCTTGTCGGTTGGTTTAAGCAATAATTTACTCACCATATAGTCAACAATGGGTGTTGACTTGGTATAAAATGCCTGATATTTTCTTGCTTCGTTTATCATTACCAAAGTAAATATTGAAGTAAATTACACTCCGTAAAATGTGCAGTTGTTTCAGCATTAAAATCGCTTGACCAACTAATGTTATCGTCCGTCCATAACTTTAAATCATAACCAGAATACGATTTAATTTGTAGGTATGCTTCACCTCCGCAGTAGGCTTCCCAAATTCCTGAATTTTTTAAAGTATTAAAGTAACGGTTATTTTCCTCTGCTCTCACCAGGAGCAAACATTTATAATTTTCATCAAGATTTTGATAAATAGTTGCAACTAATAATAGCCTGTTTGTATTGCCTTTTTCATTAGAACCAAAACCACTTTTAAAATCAACGACATATTTCTGATCATTAATAGAGAAGTGTAAGTCAAGTTCCAACTGAATTTCGCCCGAGCTAACTAAGCTCCAAACTTTAGCATAGTACTCTTTTAGTTCTAGCTTTTCTTTTACTGTTAATGTCAACTTGTCGATGTAGTCAGCAATTTCATCCGTCATTTTCTTTTTGACTTCTGAAAAAAGTGGCGGTATAAAAAGCGAAAGGTCATTGATTGGATAATAAAAACACAATTTGCAGAATGGGTCCCACAACTCACCAATCCTACGGGAAAAATCCATATACTCATAAGGTCTTACTGAATTTCTACTTTCAATCATTACTACAATGTTGCAGTAGGTAATCATAAGAATACACTCAAGTTTCTCCTGGTTTGTCCATCCTTCTTTTCCAGCCTGCTGTAAAAGGGTGGTTATTAAAACGGATTTTGTTTGATTAAGGCTTTCATTGATTGCTCTTGCTCTTTTGTCAGATTGTGTTTCAGCAAACTTTATCTTTATTACTGTCAACGATTCGCTTGCCCTATCCCGAAAATAGGAAAGCAATTCTATTTTCCTGTCTTTGATGGTTTTATCTATGTTCATTTATTGATTTATAACATTGGCGTAAAGATATGCGTTTTGCTAATTTCCTTCCTAAGTCTGTGCGCTTTTCTGCAATTTCAATTTTGTTTGCTTGCAGCCAGGCGAATGGTTGTGTTGTGAATAGATGGATTTCTTACAAACGATTACACTACGGAGTCTGTGGTAAACTAAAAGGGTGCATTTTTACTTGTTGTAAATAATGCCAGGCTTGTGCCGCTCCTCTTCATCTAAAAACACGAATAGAAAAATGCCTACCTGCAATCTGCATCATTTTAACACGATGCTGTTTAGGACTGCGTTAGGGATTGAAGCGGAAATCCTTTTTTTGCCCCTGTATTTTGGCAAAAAAAGATTGTAGCGTAAAGCCCGACCCCGCCCTGTATTTTGGCGGGGGAACGCCCAAACTTCTAAACCTAAATTTGTTCACATTGGTGAAATTTTTGTACAAATACCGGTTCAATTATCCGGACTTTTCAAAATAAGTTTGTTCCTGTTTTTCTCCTGAATTGACCAGCCACGGGAACAATAAAGTAATTTGCCCTATTCTTTTGCATTTGATAGGGCCCTCCCTTTTTGGTTGCACAGTATTGTGCTGTACCGAAGATAACATACCAGCGTTTTTATTTTACTAGGCATACTGCTCATAATAATTTATGACACAAAAAATGCCGGAATAAATCCGGCATTTAATTACAAATCAACATTCACCTTAAAACGAATAATTAATCCCCACCATCACCATGTCTGTTGTCATTTTATAAGATACACTGCTGCCGGGAATGGCCCCATAGCGGTTTTCTGAACTGATCATCATCGGACTTAATAACGGACCCGTGGTGCTACCGCCACTACTGCCATGGTGGTAAACTGCATTCAACACAAACTGTTTATTCAACTGGTATCCAAAACCAAACTGGAACGCATTTTTTATGATGGCAGTTGCTGGCGTAGAAAAGAATGCCAGTTCACTATTGATTGGATTGGAACTATAGGTATAGCCCACCCTCAGCGGCAATTTAGGAATGCCTTTGTATTGAAGACCGGCTGAAACGATGGACATGTTTTTCCATCCAAAACCCGCAACAGATGCGGTATTCGTCCAGCCTTTGGCTTTAAAACCGGCGGTGTTTTCATAGTCTACGAAACGGTAATCTAAAGCCAGATCAAAATCAGTTTTGGAATAACCAACACCTACAGACATGATCGCAGGATAGTTCATTTTGAATGTTGCATTTGGTGCAGCGGTATTATTAAGGTAGGTATTTTTAAAATCAAACTCGGAGAATTGCTGTGCGGTTTTATAAGAGACGCCCAGTTTTATTCCCTTGCCCGAATTGTAAAAAATGCCGACTTGTCCGCCAAATCCCAATGCGGTCGCCTGATCGCTTACCGGGTATCCAAGCGTTTGACTTGGAGCAGCAAGCGGGTTGGGCGCAAGTTCCAGCGATGCATAATTAAATGTGGGTGCAAGACCAATTGATAATTGATCGGTAAGTTTATAAGCGTAGGTTATCCCCACCTGAAGCAACTGATAATTGGATTGAATGCGGCCAAACCCACCCATACTTTGCGGCATGCTGATTGGGTTTACATTGTTCTCCGGGAAGGTAACGCCGAAACCACTGATACCAAATGCGGAAACACCTATTGTATGCTTGCTTGTCTTATTGCCCCACACCATTGCGAGTGCCGGCATGACGGAAACGCCCCGGGCATCTTTTGTAACGCCGCTCAAGGTGCCACCACTTACAGGCACAACCGAAGCCAGTTGGGGTGAAGAATAAAACATGCCAGCGTTTGCAGAAAACACTTTTGTACTAAAGGCGGAGATAGCGGCAGGATTCCATTGTAAAGCGCCGTTTATGTCAAGCGGCTGTGCTGTGGCAGCGCCGCCCATAGACATGTTGACCGCTCCTACACCCTGCATGATGTGGCCCGTTTGGGCAGGTGAGATAAAGGGTACAAGGCCCATTCCCATTATTGCAAATAGTTTTTTCATAACTGTTATTTTATTTTTTTTTAAATGCTGATTATTACAACTTATGCTTAAATAAGAATGCTTTTTTTACAAGTAAAATATAAAACAATGCAATCTTATCCAATATCGATCCCGCTGCCATTCAACAGATTTATCATCGCAGACAGAATCGTTGTTTTCAACGCTACAGAAGGGGAAAGAAACCTGCTGCCGAATGGGTAGGCCCGGCTTTACACAAACAACATGTGTACGCCTTCGCCTTCACTTTGTTTATAAAAATCGCCTACGGTTATTACGGCGTCTACGCCTTCATAGAGATCTTCCTTTTTATAATGGAACATATCCATGGCTAGTCTGCAGGCCCACATTTTTACGCCGGAAGCTGTTAGTATTTCTAAAAACTCGTGAATATCCGGCATGTCAATTTTCTCCATTTCCTTTTTCATCATGTGCGATGCAAGGGCTTCCATACCGGGCAAACCGCCGAGCATGGTGGGCATGTGCATGGCAGGGTTTCCAACGGTTGCCACATGCAGGTGTTCGAGTTTCTTTTTATGTATTGCTTCCAGTCCAAAAAAGGTAAAGAACAGTTCGGCCTCTATGCCTTCCATACGGGCACCGTTGGCCAATACAAAAGCTGCGTACACATTTTCCAGTGTTCCTTTTGATAAGATGATCATCATCTTTTTAATCGCTCCTTTATTTTCGTTCATAGCTGACAATTTTTATTGATTAAATACAACTGGCGGGTTTAGGTATTCCTGCAATTTTGGTGGCGGTTTTTAAAGGTGCCATTGGAAATAACTGGTAAAACTCCTTGATGTCTACCACGCCACTTTTACCAATGCGCCGGATGCTGAGTGCCACCTGGTTCTTTTGTTCGTTTTGTAAATAATGGATTACTTCCCAATGGCGGGGTGTTAAGCTAATATTGGCCGTAGCGGCGATAGACTCACCTACCTCTTTGGTCCATTGAGTAAAATCTGTTAAGTAACCTTCTTCGTTTACGATAATGGTTTTACCTGCAATTGTGCTTTCCATGATTTTTTAATTTAATGATAGAATGAATGAATGAATGATAGAATAATAGAATGGTTTAATTGTAATGCTTTCCGCTTTCGGACATAGTGGCTGATACAAATGGGATATGCGTTCCTTTCAACAATACATTCCAGTAAATCCAGCGGAAGGCCAGCTTGCCCATGTGGTTCATGCGGCTTTCTTTTAACAACCTAAGCGGACCAATGCCTGCAAAGGGAAAACTGCCTTCTACGGGTTCGTGTGTATAATTGAAATCTATCAGCAATGCCTTACCGTTTCCGGTTTCGATGAAGCAGTTGGCGTGTCCGTCAAACTCTTCTTTCAACGGCTTACCTTTTACATACAGCATGATATTGTCTGTAAGAATTTCTGCCTCAAAGTGAGCAACAGAGCCTGCTTTGGAAGCGGGTATATTACTGGCATCGCCCAATACAAAAATATTCTGATAGGCCAATGACTGAAGCGTGGCTTTATGAGTGGGTATATAATTTAAATCGTCGCCCATAGCGGAGCGTTCAATTAAGTCATCGCCTTTATTGGTGGGAACAGTTACCAGTAAATCAAATGGAATTGTCCGTCCATCATAACTAACCAGTGCTTTCTTTTCATTATCTACTTGCTCAATTACAAAATCAACTTCAGTATTGATATTCTTTTCTTCCAGCAAATATTCAAGCGCCTCTGTACATTTGGGTTTAGTAAATGCACCGCTCAATGGAGTTACGTAAGTGATCTCCACTTTATCACGCATGTGCTTGTGTTTAAAAAATGAGTCTGCTAAAAATGCAAACTCCAATGGAGCCACCGGACACTTGATGGGCATCTCCGTAATATGCACCACCAGTTTACCGCCTTCCCAATCTCTCAATTTATTACGCAATGCCAGCGCACCTTCAAAAGTGTAAAAATCAAAAACAGATTTTTGCCATTCTGCACCTTTCATCCCTTCGGTTTCTTCAGGGGCAATTTTAGCACCAGTGGCGATAATCAATACATCGTATGGAAGTTCTTCTCCACCAGACAGTTCAATCTTATTTTCATTTGGCAATATGCGGTTGATCTGGTGCTTCACCAGGTGTACATTCTTTGGAATAAACTCTTCAATGGTTTTGATGATATCATCCGGTGAATAAATATCAAAGGGTAGAAAAAGATAACCGGGTTGGTAATGATGTTCTTCCCGCTCATCCACAATAGTGATTTGCCAATCGGGCTTTTTAAGTTGGTTGTGTAAATGATTGGCCATCATCGTGCCAGCCGTGCCAGCTCCCAGTATAACAAGATTTTTCATTTGCGAATCGTTTTAATTTGATGAATAATAGAATGTAAAGGTAGCCGGCACAAAAAGTGATTATTATGACAAATAGGTGGCAGCATCTATGACTTTACGCAGGCTAAAAGATGATTCTACTCAGGAATTGGCAAAAAACAGAGATGTGTAATAAATGTTACCAAACGTGTTTTATTTACTCTTTAGTTTTGAACTTTTTTACACGGTCTGAAGCGGTTTTTAATCAGGTGTCAAGGTGACTAATGTTACATTTTACAATTGTTTCGGTCATTAGTTTTGTGCTTCATTTAACAGCTCAACATTATCTGCGATTATCACAAATAAAAACGCTGCGATCAATTAAACACCTATTAACACTGTATTTCTAAACGAACAACCATTATGAAGTATCTCATTGTAGGCGCTGTAGCAGGTGGAGCAAGCACAGCAGCCAGGTTAAGAAGAATGGATGAACATGCCACCATTGTTATTTTTGAAAAAGGGGAATATATTTCCTACGCCAATTGCGGACTACCCTACTATATTGGTGATGTAATTAAAGACCGGAATAAATTATTTGTACAAACGGCCACTTCCTTCAATGCACGGTTTAATATTGACGTAAGGGTTACTACTGAAGTGATGTCCATTGATCCTGTTAAAAAAACAATTACTGCTTTTAAACAATCAACCGGAGAAACCTATGAAGAGTCTTATGACAAATTGGTATTGTCGCCCGGTGCCGAACCACTTCGTCCACCATTGCCCGGCATTAACACCGAAGGAATTTTTACACTAAGAAATGTAAAGGACACCGATTATATTAAAGCTTATGTTCAACAGCAGCATGTAAAAAAAGCGGTGGTGATAGGTGCCGGATTTATTGGCCTTGAAATGGCAGAAAACTTTCACGACCTTGGCCTTGATGTAACCATTGTGGAAATGGGTAACCAGATATTGGCACCAGTTGATTTTCCGGTGGCGGCCATCGTACAACAGCATATCCGTTCCAAAGGCGTACATTTAAAATTGAGCACCGCCGTAACCGGCTTTACTAAAAATGAAGGGCAAATTGAAGTAGCGCTTAACAACGGTGAAACCGTAACGGCAGACATGGTGATCTTGTCAATTGGAGTAAAACCAGATACCCGCCTTGCGGTACCGGCAGGACTTAAAACCGGCACTGCAAGAGGAATATGGGTGAATGAATATTTGCAAACTTCCGATCCGGACATTTATGCGGTGGGCGATGCCATTGAATTTGAGAATCCCATTACCGGTCAATCAATGATTACCTATCTGGCAGGACCAGCGAACAAACAAGGCCGCATCTGCGCCAATAATATTGTGTTGGGCAATGTGCAAAAATACCAGGGTTCTATCAACACGGCGATTGTAAAAGTATTTGACATGACCTTGGGTACCGCAGGCACAGCTTCCAAACATTTGAAAGCTGCCAATATCGATCACATTGTTTCCACCACGCACAATGGATCCCATGCGGCTTATTATCCGGGTGCAAAACAAATGTCTATACAGATTGCGTTTTCACCGAAAGATGGTCGCTTGCTGGGTGCACAAATTGCAGGCTACGATGGTGTGGACAAACGGCTGGATATTTTATCCTCCTACATCAAACAGCAAAAAACAATTTACGATCTCATTGAATTTGAACATGCCTATGCCCCACCCTATTCGTCTGCAAAAGACCCGGTAAATATGGCGGGCTTTGTAGCCGAAAATATTTTACTGGATCGGCTGCGGGTTTTTTACTGGAATGAAACAAACAATATAAAACCAGATGATCTATTGATAGACGTTAGAAGAGCTGATGAATTCAGCAATGGAAAAATACCCGGCGCCATCAACATACCGGTGGATGAAATAAGAAACCGCCTGCAGGAAATACCAACCGACAAAACGATCTACATTTATTGCGAAGCTGGATTAAGAGGCTACCTGGCACAACGCATATTGAGACAAAGTGGATTTGAAAAGGTATTCAATTTATCCGGCGGGTATTATTTGTGGAATGCTTGTACGCAGGAGATGGGGTGATGTTGATGGGTGGTTGAATTGGGTATTATTGGATTGTAGGTTGTTGAGTTGTTGTTTGTTCATCGGCTATTTCCAGGCAATGTCTCTCAACGAGCTTAAGCAGAGGCGAGGGCTTTTCGTGTAAAAGGAATAAGGGTTGCCTTTTTGAAATCTACTTCTTATATCCGAATCAGGCGCAGGGCTCCAGCCCTGTGTCTCCATGTTACTACTCTTTGCATTTTATATTGCTACATTTTGTGTCTATGGTCGGAGTTCTCATCACAAATAGCCTGAATAAAGACTTCAAATAAATTAAATTTTAAGTCCATTACAGTTCCTATATTTAGCCTCATAGAATTCGGAGGTCGAGTTAGGTGAGGAAACCGGCCTCGGAAGCATGATTTGCTAACGCTTACGCAGTCCTCTGTAAGCCCTCAAAAAAAATCACCTATCCCTGCAGGCCGCTGTTGTGTCTTATTGACCAACAGCCGAAGCTCGAATCAGTAAAGAAAGTTTCGTTTACTGGTAGAATTTGCCAATTGATTTGCAAACCGAGCCGGTACAAAAGCAGATATTTTACCGGCCTCGGAAACATGATTTGCTAACGCTTATATCGTCGCCTGTATGTACTCAAAAAGTTCACCTATCACGGCACGCCGCTGTTGTGTCTCTGACCAACAGCCGAAGCGCCAATCAAAAAACAAAGTTGCTTTTAATTATACAATTTGCCAATTGATTTGCAAACCGAGCCGGTACAAAAGCAGATATTTTACCGGCCACGGAAACGAGATTTTCTAAATCTTATACCGTCCACTGTATGCCCTCAAAAAAAATCACCTATCACGGCACGCCGCTGTTGTGTCTCTGACGAACAGCCGAAGCGCTAATCAAAAAAGAAAGTTGCGTTTAATAATACAAGTTGCCAATT
>Ga0209181_10009463_pt1 | contig 12803 bp, 13 predicted proteins | sample MAT05_FD_187208 | JGI IMG/M metagenome (GOLD analysis project Ga0209181, IMG submission 187208) | Freshwater microbial communities from Lake Fryxell liftoff mats and glacier meltwater in Antarctica - MAT-05 (SPAdes) (version 2) | ecosystem: Environmental > Aquatic > Freshwater > Ice > Liftoff... | reverse complement strand
CGCTCAGGAAGTAAACCCGAGCTTGGTGACGGGGAACTTGAGCTATCACGAGGTAACGGATCAGGTCTGCGAGATTGTCGAAGGCAAAGTGCACCGTAACTGGTACATTGGCTTCGCGATTTCGTTCTCCATCTTCCTGATGATGGTGAGTATGCTGGGTTACCAGCTGTTTACCGGTGTAGGGGTGTGGGGCAACAATGCTCCCGTCGCCTGGGCCTGGGACATTACCAACTTCGTGTTCTGGATCGGTATCGGCCACGCCGGTACGCTGATCTCGGCCGTTTTGTTCCTTTTCCGCCAGAAGTGGCGCACCTCGATTAACCGCGCGGCCGAAGCGATGACGCTCTTCGCCGTGGCCTGCGCCGCTATCTACCCGGTAATGCACACGGGCCGTCCGTGGCGCTCCTATTGGCTCTTCCCGGTGCCAAACCTCGACTTGAACATGTGGCAGAACTTTCGTTCGCCTTTGATGTGGGACGTCTTCGCCATCAGCACTTACGGTTCGGTTTCGGCCGCCTTCTGGTACATGGGTTTACTCCCTGACTTGGCGACGTTGCGCGACCGCGCCGCCGTGACTGGCGATAAGACCCGCGCGTTACTTTACGGCGTATTCAGCCTCGGCTGGCGCTTCTCGGCGCGCCACTGGACCAACTACGAAAAGATGTACTTGCTGCTCGCCGCGATCTCGACGCCGCTGGTGCTCTCCGTACACTCGATCGTGTCTTTCGACTTCGCGACGTCGGTGATTCCCGGCTGGCACACCACGATCTTCCCGCCTTACTTCGTCGCCGGCGCTGTGTTTAGCGGCTTCGCCATGGTGCAGACTTTGCTGCTGGTGACGCGCTGGGCGCTGGGCCTCGAGAACCTGATCACGTCCAAGCACTTGGACAACATGAACAAGATCATCCTCGCGACGGGCATGATCGTGGGATACGCCTATGCCACCGAATTCTTCATTGCCTGGTATAGTGCCAATCAATACGAGCGTTTCGTCTTCTTCAACCGCGCTTTCGGCCCGTACTGGTGGGCGTACGCGATCATGGTGAGCTGCAATGTGCTTTCGCCGCAGATCTTCTGGGTGAAGTCCTTGCGCACGAACGTCGCCGTTACTTTCGTGATGTCGATCTTCGTGAATATCGGCATGTGGTTCGAGCGTTTCGTGATTATCGCGACAAGCTTGCATCGCGACTACATGCCTTCGAGTTGGGGTTATTTTCAGCCTACCTTTGTCGACATCTGCACGTTCATCGGAACATTCGGCTTCTTTATGACGATGTTTCTACTTTTCCTTCGGTTTATCCCTTGCATCGCACTAAGCGAAGTGAAGGGCGCGATGGCGGCACAAGCGCACCTGCCGGGTCACGAACCTGTCAAGGGCACGACGCCTGTGCACGCAGGAGGTCACCACTAAAATCATGGGACTCATGTCTTTTTTCGCGCCCCGCGGATCGAAGGGCGTTTATGGGATGATGGCCGAATATGACGGTCCGGACACGCTGATAGAGGCGTGCAAGGCCGTTCGCGACGCCGGCTACAAGAAGACCGATGCCTTCTCACCCTTCCCGATCCACGGGATGGAAGAGGCTTTGGGCTTGCCCGAATCGAACGTCGGCAAGATTGCCATTCTCTTCTCCTTCACTGGCGCGACGATCGCGCTGCTGATGCAGTGGTGGACCGGCGTGAAGGGCTACCCGCTCATCGTCGGCGGCAAGCCACTTTTTGCTTTTGAGCCGTCGATTCCGATCACCTTTGAGCTCACCGTCCTGCTCTCGGCGTTCTCTTCGGTGATTCTGATGCTGCTTTTAAATGGGCTGCCACGCTTTAACCATCCGGTGTTCGGCGCCAAAGACTTTCACAAAGTGGGCGACGACCGGTTCATGTTGCTGATCGAGAAGTCGGACCCTAAGTTCGACGAAGCCTCAACCCGGCAGTTGCTGGAAGGCACGCAAGCAAAATCGACCCAAGTCGTGGAGTCCAACTAATGAACGCGAAATTGCTCCCGGTTATTTCTTTGGCCGTACTGCTTTCCGGTTGCGCCGGCATCACCTCGCGCAGCACGCAAATCGAAGTCTGGCCCGATATGAGGCGCCAGCACAAATTTATCGCCCAGTCGGCGAATAGTAACTTCGCAGATGGACGTACGCAGCAGCTGCCGCCCGAAGGCACGGTGGCGGTGGGCTTGCTGAAGGAAGACGTCGGTTTCTACCAGGGTCAAGTGGGTGGCCAGTATGTGGGGCGGAACCCGCTCACCTACGACAAAACGACTTTTGAGTTGGGCCAGAAGAAGTTCAATACCTATTGTTCGCCCTGTCACGATCGTACGGGCAGTGGCCATGGCGTGGTCTGGAAGAAGTTGCCCACGTTTGCCCCGGCCAACCTGCACGAAGACCGGATCCGGGCCTATCCGGACGGCGAGATCTTCGATGTGATCGCCAACGGCCGGCGGACGATGAAAGGCCTTAAGACGCAAATCACCGAACGGGACCGGTGGGCGATCATCTCCTACGTTCGCGTTTTGCAGCGCCAGGATGGTGCCATGGCCGATGTGCCTCCGGCCCTGCAAGCGGATGTTCGGTAAAGAGGGAATTTGAGTAATGTCAGGACACGATAACATTTCGTCAATCACCGATCGCTGGTACCTCGAAGACAGCACTTGGGCCAAGGTACGCAACGCGCTGTTGTTTCTCGCCCTGGTGGGCTGGGCCGGTTGCGCAGCGGGCTACGCCATGGAACCCGACCGCTTTTTCCGCTCCTACATGGTGGGTTTCGCCTACTCGACGCTCACCTGCCTGGGCGGCTTGTTCTTCCTCCAAGTGATGTATCTGACGGGCTCCGCCTGGAGTGTTACGGTACGCCGCATTGTCGAGCATCTGGTGGCCGCGATTCCGGTGTGCGCGGTGCTTTTCATTCCCGTCGTGCTGGGCATCCACAGTCTCTATGAGTGGTCTCACACCGAAGAGGTGATGAAGGACCCGATCCTCCGCCAGAAGATGAGCTTCCTGAATGTCGAGGCCTTCATAATTCGGGGCGCGATCTTCTTTGCGATTTGGAGTTTCCTCTCGTGGAAGATCACGAGCCAGTCGCTGGCCCAGGATTCGGATCATTCGGTGGCGCATATGGATACGGCCTCCCGCTGGTCGGCGCCGGGTCTCATGTTGACCTTCCTTACCGTATCTTTGGCCGCCTTCGATTGGCTGATGTCTTTGGCGCCCCACTGGTATTCGACCATCTTCGGGCTCTACATCTTCGCCGGCGGGGGCTGGACTTTCATCTCGACCATGATGATCATCTGCCAACTGTTGCGCAAGAACGGGATTCTCACCAAGTCGATCACGGTGGAGCATTACCACGACCTTGGCAAGTGGATGTTTGCGACCACGGCGTTCTGGTCCTACATCGCCTTCTCGCAGTATATGCTGATCTGGTATGCGAACTTGCCGGAAGAGACCATCTGGTACAAGGTACGCTGGGAGAATGGCTGGGAAGTCTTTTCTTACCTCCTGATCGTTGGCCACTTCTTTTTCCCCTTCCTCGCGCTGCTGGCGCGGGGCTCGAAGCGGAACCTGGGCCTCATGTTCGGGATGGCCTTTTGGGTGCTGTTTATCCAGTACATCGATCTTTATTTTGTGATCATGCCGAACTTCTATAAGTCGCCGACGCCGCATTGGCTCGACTTCTTCGGTTGGCTGGCTCCGGTGGCGACGGTGGGCGTGGTCTTCTGGTCTCGCTTCCGGGGCAAGGCTCTCATTCCGGTGGGAGATTTACGCCTTGAGCAAGCGCTGACGCATCAGAATATATAGGAAGTTGGAAAGGTTTAAGCATATGGCAGACGACCAAATTCGAGTAGCGACGGCCGAAGAAGGCTACGACCGGCAGGACCCACAGGGCATTCCCGTTTTCGCTTTCGCGGGCGTCATTGTCGTGACGTTGCTCGCGAGTTTCCTTTTCGTCACCTATTACTATGGCGTGGTAACGGACGGCCAGATTCAAGCCGCAGTCGGCAATGTCGGCGCACGGGATTTAGCCGAGGTGCAGGCGAGTGAAGAGCCGGTTTTGACCCGCTATCGCTTTGCGGACAAAGCCAAAGGTAAGGTCAGCCTGCCGGTCGACCGGGCGATGGAACTACTTGCGCAGGAAGCGAAGGGCGGGATTTTGTTTTACCCTGGAAAGCCGACCCCGGTGAAGTCGGCGGCCGATCTGGCGGCCCCGGGTGGAGCACCTGCCGTGCCCGGTGCACCGGCTGCTGCCCCGATGGCGGCGACTCCAGTGGCGGGAGACAATGCTAAGAAGTAGCTCCATTTCGTTGCTCCTGGCGGCGTCATTCGCCGCAAGCGCCCTCACTGGGGCGGATAAGCCGATTCCGCAAAAGCTGAAGGGGATCGACGTGCAGGAGAAGCTCGGCCAGACGGTAGATCTCGATCTCGAGTTCGTCGATGAGACCGGCTATACGAAGTCGCTGCGTTCCTACTTCGCCAGCGGCCGGCCCGTCATCTTAGATTTGGTCTATTACCGCTGCCCCATGCTCTGCAATCTAGTGCTCAACGGCCAGACGCAGACCTTGCGCAGTTCCGATTGGACGCCGGGCAAAGAGTACGAGGTGGTGACGATCTCCATCGATCCCACGGAGACCTTTAACCTGGCCCAGAAGAAGAAAGCCGCCACCTTGGCGAGTTTCGGCCGCGAGGCTCCGGGCTGGCATTTCCTTACCGACCATAAGGGCAATGTGAAGAAGCTGGCCGCGCAAGTGGGCTTTGGATATCGCTTCGACGAGGATCAGCAGCAGTATGCGCACTCGGCCGTGGTGATGGTGCTCACGCCGCAGGGCAAGGTCTCCCGCTACTTGTACGGGATTCTGAAGCCTGAAAAGATGCGCGATGTCCGCTTCGCTCTAGTAGAGGCGGCACAAGAAAAGTTCGGTTTAAGCGAAAGAATTTTATTGTGGTGTTTCCACTACGATCCAAACGCGGGTGGTTATGTCGTTTTTGCCCGCAACCTGATGAAGCTGGGGGGAGGGTTTATCGCTCTGGTGATGATTGGGATTTTGGCACGTATGCTGTTGAAGGATAACCGGGGCGGGTTTCAAACGCCAGCCGGGAAAGATTGGGTGACCGTAAAATGAATCAGTTTTTCCAAAATTTATTTCTCCCCCCACAGGCGTCCACGCATGCCAAGACGGTTGACGATGTTTTCATCTTCGTCACCTGGGTGAATATTGTTTTCTTTTTGATCGTGACCTTTGCGGCAGTTTATTTCTCGATCAAATACAAACGGCGGCACGCGAACGAGCGAACGCCGCACATCACCCATAATCTTAGCCTCGAACTCTTCTGGAGTATCATCCCGCTCTTTGTCGTGATGATCATCTTTTTCTGGGGCTTTCAGAGCTACATGGTGGGTCGCGTCGCTCCGAATGATTCTTTCGAGGTGCAGGCGACCGCCAAGAAGTGGCTCTGGGCGTTCGAGTATCCGGATGGTACCCGTTCGATCAACGAACTGCATGTTCCTTTCGGTCGCCCGGTGCGTGTCGTGTTGAGTTCGGAGGACGTGCTCCATGCCTTTTTTCTGAAAGATTTTCGCGTCAAGTCAGATGTGCTCCCGAATCGCTACACCGAGGTGTGGTTCGAGGCGACCAAGCCGGGCGAATACGTCTTGCAATGCACCGAGTACTGCGGTAAGGATCATTCGAATATGCGGGGTAAGGTCTTTGTCGATAGCAAGGCAGATTACGATAAGTTCATCGCTAACGGTCCGGCCGACTGGGCGACGATGCCCCCCACCGAGCTCGGCAAGATGACCTATGAGCAAGCAGGCTGCGTGAGCTGCCACTCGATTGACGGCACGAAGGGTCAGGGCCCCTCTTGGAAGGGCATCTACGGGCAGACGCATCAGTTTGTGGATGGAAGTTCCCAAGTGGTGGATGAAAACTACATCCGCGAATCGATCGAGAATCCGCAGGCTAAAATTTTAAAAGGCTTTGAAGGAATTATGCCCACCTACCAAGGTCTGCTCCGCGAGAAGCAGATCAACGGTATCATCGCGTATATTAAGTCGTTGAAGTAGGGGAAAGAATAATATGGCAAACGCAACTACTACTACCGCTCAGACCAGCATCGGCACCGCTCCGCCGCCGCACCTGAACTACTTGACGGAGAATAACACGCTGAAAGCGTGGCTGACGACAGTCGATCACAAGCGGTTAGGCCTCATGTATCTTGGCGCCGTGATGTCCTTTTTCTTCATCGCCGGCGCGTTGGCCCTGTTGCTGCGCCTCGAACTGTTGACTCCGAAGCAGGACTTCATGGATTCAGCTACGTATAACAAGGTCTTCACCTTGCACGGCGCGATCATGGTCTTCCTCTTCATCATTCCTTCGGTTCCGGCGGCCCTGGGCAATTTTGTCTTGCCCTTGATGCTCGGCGCAAAGGACGTGGCCTTCCCTCGACTGAACCTTGCTAGTTTCTATGTCTACTGCACGGGTGCCGTGATGGCCCTGGCCGCAATCATCCTCGGCGGCGTGGACACCGGCTGGACCTTCTACACTCCCTACTCGACCACCACCGACGGTCCGGTGGGCTTGATGGCCATGGCAGTCTTCGTCTTGGGTTTCTCCTCCATCTTCACCGGTATCAACTTCGTGGCCACCGTGCACAAGCTGCGCGCGCCCGGCATGGGCTGGTTCCAACTGCCGCTCTTCGTGTGGGGCATTTACGCTACTGCTTTGATCCAAGTGCTGGCCACCCCGGTGCTCGGCATAACCGCCGTCCTGATGGTGATGGAGCGCGCTTTTCACATCGGTATCTTTGACGCGCGCCTGGGCGGCGACCCGGTGCTCTTCCAGCATTTCTTCTGGTTTTACTCGCACCCGGCCGTCTACATCATGATTCTGCCCGGCATGGCCATTATTTCGGAGATTATTCCGGCCTTCTCGAAGAAGACCATGTTCGGCTACCGGGCCATCGCTTTCAGTTCGGTCTCGATCGCTTTTATCGGCTTCCTGGTTTGGGGACATCACATGTTCACCAGCGGCCAGTCCGATTTGGCGAGCGCGATTTTCGCCTTCCTCACCTACCTGGTGGCGATCCCCTCTGGCATCAAGATCTGGAATTGGCTCGCCACCATGTACCAAGGCTCCATCGACATGCGCACCCCGATGCTCTATGCGATGAGCTTCCTGATCCTGTTCGCCATCGGCGGCCTTACCGGGCTCTACCTCGGCGCCATTTCGGTCGATATCCATTTGCATGACACCTACTTCGTCGTCGCCCACTTCCACTATGTGATGATGGGCGGCACGGTGATCGCCTTTATCGGTGGCATCCACTACTGGTGGCCCAAGATGTTCGGCAAGATGTACAACGAGCGGTTGGCGAGTATCGCTTGTTGGATCGTTTTCATCGGCTTTAACGTCACGTTCCTCAACCAGTTCATGATGGGCAGCCAAGGCATGCCACGCCGCTATTGGACCTACCTGCCGGAGTTCCAGAGGTATCACATCGGCTCGACGATCGGATCTTGGATCTTAGGTTTCGGCTTGGTGATGGCGGCGGGCGTGCTGCTCGCTTCGCTTCGCAAGAAAGAATACGACGCTGGCGATAACCCCTGGGGTTCGCGCACCATGGAATGGGAAACGATATCGCCGCCCATTACTCACAACTTTGAAGGCCAGCCCGTTTTACGGCATGGCCCCTATGATTTCCGCGTTGAACCGACGCCGGCGACGGTGGCGGGAGGAAGGCACTAAGGATGAGTTCGCAAGCGATTACCACGGATCACGAAGCCCACGCGCATGGGCATGATCCGAATCTGCAACACCACTTTGCGGAGATGGAGCAGCAGTTTGAGTGTTCCAAGATCGGCATGTGGCTGTTTCTGGCGACCGAAGTTCTCCTGTTCGGCGGTCTCTTCGTCGGGTACGGTCTCATGCAGGGGCAGCATCCGGAAGCCTTCAAGAGCGCCCACCATCATCTCGATTGGCGCCTAGGCGCTCTGAATACGATCGTCCTGCTGATCTCCAGCTTCACGATGGTGATGGCGGTATGGTCGGCACAGACTAACAACCAGAAGGCGCTCGTCCGGAACTTAGCTCTGACGATCGGCTGTGCTTGCACCTTTATGGTGGTGAAGTTCTTTGAGTACAGCCACAAGTATCATGAAGGGCTTCTTCCCGGAGCTTTCTATTCCTACACCGGGCCGCATCAGAACGCGGAGTTTGTCTTTTTCAGCTTTTATTTCATGATGACCGGCCTGCACGGTATTCACGTCACCGCCGGAATCGTAGTGCTTTGCTACTTGCTCATCCAGGCCAGGAAGGGCGCTTACAACTCTTCCTATTTTACCCCGATCGACCTCACCGGCCTTTACTGGCATTTGGTCGATTTGATTTGGATCTACCTCTTCCCTCTCTTCTACTTGATCAGCTAATCCCATGAGCCAACAAAACCACGATCCGCATTCCTCTCACGCCGGTCACCATCTGCATGGTGGCCCAAAAGTCTATAGCATTGTGCTCGCCATCCTTTTGGCGCTAACGTTGATCACCATCGGCGCTTCGAAGATCGACTTCGGCTCGGCGAGCGCCAATGTGGTGATCGCGCTAATCATTGCCACCGTTAAAGCCACGATAGTTGCCCTTTGGTTCATGCATCTGAAGTATGACAAACCCATCAACGGGATGATCTTTGCTTCCACGCTATTCTTCCTGGCACTGTTCTTCGCTTACCCCTATATCGACGTCAACTCACGGACGGACGTGAAACCGTCGAACTGGAAGGGTCCGGCGTACATGCCGGATAGTGGCAGCGCGGTACGCGGCATTGGTGCCAATTTCCCAGTGCGCCCGTTGCCGCCGCCACCGGGCTCGAAGCCACCTGAGCACGGTGCCGAGAAGCACTAGTTGTCAAACGACCATGTCTTGTAAACCGCCCCGTTCCCCGGGGCGGTTTGCTGTTACTCAACCCGAAAGGTGACGCTGGTCACTCCTTGCGCTTTGGCTAGCAGGTCTCTTACCGTCAGTGTCACTCTGTAATCTCCAGCGAGAGCCGTGGGCGGCAATTGAATCACGAAGGCGGCCGGAACGAAAGCTTGTGGGTAAAAAGGCGTAGCTTGGTCAGTCGCTGCAGGGTCCTGGGTCAAAAAGGACTTCCGATCCGGGCCCAAGACTGCTACGCCATAGTTCACCGCATACGAATAGTCCTTGGCCGGCGTGAAGCCCTGAATGTCGAAGCGTAGCCAGACCTGGGCTCCAGCCCGGTAGACCGGCAGGGACAAAGGATTGGCCTCTTCTTCCTGCCGGAAGAAGACCACCTGCGCGCCCAACGGCGGCAGCTTGGGCAAAACTTTGCCGCGCACTCGAAACAGGTAGCTCCCTTCGGCCGACTGCTGGGTCACTTCATCCGTCACTTTCACTTGGATGCGGTAATTGCCTTCCAACGCAAAGACCGGCACCGCCACCGAGTAGCGCGCCCGTGGGCGATAATCCGAGTCCTGGGCGGCCAAACCGGTTTGCAGTCCGCTTCTGTAAGGTGGCTCAAAGCGACGGCCCGCCCCGTCCACCGCCTCGAAAGTCCACTTCAGCTTCAGTTCGGGGTTCTCGTCTTCGCTCTTGCCGTAGCCTGCCACGCGTAGGTCCAAGAAGACTTGCTCTCCGGCGCGGTAGGCCTGTAAGTAGGGCGGCCCATCCTCAAACTGATGGAAGGTCGCCTCCTCGAGGCGCAAACCAGGCGCTGGGGCCTGCGCGGCCAGCCGCGTGGTAAACAGCAGCGTGGTCAACAGCAGCGTGGTCAACGACAAGGCGAGCACGGAGGGTACTTAATGGGCCGATTCGCTGAGCGACAGGGGGATGTCGACCAGGCGCGTCGTCTCGGAGCCCGTCTCCTTGCCATCCGTCACGCGAAGCTTATAGGCGCCGGTCGGCACGTCGAAGACGATGAAGCCGGTCTCGGTTTCGGCCGGGTTAATCAAGCGTACGATGCCCAGCCAGTTCGACAGGTTCTTCACTTCGGAGACTTCGAGGGTGCTCTCTTTCTTTTGGTTCTCAAGCGTCAACAGCGGGATCGCGGTTTGCGCGCCGCCACCGTTGGTCATCGCGACCTTTATTACCAGGAAGCGATTCTTGGGGGTTTGCGGTAACCCTTCGCTGCCGGACAGGTCCGCCTTCCACTCCGCTTCGAGCACCGTGTAGGTCATGGTGCCCACTGGCACCTTGTCGCCCATCTTGTAAATAATGGAGTCGGTCGAGTTCGACTCTCCGCAGCCGGACAGCAATAGCATCAGTCCGAAGGGAATCGCGAAGCAATGAAACGGGAATCGCATTTTAGTCATCATGATGAGTGAAGGTAAACTCTATTCATGATTCTAATCGAAAGTTGGGCCCGGCTGGCGATTTGCCTCTTATCGATACTGGCAGTCTTGCCGGCGTACTCGCAGGGCGTCCATCCGAAGAGCGGCCGGCGTATCGCCCCCGTCATGGGCGTCGGCGGCGCGGACTGGCTCGAGCGCGTCGAACGCGAGCGCGAAGAATCACCCACCAAGGCGATCGATCTGCTGGACCTGAAGCCCGGCATGGTCGTCGCCGACATCGGCGCGGGCGTCGGCTACTACACGATTCGCATGGCGAAGAAGGTCGCGCCCGGTGGCAAGGTCTATGCCAGCGACATCCAGCCTGAAATGCTCGCCCTCCTGCGCAAGCGCCTGGAAGAGAGCCAGGTGAAGAATGTCGAGCCGGTGCTGGCGACAGAGACCGACCCCAAGCTTCCTTTGGGCGCCATCGACCTCGCCATCATGGTGGACGTTTACCACGAACTCGCCCAACCCCAGCGCATGCTGCGTAAGTTGCGCCAAACGCTCAAGGACGATGGCCGCCTCGTGCTCCTTGAGTTTCGCAAGGAAGATCCCTACGTCCCCATCCGGCCCGAGCACAAGATGAGCGTCGCCGAGGCGAAGCTTGAGCTCGAGGACGAAGGCTTCACGCTCGAGAAAGTGATTCCCGGCCTGCCGTGGCAACACATCCTGGTCTTCCGCAAATCCGCCAAGCCGTGAGGCTCAGCGGAAAAGCCTTGCCTCGGTAACGACGCTGCGGTACAAGACAAGAGAGGGCAAACAAAACGCCCCCGGAATGTCTGTGGGAAAAATGTCGATAACCGCTTTTGGGGGGCCAATCACCCTCTTCTTTCATGCACTTAGAATTCACAGCCCAAGCTTGCTTTCACGCCCCGCTTCCCACAGGCTAACCCGCTCATTCGCTTCAGCGCATTTCGGGCTTGCGTATAGTCAGGTCCGCCCGCTACCGTGAAAAGCTACCTGCGCGAAAACAACTCTAAGATGGCCAGCCCCAGCGTTGCATACGAACGTGGATTGCCGGCGAACCTCGACGCTGAACGGTTCGTCCTCGGCTCCATTCTGCTTGAGCCGATGGCCTTCATCAGCGTCGCCGGTTTGCTGGACGCTGCCGACTTCTCGCTCGAAGCCAACCGCCGCATCTTTGAGCGCATGGGCGAACTCTACGAGCGCGGCGACCAGATCGACCGGGTCACCCTCGCCGACGAGCTCATCAAGAAGAATCAGCTCGAAAGCATCGGCGGCCTTACTTACCTCATCTCACTCGACGACGGCCTGCCGCAAATCTTCAACCTCGACAGCTACGTCAAGATCGTCAAGGACAAAAGCCTCCTCCGCAAGATCATCCTGAGCGCGCAAACCGTCATGGACCGCGCCTTCCTCGCCGAAGACGAGCCCTCGTCGATCCTGGCCGAAGCCGAAGAAGGCCTGCTCAAGCTGAGCGAAGGCAGGAACCGCGGCTCGATGCTCAATCCCGGGCAGATCATCGACGAGTTCGAAGGCGGGATCAACAACTTCCTTGATCCCACGAAGCGCCGCCACGGCATCTCCACCGGCTTTCTGAAGCTCGACGAGATGACCGGCGGCTTCCGCGAAGGCGAGCTCATCATCCTCGCCGCCCGCCCCGCCATGGGTAAAACGGCCATGGCGCTCAACATCGGCACCTACATCGCCACCCACCCGAAGAATCCGCAAACAGTGGCGGTCTTCTCGCTCGAAATGTCGAAGGAGCAGTTGCTCACCCGCATGATCTGCTCCCAGGCGCGGGTCGACCAGCAGCGCTTCCGCAGCGGCTACATGGACGCCGACGAGCGCCGCCGCCTGATGGTGGCCGCGGGAGAGCTGGCCAACGCCCCGCTTTTCATCGACGACAGCGCCGCGTCCAACGTGATGGACATCCACGCCAAGCTCCGCCGCCTGAAGGCCGAGCATGGCCTCGCCATGGTGATCGTCGATTACTTGCAACTCATGCAGACCCGGGGCAGGGTAGAGAACCGCGTGCAGGAAGTGAGTCAACTGTCGCGCGGCTTGAAGCTGCTCTCGAAGGAACTGCGCATCCCGGTCGTGGTGCTCTCGCAGCTCAGCCGCGCCACCGAGCAGCGCATCGGCGACCACCGTCCGCAGCTATCGGACTTGCGCGAATCCGGCTCCATCGAGCAGGACGCCGACATCGTGCTTTTTTGCTTTCGCGAAGAGTACTACAAGCGCGACGTCGAAAGCCTCCGCGGCCAAGCCGAGTTGATTATCGGCAAGCAGCGTAATGGTCCCACGGGCACGGTGAACCTCTTCTTCCGCCACGAATTCACCCGCTTCGAGAACCGCACCGGCGATGTCGAGGACGCGGGCTACGCTGGGGCTGATAGTGGTCCCATTGATTTGGGCGATCCGTTCTAGTCCGCTGGTTTTTGACGTCGGACGTGATTTGTGGCGGGTTGTCGGCGATTTGCACAGCCCTCCGTGCCACCAAG
>Ga0209181_10009462_pt1 | contig 12804 bp, 13 predicted proteins | sample MAT05_FD_187208 | JGI IMG/M metagenome (GOLD analysis project Ga0209181, IMG submission 187208) | Freshwater microbial communities from Lake Fryxell liftoff mats and glacier meltwater in Antarctica - MAT-05 (SPAdes) (version 2) | ecosystem: Environmental > Aquatic > Freshwater > Ice > Liftoff... | reverse complement strand
CGGCGGCGCATCCGGGCGTGTATTGCCTGCGCACCACGCTGGTTGAGCAGGACAACGCCACGCTGTGGCGGACCTACATCATGCTGACTGAACTGGAGTCGGTGTTCCGCTCACTCAAGACCGACCTGGGTCTGCGCCCCGTGTTCCACCGCGTTGACCGCCGAGTCGAAGGGCATCTGTTCATCAGCGTGCTGGCGTACCACTTCGTCCACACGCTGCGCGTGCAACTCAAGGCCCAGGGCATCAACGACAGCTGGAACACCCTGCGCCAGGCGATGGCCACCCAGCGCCGAGTCACCGTCACCCTGCAGCGCCGCGACGGCCGCACCGTGCACGTGCGCAAGGCCACGCGCCCCAAGGCTCGGCATCAGACGCTGGGCAGCATCCTCAAGCTCGACCCCAACCCCGGGCGGACTCATCGCGTGCTGGTCTGAGGCGGCCGTGCATGCGGGCTCGACAACCGGCAGGCAGCTGCAAAGACGTAGTGCCATACGCGCCGAAATGACGCTCTAAGTTGTTGATTTCATTGGGGTTGGTTGGGGAGGGTGACAAACTTGGGCTAAGCGCTAACGACTATGTACGCAAGGAGTGGCTGGAGGTTTGAGGCGCTTTTGGCTTCCCCGACCCGGCCCCATCCGGCATCCTCCTCCTCACCCAGCCTGAAGCGGTTTCAACTGCCGGTTGATTTCCAAGTGTTTACCCGCTTTGCATAGCTATGCAATTTCAGCAGAATGCATAGCTATGCAAGACAAGTTGCAATCAAACACAGAGGCGACGACAAGATGCTGAGGTACCTGAAACGGGGCAAGGACGTGCAGGTGCGTGCCGCCGACGACGCCAGGGTGCGCGAAACGGTGGAAGCCATCATCCGCGACATCGAGTCGCGTGGCGATGAGGCGGTTCGCCACTTCAGCCGCAAGTTCGACAGCTGGGACCCGGCCGACTTCCGCCTGAGCCGGGTTGACATCGAAGCGGCGCACAAGAGCCTGTCGGCGCGCGAGATCGAGGACATCGCTTTTGCGCAAACGCAGGTGCGCAACTTTGCGCAGATTCAGCGCGACTCGATGAAGGATGTGGAGGTGCAGACGCTGCCGGGTGTCGTGCTTGGCCACAAGCACATCCCGATCGACGCTGTGGGTTGTTATGTGCCTGGCGGCAAGTATCCACTGCTGGCTTCGGCCCACATGAGTGTGTTGACGGCCAAGGTCGCTGGTGTCAAGCGGGTTGTGGCCACGGCGCCGCCTTATCAAGGCAAGCCGCATCCGGCCATCGTCACCGCCATGAGCATGGCCGGCGCGGACGAGATCCTGGTGCTTGGGGGTGTGCAGGCCGTGGTGGCGATGGCCGTGGGTACGCCGAGCATTGCGTCGGTAGACATGCTGGTCGGGCCCGGCAACATGTTTGTTGCCGAAGCCAAGCGGCAACTGTACGGCCGCGTGGGCATCGACCTCTTTGCAGGGCCGACCGAGACCCTGGTGATCGCCGACGACTCGGTAGACGGCGAGCTGTGCGCCGTTGACCTGCTCGGACAGGCCGAGCACGGCCCGACCTCGCCGGCGGTGCTGCTGACCAACAGCGAGCAACTGGCCAGGGACACCCTGGCCGAGGTGGAGCGCCAACTCAAGATCCTTCCCACCGCCAACATTGCAGCCCAAAGCTGGGCGGAGTACGGCGAAGTGATCGTCTGCGACACACTCGATGAGATGCTGGCCAAGGCCGACGAACTCGCCTTCGAGCATGTGCAAGTGATGACCCGCGACCCGGACTGGTTCTTGCACCGCATGAGCAACTACGGCGCGCTGTTTCTGGGCCCGCGCACCAACGTGAGCTTTGGCGACAAAGTGATCGGCACCAACCACACGCTGCCTACCAACCGCAGCGCGCGTTACACCGGCGGCCTGTGGGTGGGCAAGTTCCTCAAGACCTGCACCTACCAGCGCGTGCTGAGCGACGAGGCCAGTGCCGAGATCGGCGCCTACTGCTCGCGCTTGTGCCACATGGAGAACTTTGCGGGCCACGGTGAACAGGCCAACATTCGGGTGCGCCGCTATGGCAAGCGGCCGGATTTGCCGTGGTACCAGCCCGTGCCCGCTGCAGACTGAATATGCTGCCACGCGCCCCTGGCTTCAGAGTGGACGGCCGCCGTGCGCTGGTGACCGGTGCCAGCCGCGGCATCGGCTTGGCTGCAGCTGCAGCGCTGGCTGACGCGGGGGCGGTGGTGACGCTAGCCGCGCGCAGCGCCGCTGAGCTGGACCAGACTTGTGAGCTGATCCGCCAGGCCGGTGGGCAGTGCGACAGCCTGCTGCTGGACGTCACCGACTCAAAGGCCGTGACGGAGCAACTCGCGGCGCGTGAGCCCTATCAGATCCTGGTCAACAACGCCGGGACGAACCGCCCTCGGCCACTGGTCGAAGTCGAAGACAGCGACATCGAAGCCGTGATCGACCTCAACCTCAAGGCGACGCTGTATGTGGCGCGTGCGGTGGCTCGCGGCCTGCTCAAGGCCGGCTTGCCGGGCTCGATCATCAACGTCTCGTCGCAGATGGGGCATGTGGGCAGCCCGCGTCGCACGCTGTACTGCGCCAGCAAACACGCCGTCGAGGGCATGAGCAAGGCGCTGGCCTGGGAACTGGGGCCGGCCAGGATCCGCGTCAACACGCTGTGCCCCACCTTCATCGAAACCGCCCTGACGGCGCCGATGTTTGAAGACGCAGGCTTCAGGGACTGGGTACTGAGCCGCATCGCACTCGGTCGCATCGGCCAGCTGCATGAGATCATGGGCCCAGTCGTTTTTCTGGCCAGCGATGCGTCGAGCCTGATGACTGGCAGTGCTTTGATGCTTGACGGTGGCTGGACAGCGGCATGAAGGCTGCATGAAGGCGGCTGCCAATGCCCATCAAGTGGCGCGACTGGCCAAGGTGTCGCAGTCTGCCGTCAGCCGCACATTCACGCCAGGGGCCAGCATCGCTGAGGCCACCCGCGCCAGGGTACTGGAGGCGGCGCGCACGCTGGGCTACCGGCCCAACGCCTTGGCACGCGGCCTGATCACGCGACGCAGCGGCATCGTGGCTTTGGTGATGAGCTATCTCGAAAACCAGTTCTATCCCCTGGTCATCGAACGCTTGTCGCAGCAGCTTCAGAAGCGCGGGATCCATGTGCTGATGTTCATCGGTGACGAGTCCAATACCAACAGCGTCATCGACGAGATCTTGCAATACCAGGTGGACGGCATCGTGATGGCGTCGACCACCTTGTCGCCTGAGCTGGCGCGGCAGTGCGCCAACATTGGCATACCCGTGGTCCTGTTCAATCGCGTGCCCGCGCTTGAGAGCCTGCAGCCGTGCAGTTCAAGCTCAGTCACTAGTTCAGTCACCAGCGACAACCACAGCGGGGGCCGGCAAGTGGCTGAGCTGTTGCTCCAGCGGGGTTTCCAAAGGATCGCCTTCCTGGCCGGGCTGGAGAACTCGTCAACCAACCTGCACCGTGAACGCGGCTTTCTTGAAGCACTGGCCGAAGCCGGCTTGAAGCCCTGCGCGCGGGCGGTGGGTAACTACGATTTCGAGCAAGCCCAGCAGGCCACCCGCGAATTGTTTGCGGGTGCCGCAAGCCGGGCCGAGCCGCTGCCCGAAGCGGTGTTTGTCGCCAACGACCACATGGCCATCGCCGCCATGGACGTGTTGCGCAGTGAGCTGGGCCTGAAAGTCCCGCAGGACGTGAGCGTCGTCGGTTTTGACGATGTGCCGCAAGCCGCCTGGGGAGCCTATCGCCTGACCACCATGGTCCAGGACGTTTTCCACATGGTGACTGCCACGGTGGAGCTGCTCGACGAGCAGATGAACCGCGACCCGATACCGCGCCAAGTGGTGGTGCCCTGCCGACTGGCTGTGCGCGACTCAGTAGGCGTGCCTGCCATCAGGCAACGCTCTGATTGACCCCCGAAAACGCTATTTCAAAAACTGGAGACCCACACATGAGACACAAATTCCTCGGCAAAGCCTTGACCTTGACGGTACTGCTGACCACCACGCTTGGCGTTCACTCGATAGCCCAGGCCCAGGCCCCAGCTCAAGACCCGGCATCGACCTGGCCGAGCAAACCCATCACCTACGTCGTGCCCTTTTCGCCCGGCGGCGTGTCTGACAACGTAGCGCGCCTGATGGCGCTGCACTTGAAGGACAGGCTCAAGCAAACCGTGATCGTCGAGAACAAGCCGGGGGTGTCCGGCATCATTGGCACGCGGGCCGTGGCACGCGCCGAGCCTGACGGCTACACCATCATGGGCGGCACCATCACGACGCATGCCGTCAACCCGTTTTTCTCGAAGTCGCTGGGGTATGAGCCGCTCAAGGACTTTGCGCCTGTAAGCTTGATCGGCACGGTCAGCAATGTGCTGGTCGTGGTCCAAGGCAGCCGCTTCAACTCGGTGCAGCAGATCATCGACGAGCTCAAGGCCAAGCCAGACAGCCTGACCTATGGCACCGCCGGCGCCGGCACCTCGCAGCATTTGTCGGCGCAGCTGTTTCAGAGCATCACAGGCACGCAGATGCGGCAGATCGCCTACAAGGGCGGCTCGCAGGCCATGATCGACCTGGTCGGGGGTCAGATCGACATGGTGTTTGAGACCGTGGCCGCTGCGCGACCGCTGATCGACGGGCAGCGCGTCAAAACTCTGGGCGTGACGGCGAAGAAATCGCTGAGCAGCCTGCCTGGCGTGGCACCGCTGGCAGAGCTGGGCGTACCGGGGTTCGAGATGCAATCCTGGCAGGGCGTGTTTGCGCCTGCGGGCACGCCGGCGGCCATCGTCGAGCGCCTGGCCCGTGAAGTGGCTGCGGTGATCGCGATGCCAGAGGTTCAACAGCGCCTGCGTGCGATGGGCGTGGAGCCCGATGCCCGTTCGCCCCAGGCATTTGCCGATTTCCAGCGCGCCGAAGTGACCAAGTGGGGCAAGGTCATCAAAGACGCCGGTATTCAAGCCGAATGACATTCAACGGAGACACAACCATGACAAAGACCACTTTTTCTCGCCACTCAAACCGCCGCACCTGGCTTGGTGCCGCCGCTGCATCTTTGCTGTTGATGAGCACCGGTGCGCTGGCTCAAACGCCGTCGCCAGGCAACAGCTATCCCAAGGCAGGACGGGTCATGATCATCGTGCCGTTTGCGCCCGGTGGCGCGACCGACATCATCGGCCGCATGCTGGCCGACGAGTTGAGCAAGCGCTGGGGCAGCGCTGTGGTGGTCGACAACAAGGCCGGCGCCGGTGGCGGCATCGGCACGGAGTACGTGGCAAGAGCAACCCCCGACGGCTACACGCTGCTGCTGGGCACACAGACCGCGCTGGCCGTCAATCCCAGCTTGCTGAAGAAGATCAGCTACAACGTCGAGAAGGACTTTGCGCCTATCACGCAGCTGGCGCAGACGCCGCTGGTGCTGCTGGCCAGCAACAAATCGGGGGCGACGACCGTGCAAGAGCTGGTTGCCAAAATCAAGGCCAGCCCGGATGCAGTGGCTTATGGCACCAGCGGCAACGGCACCTCGCAGCACCTGACCACCTTGATGATGCTGAGCAGTCTGGGCGCCAAGGCGGTGCATGTGCCGTACAAGGGCAGCAGCCAATCTTTGCTGGACCTGGCAGGCAATCGTCTGGACATGCAGTTCGACAACCTGGCCACCGGATTGGCATTTGCCAAGAGCGGGCAGGCCAAGGCATTGGCCGTCACAAGTTCTACGCGCTCGCCCTTGGCACCCGAAGTACCGACCCTTGCCGAGGCGGGTGTCGCCGGCTTTGAGGCCGTGACCTGGCTAGGGCTGCTGGCGCCAGCGGGCACGCCGGCCCCAGTGGTTGCGTACCTGAACAAAGAGGTGGTTGCGGTTTTGAACGACCCCGAGGTCGCCAAGCGCTTGGCTGCCCAGGGTTTCGTGCCCAAGCCGATGGGGCATGAAGCCTTCGCTCAGTTCATCCAGGCCGAGACGACCAAGTTCGCGCAGCTGATCAAGATCAACAACCTGGTGGTGGATTGAGGCCATGACCGCCAGGACCATCCGCCACCCGCTGGACGACAGCCTGCCTGCGCTGCTGCGCAGCGGCCAGCCCGTGCGCGCCATCTTCAACAGCCTGCCCAGTGCTGCGATCGTCGAGATGTGCGCCTATGCGGGCTTTGACTGCATCGTCATCGACAACGAACACGGCGCTGCAGATCTGGAGACGACCGAGCACATGTTGCGCGCAGCACGGGCCAGCGGCATCACACCCATCGTGCGCTGCTTTGCGCAGGACATCGCACGGGTGCTCGACATGGGCGCCAGCGGCGTGCAGATCCCGATGGTCGACAGCGCTGAACAGGCGCGTGCGCTGGTGCAGCGGGTGCGCTACCCCAGCCTCGGTCAGCGCGGCAGCGCTTTCAGCTCGCGGGCGGCAGGGTACGGTGCCTTCGGCGGCGAGCCGCACACCCAGCGCAGCAACGCAGGGATCGCCCTGATCGTGATGCTGGAGACCCCCCAAGCGGTGGCCAATGCGGCGGAAATTGCTGCGGTCGACGGTGTGGATGCAGTGTTTGTGGGGGAGGGTAGGAAATTCGCAATGACCCGACCGACCATCGGTCAGGTGCATTGGTGTAGCTCGGCACGCTTCGGCGCGCAACCTACGGTATTGCACGGGACGGGCCGCCTCGAATTACGAAGCCATCTTGTCTAGGCCGCACAAGACTCTATGCCGCGAACTTCCACGCGCTCCTGCCCACAACCGCAGTTCCGAGAATGAAAAGTCGTCATCGTTTTTTGCGGGCTTCATGTCTAGCGCCGGCGTCTCGGCAACTTCAGCGCACCGCAATCCTGCCGGCCAGCAGGAAAAAGCCAAGGCCTCGGGCATGCAATCGCACAGCCGCCGCGCAGAGCGCAACGGCACGGACCAGAGGCTTGTGGTCCAGGGTTTCTATCGTGAGGGTTGAGGGCGCTTCGCGCCGGCGTGCTGGTGCTCAAGCTGGCGGATTGAACCGTGCTGCCGTCTGGCCGTCGTCGGGCGGTCTGAACGTCGATCAGTGCCTATCATTCCGGCATGGCGCGAAAAACAGCAGTCTCAGCAGTCTCCGAGCGCGGTGTCACGGCCTCGACGCGTGCCTCCGCCGTGTACGAGCAGTTGCGGGCCGACATCGCCCATGGTCTGCTTGAACCCGGTAGCAAGCTACGGGTTGAGGCCATGTGCAGCCGCTACGGCGTCGGCGCCAGCCCGCTGCGCGAGGCCTTGAGCCGCTTGTCTTCTGAAGGACTGGTGCAGCGCATCGACTTGCGCGGCTTCAGCGTGGCGTCGTTGAACTGGGACGAGTTGCCGATCCTGACGCACAACCGCATTCAGCTCGAAAACATGGCGCTGCGCGAATCAATAGCGCTGCGCGATGCGGCGCTGGAAGAGCAGCTGGTGCTGATTCTGTACCGGCTATCGCGCACGCCGCGCTCACTGTCGGCCGAGCACTATGTGTCCAACCCGGCCTGGGAAGCATTGCACCGCGACTTCCACCGCGCGCTGCTCTCGCGCTGCCCGTCGCGGTGGCTGCTGTCCTTCTGCGACACGCTGGCCGAGGAGGCCTATCGGTTCCGCCAGGTGTCGGTGGACAAGAGCTTCGGCAAGCGGGCGGTGCATGACGAGCACATGGCGATCTTCACTGCGGTGGTGGAAGGCCGTGCCGACGATGCCGTCAAGCTGCTCACGGCGCATTACCAGCTGACGGCGCATGACGTGGCCAATGCGGTCAAGGAGCGCGCGGGGCGCGCCAAGCTGGCCGCCGGCTGATACCGCAAGCCAGGTCGCCGTTGATGCGCGGGATCATGGCTGCTGGCCTTTGCGCCCGGTGACCCTGACACAGGGTGTGGCACCTGGTGCCGCCACTTCGACCAGGCGCATCAACGGGTCTTCAAAGTCCTGACTCTTTCCAGTTGTCCACGGGTGCCGACGGTTCGGGCAGCAAGCCCACCGCGCGAATGGCTGCGATGGCGCAGAACTCGTCCTTGTCGGAGGCGTCACCGCTGATGCCCACGGCGCCGATGGACTGACCCTGGGCGTCGAGCACCAGCACGCCGCCGGGGGTGGGGATGAAGCGCCCGCCCGACGCGGCGGCCAGCGCGGCCTGAAAGGTCGGGCGGTTGGCCAGGCGGTCGCGGATCTGCCGCGTGGCCATGCCCATGCCCAACGCGGCCCAGGCCTTGCCCATGGCGATGTCGTGGCGCAACAGACCGCAGCCGTCCTCGCGCTGGAAGCTGACGACATTGCCGCCGCTGTCGAGCACCATCACCGCCAGTGGCAGCAAGCCGTGCTCGCGCCGCAGCCGCAGCGCGGCGTCGATGATGGCCGTGGCAGCGGCGAGGTTCAGGCTGGTCTGGACGGCGATCAGGTGTTCGGCCATGGGTTCTCGATGGTGGGGCGCTGGTGTGACGCTGGTGGGGCGCGCGCCTGAAGGGTGGGGATCAGCTTCTGACCGCGTCGCCGAGCTTGTCGACCACCGGCTTCCAGCGAAGCGCTTCGGCGCGCACATAGGCACTGGCCGCCTCGTCGCCGATGCGCAGGTCGGCGGCGATGACTTGCTCGCTCATGGCCTTGACCATCTCGGGCTGCGACATCGCCAGCCGCGCGGCATCTGCCAGGCGCTTGCGCACATCGACCGGGGTCTTCTGCGGCACGGCGACAACGTTCCACAGCAGGGCTTCGAAGGGCTCGGCCAGACCGGCGGATTCGGCGATGGTCGGGATGTCGGCGGCCTGCGCCATGCGCTTGGCGGTGGCCACGCCGACGATGCGCAGCTTGCCAGAGCGGTGCAGTGGCAGCAGGCCACCCAGGGTGCCCACCGCCATCTGGATATTGCCGCCCAGCAGGTCCTGCACCGCCGGACCGGTGCCTTTGTAGGGCACGTGCAGGATTCGAGCGCCGGCGAGTTGCATCACCTGCTCGGTGGCCACATGCAGCAGCGTGCCGGTGCCGGGCGAGCCATAGCTGAACTTGGCCGGGTCCTTCTTCGCGGCCTCGAACAAGGCCTTCAGCGTCTCCGGCTGGTTGATCGGCACGGCCAGCGCGGTCGGCGCGCCGCCCAGCATCGCGATGTAGTCGAAGTCAGTCGCCGCGTCGTAGCGCGGCTGGCGTTCGATCAGGTTGTACAGGCCATGCGTGGACGCGGTGCCGAACAACAGCGAATAGCCATCGGGTGGGCTGTTCTTGACGTCAAGCGAGCCAATCGTGCCCGAGGCGCCGGCCTTGTTGTCGACGATCACCGTCTGGCCGAGCTGTTTGCCCAAGGCATCGGCAAAGAGGCGCGCAAAGGCATCGGTCGGGCCGCCGGGCGGGAAGGGCACGACCAGCCGCACGGGCCGGCTCGGGTAGGACTGGGCGCGCACGGGCAGTGATGCCGCTAGCGTTGCCAGGGCGGTACTCAACAGGATGTCTCGGCGTTGCATGCAATCTCTCCTGGGGGGTGAGTCGACAGCGCGTGTTGAATCGGCGCGGTTGCGACAGGCCGGCGCGACCGCGCCGCTTCGATGTCAGGCCGTGACCGGGTTGCTCAGCAGGCCGACACCTTCGATCTCGATCTCGATGGTGTCGCCGGCCTTCATCCAGACCGGCGGCGTACGGGCATAGCCCACACCACCCGGTGTGCCCATCACCAGCACGTCGCCGGGCTCCAGCGTCAGCGACTCGGACAGCAGCGCGATGGTGCGCGCGACGCCGAACACCATGTCGGCGGTATCGGCGCTCTGCATCACCTGGCCGTTGAGCCGCGATTCGATCTTCAGCCCCACCGCACCCGGCGGCAGTTCGTCGGCGGTAACGATGGCTGGCCCGAGGGCGCCTGTGCCGTCGAAGTTCTTGCCGATCGTCCACTGCGTGGTCTTGCGCTGGTAGTCCCGCAGCGTACCGTCATTGAAGCAGGTGTAGCCGAACACAGCGCTCAGCGCATCGGCTTGCGACACAGCGCGCGCGCGGCGGCCGATGATCACCGCCAGCTCGGCCTCAAAGTCCAGCTTGTCCGACACGGCGGGCACCTGCAGCGCTGCGCCATGGGCCAGCAGCGAGCTGGTGCACCGCATGAAGATGGCCGGGTAGTCGCCCACCTGGTTGCCACCCTCCTTGGCATGGTCGATGTAGTTGACGCCCAGGCAGATGATCTTGCCCGGCCGCGGCAGGCAGGGCAGCAGGTCCAGATCCGCCATCGGCGTCGGCACCAGGCCCTGGGCGCGCTGGGTCAGTGTGGCGGCCAGGGCGGGCCAGGCATTGCCGGTGGCCACCAGGTCGTAGATGGAGGCCGGCAGATGCGGCCCCAGCCGGGCGCGCTCGACCACGCCGCTGCCGACCTGCAGGCCCCAGGAAGGGCCTTGAGCATTCGTGAAGCTGATCAATCGCATGGCGGATCTTTGGTGAAGGTGTTCAGGAGGGAATGGCCACCAAGGCGGTTGACGGCGCTGAGGTCAGGCGGCGTGGTTTGCAGGCTGAGAGGCCGAACAATCGACAAACCAATCACGCATCTATTTTATCGATTATAAAAAGCATTCTCTGCACTTGTCGATCGACTGGCATTGGGAGATACCCGGCGAGGCCTGTCCAGGACTTGGGTGTGTGCCCTGGGTCGGCCGAGTGACGCCGATGTGCCCGTTCTTCAGGGGTTTTCCGGCTCCGCGTTTTGCCCTGGCGAGCGCTGCGCCGCCTGCTTGGCGGCGCACATCCGAGGTTCAGGCCGGCGCCACGCGGCGACGCGAGGCTGGCATCGACACCGCCACACCGCTGTCCGCCGTTGCGGCGCGCGTGCGCATCTGGCCGCAGCCGCCGTCCACATCCTGCCCAGCAGAGTGGCGCGGCTTGGTCAGCACGCGGCAGCGGTGCAGAGAGCGGGCCATTTCGGCGGCGCGTTCCCAGCTGGTGCGCTGGAAGTCGAGCCCGTCGACCGCGTTGTAGGGAATCAGGTTGAGCACGCCGAACTTGCCGGCGAGCAGGCGCACGATGCCGTTGATCTCGGCCTCGTTGTCATTGACACCGGCCAACAACGTCCGCTGGTATTGCACTGGATAGGCGCTGGCGCGTGCATAGGCTTCGGCCTGAGCGACCAGGGTTTCGGGGCTCAAGCGTGGCGGAGGATAGGAAATTCAAACGCACTTTTTTGCTCTCAAAGGCCCCCCGGCAGGGCTATCGATCACCCACTGAACCGGTCCTTGGGTCTATCTGCCGCAGGTTGAAGGCCGATCGCAGCGCCGAGGTGCGTCTCTCGAACGGCTTGCCTTGGGGTTTTCCCTTGCAATCAGCCGCTAAACCTCGGCCCTGAGAAGCTGTGGCGCAGCCGATCCCCGCGGCCCTGGTCACCGGGCCGCCTGAAACGTGTTGGCTGGCGGGTCTCAGGCCGCTTGCAGTTGCGACCCACGGGCTGGCGTGCGCGGCGGCGCCCGGGCCTCCAGACCCAGGTGCGTGAGGATCTTCTCGATCACCGGCTGCTCCAGGATCGCCGCGATGATCTTCAGCTCGCCCCCGCAGTTCGGGCAGTGCGCCATGTCGATCTCGAACACCCGCTTGAGCAGCTTGGCCCAACTCAGCCGAACCGGGCGGTGGTGTGCACAGGGCGCCTCGCACTCGACCGGCGGTGCGGCCTGCACGGGTGGTTCGGGCTCTTGCGGCACCACCTGCGCTCGCAGCTTGGCGTTGGGTGTGAGAACGCCGTGGTTCGCGCAGCGGGGGTCCGCTCACTTCGCGAAGCGAAGTTACGCGGACACCAAACGGATCAGGTGCAGCCTCGGTCTGGGCACCAGCGCAGCCAGCCGCTGCATGAACTCCAGCGGCGACATCACAGGTGCGTGGTGCCGTCTCGCCATGGGGTCTTGAGCTTGAGCACGACCTGTCCGGCGGCGTTGGTTTGCACGCGCCCGTTGGCCAGGGCCGGACGCGTGATGTAGCGGCACAGCTGCTCCAGCGCCTGGCGGTCGTCGGCGCCGCAGCGCACGGCGGCGTGCTGCGCTGTTGCCCTGGATATCGGAGCAAAGCGTCTGCTTGAAGTCCGCGTCCCTGGGCATCGCACCCTGCAGCGTCAGCACCTTCTGGCCGGCGCGTGGGCCGAAGGCGATGCGGTAAGCCGAGCCCGGACTCAAACAGTCCAGTGGACTGTTTGTGCCTGGCGAGGGGCCGGGCCACTGGCCCGGCGCGGCCTGCAAGGCCAGGCGGCTGCCTGCAGCGGCCTCAACGTGCGGGCCTCGTCCGAATCGCCGTCGCTGTCAGCCACATAGGTCTGGCCCTGCTCTTCGACAAGCACCCCCCGACGGGTGAGCAGCTTCATCAATCGGGTGATGACTTTGTGCAACACCGTCTGCAGCGCCTCGTCGGTCGGTGCGGGCACCTCGACGAAGACAGGCTCGCCGTCGGTGTCACACCGGTACACGCCGTCCAGCACCAGACAGTGAAGGTGGATGTTGAGGTTGGCGGCCGAGCCAAATCGTTGGATCCGTGACCGCGCCGCTGTCGGCCTCTTCAGCCTTCAGACCTGCTTGCCCGAGCAAGTAGCGCGTGATGACTCGGTGCACCACCTGCAGTACCGGCGTCACCAGCTTGGGCTGCGCGGCCAGCAACAGGCGCAGCGGGATGGGCAACGAGAGGACCCACTGGCGCACCGGCACGCGCGGAATGACGTCCACCAGGTGCGCTGCGGTCTGGGCCATGCGCCGGGCCCCGCACGACGGGCAAAAGCCGCGCCGCTTGCAGCTGAACGCCACCAGCTTGTCGTGGCCGCAGTCACCGCAACGCAGCCGCAGGAAGCCGTGGGCCAGGATGCCGCATTCCAGGAAGGCGTC
>Ga0209181_10009460_pt1 | contig 12805 bp, 9 predicted proteins | sample MAT05_FD_187208 | JGI IMG/M metagenome (GOLD analysis project Ga0209181, IMG submission 187208) | Freshwater microbial communities from Lake Fryxell liftoff mats and glacier meltwater in Antarctica - MAT-05 (SPAdes) (version 2) | ecosystem: Environmental > Aquatic > Freshwater > Ice > Liftoff... | reverse complement strand
CCTCAACCGTAGGAGCGAGCCCTGCTCGCGAAAACCCTGCGACAACCTCAACCGTAGGAGCGAGCTCTGCTCGCGAAAACCCTGCGACAACCTCAACCGTAGGAGCGAGCTCTGCTCGCGAAACCCTGCGACAACCTCACCGTAGGAGCGAGCCCTGCTCGCGAAAACCCTGCGACAACCTCAACCGTAGAAGCGAGCTCTCCTCGCGAAACCCCTGCGACAACCTCAACCGTAGGAGCGAGCTCTGCTCGCGAAACCCTGCGACAACCTCAACCGTAGAAGCGAGCTCTGCTCGCGAAACCCCTGCGACAACCTCAACCATAGAAGCGAGCTCTGCTCGCGAAACCCCTGCGACAACCTCACCGTAGGAGCGAGCTCTGCTCGCGAAAACCCTGCGACAACCTCACCGTAGGAGCGAGCTCTGCTCGCGAAACCCCTGCGACAACCTCAACCATAGAAGCGAGCTCTCCTCGCGAAAACCCTGCGACAACCTCAACCGTAGGAGCGAGCTCTGCTCGCGAAAACCCTGCGACAACCTCACCGTAGGAGCGAGCTCTGCTCGCGAAAACCCTGCGACAACCTCACCGTAGGAGCGAGCCCTGCTCGCGAAACCCCTACCGTGGGAGCTCGCTCCTACACTTCAAATTTACAACAAGATTCGGATAGCCAAGCGCATCGCGCTTGGCTAATCTGGGCCCATGAATAAAACATCATTGCCACTGCAAGTCGTCGAAGCGCGCAAACTGTTGGAGCACGGCCCGCATGCGCTTACTCAGTTAGCAAAAACCGTTGGATGGAGTCCGGCCTATTTGCAAAAACAATTCGTACTGGCTTACGGCCTGACGCCCGCCGAATTTATTTCGCAACAAAAATTCAAAAATTTCAAAAACGAACTGCGTAAAAACAGCGATGTCACCCGCGCACTTTACGAAGCCGGTTTCGGATCCCCGAGCCGCGTTTACGAACAGGGTGCGGCGAAGCTGGGCATGTCTCCGCTCACCTATCAACGTGGCGGAGCCGGATTGGAAATTCGTTACACCATACTTGAAACCCGTTTGGGTAAAACCTTGATCGCCGCCACCGAGCGCGGCATCTGCGCGATTGCCTTGGGCGAAAATGAAAAAAAACTGGAAAAAGAATTACAAGATGAGTTTCCGGCGGCATCACTTAAACGTGTTGATGCCGGGCGTGATGAATTTATTGCACCTAAAGTAAGCGCCGTTGTGGATTATTTGTCGGGAAAGAAAAGCCGAGTTTCACTGGAGTTGATGGGCACGGCATTTCAGCAACGCGTGTGGCAGGCCCTGATGAAAATCCCCAGCGGTAAAACTTTAAGTTATGCACAACTGGCAGAACAATTGGCAATGCCCAAAGCAGCGCGTGCTGTGGCAAGCGCCTGTGCAAAAAATAAATGCGCGGTGGCAGTTCCCTGTCATCGCATTATTCGCGGTGACGGTTCGCTTGGCGGCTATCGTTGGGGCTTAGCGCTGAAAGAAAAAATTCTCGCCGGTGAAATGGCTGTAAAATAAAGCCATGACAAAAGAAATACCGGCGGCACCGGGCAAGGCTGCCATCGCATCGGCGCTGCTCGCCGTTTACCTGTTGTGGGGCTCAACTTATTTTGCCATCAAAATAGCGCTGCAGAACTATCCACCCTTTCTACTTACCTCAAGCCGCATGTTAATTGCCGGTAGTTTGATGTTTGGCATCCTGCGGATGCGCGGGGTCGCTGCACCAACCCGCAAGCAATGGCGTTCGATTTTTGTTTTGGCAATTTTACTGATCGTGCTGGCCAATGCCTTAGTGAATGTGGCGGAACAAACCGTTTCAACAGGCTTGGTCGCCATTGGCGTTGCTGCCATGCCCTTGTGGGCAGGCGTTTTTTCGGCGATGAGTGGCCAACACCCAAGAACCCGTGAATGGATAGGTATTGCCATTGGCTTTGTCGGCATGTTGTGGCTCAACATCGGCACCGACATGAATGCCTCTTGGCAGGGCTTGTTGGCGGTATTAATCGCTCCAATTTGCTGGGCCTACGGCTCGATTTGGTCACGTAAACAGGATTTACCGGCGCCTTTTATGTCTGCTGCAACACAAATGTTGGCAGGCAGCGTATTTGCGTGCATCGTGGGCTTGGCGCTGGGCGAACGTTTTACGGAAATGCCCCAATTAATGCCGACACTAGCTATGTTGTATCTGGTGGTTGCCGGTTCTATTTTTGGATTCACTGCCTACATCTGGTTGCTGCATCATGTGCGTCCTGCACTGGCGACCAGTTATGCCTATGTTAATCCGGTCATTGCAGTTGCGATTGGTGCGTTGTTGCTTGATGAGAAATTCAATACCAATGCCATCGGTGCGATGTTGCTGATTTTATTTGGCGTTGTGTTGATGACGGTGAAGAAAAAATAGAGCTACAGCAAATTTAACCGTAGGGGCGTCTGCTTGCTGCGCCCAAGATTGTTCGTAGCCCTTGGGCGCAGCAAGCAGGCGCTCCTACGTTTGGCGTTACGAATAAAGTGGGATGCAGCGTTATCTAGCTAATTAATAATGCTTGGAGATGACACAGACTCAACCACCTCGCAACGCCACTGTCACCGGCATTCTTGCTGCACGTATAGCAGGCAACAAACCGCCGATAAAGCCAATCGCAATGGCTAGGATCAAGCCAATCAAGACCAGCCCCGGCGTTACTGCAAATTGAAATGCTACTTGGGTAAAGCCTGCGCCCAATGTCGAAACCGAATAACCATTAAAGGCAACATAGGCAATAAGCGCACCGACTAGGCCGCCCGCCAAAGCTAAAATCAAGGCCTCCGACATAACCGACGCAATCACGGGCATGGCGCCAAAACCAATCGCTCGCAAGGTGCCAATTTCCTGTGTGCGTGCCGATACCGCCGAGTACATGGTGGTGAGGGCACCGGCAATGGCACCAATGCCCATAATGAAAGCGACAATGCCGGCAAGCACACTAATCACGCCAGTTAAACCGGAGGATTGTCCGCTGAAAAAATCATATTCGGTTTTGACATCGACATTCAGTTGCGGGTCGCTGGTCAAGCGCGACTTGAGCGATTCGAATGAGTCCAGATTATTCAAACTAACCAACACCGATGAAAATCCGCTACGGGCAAAAGCGCTTTGCGCGGTTTCGGCATCAGTCCAAAGCTCGGATTCATGGGCGTCGCCCTTGGTGCTGAAAATACCGACAATTTTCCAGGCTTGGCCACGGAAGCGTAACTCGGCACCCGTGCGCAGTCCGTCAAATTGTTTCGTCGCCGCCTGGCCGACAATAATTTCGCGAATACCTGGGCGAAATTTTCGACCATCAATTATTTTTAATTCAGGGCGTAATGCAAAAGCTGCTGGTTCAACACCGCGCAGGGTGACATTGGCGCCCGTCTTTTGACCAAAGCGCGGTACTTCGGTAATCACGATTAATTCGCCGGAAGCCAAAGGCAAATTATCGGTCCCACGTTTGATCGCCGGGTCCTGTTTGATCACGGTCACGCTGCCGCGCTCCAGAAAACTCGCCAATTCACCGTTAGAGCCACCACGCGTAATTACCACGCGATCAAGCCGCCCGGTGGAGCCCAATGTTTTGCCCAGACCTTGCGACATCGACAATAACGCGACCATCACACCAACCACACCGGCAATGCCGATCACTACCACCAGCGAGGCACCGAGTCGTTGCGGAATGCTCTGCAAGTTCATGACTACGATTTCGCGAATTTGAGTAAGGCTGCTCATATCACCTTCCTGCCAATGCATCGACAATTTTTATGCGTAGTGCACGTAATGCCGGTGGCACACCAATCAACAGCGACAGCACTAAAACACTAATGCCGGCAATTATCCAGACTCGTGAGTCGGTGCTGATCGGAAACTCCGGCGGTAAAGTGGTGGCAATCAAAGTGGCTGAAAACATGCCGGTCAAGGCACCTAGAAAGCAGAGTAAAAATGCTTCGGCCAACACCAGCGACATGACAGTACGGTCCTTGAATCCCAATACTTTAAGAATAGCCAATTCCGGAATACGCTCACGCACCGCTTGCGACATGCTGACGCCGGTCAAAAACAAAATGGAAAAAAACACCGCACTGGTAATTAAATTGACGATAAAACCAATGTCGCCCAATTGCCGGATAAAACCTAATTGAAATTCCTGTTCGCTTTGGGTTTTGGTTTCATCGGCTGAGTTTTCAAATTTTTCATCAATCGCCGCTGCAATGCGTTCGGATTGGTTGGGGTCATTGACTTGCACGACAAACACGCCCGCCAGGCCCTTGGCGCGTGGATTACGACCCTCGTCAAATTGGCCATAGTTTAAATACATCAAGCCGGCACGTTCTTCCCATTCGCTATTGCGGCCATTAAAAATACCGACCAGTTTCCATTCCCAAGTACGGCTACCGTCTTGCTTGGTCCAGATAAAAGAATTGAGCGGAATGGTGTCGCCGACTTTCCAGCCAAATTTATCAGCGAGCAGCTTTCCGGCGATGGCGCCATCTTGGGTTGAAATGAATTTACGTTTTGCATCGTCCGATAAAACCCATTCCGGATAAGTATCGAATAGGCGTTGTGGATTGACGACAAACTGTGGGAAGAAGTTTTTCGGATCCTGATACTGGCCGCCAAAAAATTGCGAATGCGAGACCCGGTTCACACCCGGTACCGACTCAATCTGCGCCATTAAACGCATTGGCAGTGGTTGGGTAAAACTGGTTCTGGCCTGGGTAATTAATCGGTTGGCACCGAGAAAATCGGCGCCGCCGGAAAACAGCGAGTTCACCGATTGCAACAAGCCCAGCAACACAAACGCCGACCACAATGACAATAAGGTCAGTAACGTCCGTAATTTTTTACGAAATAGGCCAGCCCAGATCAAGCCAAAATATTTCATGCTTAATGTGCCGCCTCGTTCACTAGCGTGCCTTTATCGAGATGCACGGTTCGCTTTGCATACTCGGCTGCTTTGGGGTCATGCGTGACCATAATAATGGTTTTACCAAAATCATTATTGAGCTGTTGCAATAGCGTCAAGACTTCGTCGGCGGTTTTACGATCAAGATCGCCGGTCGGTTCATCACAAATCAGAATGCGCGGGTCCGATACCAGCGCGCGTGCAATGGCCACACGTTGCTGCTGGCCGCCGGACAATTCATTGGGTTTGTGCTTACTTCGGTCCGATAAGCCAACCAGTTCCAGCGCTACCGCAGCACGTCTGCTGCGCTCGCTGCCGCTCATATCGGTAAGCAATAAAGGCAGCTCGACATTTTTTAGTGCGGTGAGCACCGGCATTAAATTATAACTTTGAAATATAAAACCGACGGTATTGGCGCGCCATGCGGCCAGTTCGTCACTACCGAAATCATCGATGCGTTGGTTTTGTACTTTCAATAAGCCCGATGAAGGCGAGTCCAGGCCGCCAATCAAATTAAGCAATGTGGTTTTGCCCGAGCCCGACGGCCCCATCAACGCGACAAAATCGCCATCCACAATATCCAGATTAATGCCGTGCAAAACTTCAACCCGCTGTTTGCCTCGGACGTAGGCTTTGGTCAGCTCGCGTATTTCCACCAGTGGGGTTTTAATATCGCTCATTATTTGGCTGCCGCGACTTTTTCAACAACTTTGCCGCCGTCACGTAATTTTTCTGATGGCCGCAGCACGAGAGTTTCCCCGCCTGCTAAACCTTTGCTGACCAGAATATCGGCATCGCGTTTGTCGCCGGTGGTCACTTCGGTTTGTTTGGCGACACCTTCGCTCACAACAAAGACATAGCTCTTTTCGCCTTTTTTGATGATGGCGCTTTCTGGCGCCCAAACACCGGTAGGTTTTGCCGCTTTTGGATCGCGGCTTTCCAGAAAGCTCACGCGTACGCCCATGTCCGGCACGATGCGTGCATCTTTACTGCTCATCGCAATGCGAACTTTTACCGTAGCTTTACTGCGATCAGCGGTGGGAATAATGGCGATCACTTCGGCAGGAATTTTCCAGTCGGGGTAAGCATTCAGTACCGCATCAACCGGCATTTTGGGTTGCACGCGACCGATATAGGCTTCGTTGACATCCACTTGCACTTCGAGCGAATCCATATCGACCAAGGTACCAATGCCGGTACGAATGGAACCACCACCGCCGGAGATTGGCGAAATCATTTCACCCGGTTGCGCTGCCTTGGTCACAATCACGCCTTTGAACGGCGCGCGAATCACCGTGTTATCAACGCCGTTATTGGCAATGGTTAACTGATCTTGCGACACCGTTACGCTGCGTTGCAGGCTAACCAAACGCGCTGCGCGTGAATCGCGCTCGGCAATGGCGGCATCAAGCGAGGAAGCGGCAACTAATTTCTTTGCCGCCAATTCACGTTGGCGAATTAAATTACGTTCGGCCAATTTTAATTGCGCCTGTGCTTCGGCTAGTTGCGAACGCGCCGAGGCCAATTGCGATTGCGATAAGGCTTGTTGAGACGTTGCATCGATCGGTTCCAGAGTCGCGAGTATCTGACCTTCTTCAACGCTTTGACCTTCTTCAATCAAAACCTCTTTTACCTTGCCGGTAATTTTTGAAGACACCGTCGCGACGCGTCGTGCCGTCACATAGCCCGAAGCATCCAAAACCGAAGCCGGACCACTGTCGGCAGCAGAACGAGTTTTGGCGGTTTCAACTTCGGTTGGTTTCAACATGCCCATCACGACCACTCCGCCAATGACGACGGCGCCAATCGCAAGAAAAATCGGCCACAGACGCCGTTTTTTCTTTTGCCCATCAGCGCCACGATTAATGCTGAGTTCTTTCAATAAATCGGCAGGACGAGACATGGAAACTCCAATCAGATGCAAACGAATGCGGATAGTGTGCCTGAGCGGCGATGGGGAAACACCTGACAAAAGTCAGGAAATGCATGGAAAGACAAATTACCGAAAACGCCATATAGGTTATGTGAATGGGGCGACACCTACTGTAGGAGCGGTGTAAGCCGCGAAAACCAGCGAAGTAATCTGATGTGGGAGCGAGCTCTGCTCTCGAAAAACCTGCGGCGAGGCAGTTCGAGAGGTTGAAAAATGCTCCTGCAGTTTCAACACTTCCGCCGTCCATGGCGGTCGCAAGCTCGCTGCTACGTCCACGAACACTTATGGTTTTTGATACCGCGTCTTCAACATGTGGAAAACCGCTCGCAAGCCCTGTGCTTCACCACCGGCCGGGCGACCCGGGCGTTCGCCGTCGTTCCAGCTATACACATCGACATGCGACCACACTATGCCTTCTTTCACGAAGCGCTCGAGATACAGTGCAGCACTAATGCAACCGGCCATTCTGGACGGCCCGGCGTTGGCCAGATCGGCGATATTGCTTTTCAGATAGGACAAATACGGGCGCCATAAAGGCATGCGCCATAAGCGATCAGCAGTTTGTTCGCCGGCCAGTAAATAATCGGCCGCGAGTTTTTCGTTGTTGCAAAACAGTGCCGGTAAATCCGGGCCCAGTGCGATGCGCGCAGCACCGGTGAGTGTGGCGAAATCCAGCAGTAATTCCGGTGCAGATTCGCAGGCATACACCAGTGAATCGCCGAGTACGACACGACCTTCAGCATCGGTATTATCAATTTCAATACTCAGGCCGCTGCGCGTAACAATTACTTCGCCGGGACGAAAGGCATTGGCGCTAATCGCGTTTTCAACCGCAGGGACCAAACATTGCAGACGCACCGGCAAACCAGTGGCCATGATCAGTTGTGCCAGCCCGAGCGCGTGCGCGGCACCGCCCATATCTTTTTTCATATTGCGCATGCCATCGGCGGTTTTGATATCGAGACCGCCGGTATCGAAACAAACGCCTTTGCCGACCAATGAAATTTTTGGATGTGCTTCATTGCCCCAGTTCAATTCGATCAAACGCGGCGCGCGATGACTAGCACGGCCGACGGCATGGATGGCCGGGAAATTCTGTTTCAGTAAATCATCGCCGACGATGATATTTACCGTGGCGCCGTAAGCCTGTGCCAGACGAATCGCGACCGCTTCCAATTCTTCCGGACCCATGTGTTCGGTCGGCGTGTTGATTAAATCGCGAACTAGCGTTGTGGCTTTCAATACCGCAAAAGTTTCGGAACTTTCACCGACAGCTTCCAGACACAAGCGTGCAACCGGTTTGGTTTCGACATAGCGATTGAATTTATAAGCGCCCAAACCCCAGCTCAATAATGCCAGTGATGCCGTCATTTTCAAGGGCGATGCATTCGTAATGCGATACGCGTGTTGCGATGGCAACATGCTGGGAAGATGCGACAGGCAGTATGGATCGTTGGCATCGTTCACACCGACCGCGACCATACCGGCCTTACCGATGCTATCGGGAATCACTAAAAAACTTCCGCCGCTGGCGCTGAATGCGTGCGCTGCTAACCAGGCTTGCACTTGTGATGTTTGCTGGTCGCGCCATTCCGCAAAATTACTGCGATTCATCAAGACCAAAGGCACCGCATTGGCGATTTGATCGGGGGTAGCAAAGCAGGGCGGTAAACTCATGAGGTTTTCATTTCCAAGTGAATGTGTTCAACCTGCTCAAGATAATCGGCAAGGTCAGTCAAGCTGGTGAATTGCAAATCCGGCGCCGCATACATTTCTGGCCAGCGTTCATCGCGGCGATTGATCCAACAACTGCGTAAACCGGCGCGTTGCGCACCAACGACATCAAGCAAGGGATCATCGCCAATATGCAAAACTTCGTGCGCATTCACGCCGAGCCGTTGCACGGTGGCATGAAAAATCGGTGCATCAGGTTTGGCGTGACCTTCGTTACGCGCAGCAACAAAATGTACGAAATGATCAGCAATGCCGATCGCCTGCAAATCCGCATTGCCATTGGTCAGGGCGGCGACCGGATAACGCGCGGTCAGGCGTTTCAATGCGGCGAGTGCATCGGGGTAAAATTCGATGTTGTTTCTTGCCGCATAGAAAATTTCAAATGCGGTTTCGGCATGATGTTCGGCATCGCCGCTTTCACGCAGCGCATGCAATAAAGACAGTTGCCGTTGCTTGGTGAAATCGTGTTCAATTCCCGGATACAGCTCGACAATATTGAGTCGCAACTTGCGCATTTTTTCCAGCGGAAAATTTTTCGCGGTGTTCGGGCAATTTTCCTGTAGGAATGCATCGAGTGCCGATTCGGCCCGTTCGATTACCGGCCAGATCGGCCACAGGGTATCGTCTAAATCAATGCTGAGCGCGCGGATGTGTTTCACCAAGCCAGTTTAACACTTCGTAGGAGGCCGCTTGCGGGCGACTGGTGAGCGGCCTTCACGTCTTCATCATTCGGGCCCAAGGGCCCTCCTACGAATAAACTTCACTTCATTTGCAAAAATCCGGTCTGCCGTCCACGCTGCAGACCAAGGCTTAGTTCTTTCGGCGGGCTGGTGAGGGCGCTGCGGAAATCCTGTAAATCACGAATCTGTGCGCGGTTCATCATGGCAATGCGGTCGCCCGCTTCCAGGCCGCTGCGTGCTGCTCGACTGCCTGCGATCACCTTGCTGACAATCACCCCGCGCGCGCCCTGCGAGCGGTAGCGTTCGGGTAAATCGATCAAGGTGGCACCGCTTAAACGGGCATCTATTTGTGCACCGGCCAGTTCTTTGGCCTGCGCTTTTAAAGTGGTTTGAAAGCTGATTGCCTGGCCGTTACGCAATAAATCCACTTTGACCGATTGGCCGACCGGCAATAAACCTTCGATATTGTGCAGGGCTTCGGCGCCATCGGTTTTCTGGCCATTCAATGCAGTGATCACATCTTCGGGTTTCAAGCCGGCAGCTTCCGCTGGCGATGCACGAAATACCCGTGACACCAACGCGCCGCGTATATTTTTCAGGCCCAATTGGGTGGCAATCTCCGGCGTAATATCAATCGTATCCACGCCCAGCGAACCACGCCGAACTTCACCGTAGGCCATGATCTGCCGCATGATTTCGCTGGCTAAATTTACCGGAATTGCAAAGCCCAAACCAATATTGCCGGCTGCGCTGCCTTGCGGATTAAAGCTGGCGGCATTGATGCCGACCAATTCGCCGCGAAGATTCACCAAGGCACCGCCGGAATTACCCGGATTGATCGACGCATCGGTCTGAATGAAATTCTGATAGCCAAAACCCTGCAAACCACTGCGACCAACGGCCGAAATAATGCCTGATGTGACCGTCTGGCCCAGACCAAACGGATTACCCACTGCTACTACAAAATCACCCACGCGTAGTGTTTTTGCATCGGCCAATGGCAAGGCCGTCAAGCCGGTGGCCTGAATTCGGATCACCGCAATATCGGTATCGGCATCCGAGCCAATCGGCTGCGCTTCAAAGGTACGACCATCGCTAAGGATGACCGACACTTCATCGGCACCTTCCACCACATGATTATTGGTCAGGATCAAACCGCGCTTGGCATCCACAATTACGCCAGACCCTAATGATTGCGAAATACGTTGCTGCGGTACCCGTGAACCACCAAAAAACTCGGCCATCGGGTTGCGCACGCGCACCACTTGTTTGGTGTAGATATTCACCACCGCTGGCGTAACCTTTTCTAGCATTGGCGCCAGCGAAGGCATTGGCGTGCCGCCTACTTGCGCCGGTAGCGCCGCGTAGGCTGCACTAGGAAGCACCAATTCCGAAGCACCTTCAATAATTTCTGTCGCCGGACTAGGCTCGGGTGGCAGACTCAGGGCGTGTACGGTCAGGCCGCCACCTAGTGCAGCAAAAAAGACACAAAGCAGGGTCGGAATGGGTCGCATGATCTACTCAAGAAAGGGGCTGGTCGAAAAACTGCTGCCAGACTAGCAAAATCAGAACTATTTTCACCCTGTAAGAGGTCATAGTGGTGCGGGTCTGTTCAGTAAGCAATTGTTTTTGATACGGAAAAATTTCTTTCACGAGATGTGACAAACGGTTGACAGCAGCGGGCGGAGGGCGTAATTTCCTTCCTCGGCTCTTACACAATATATTGGGTAAGTGGCGGGGGGAGGCCCCAATGGGTGGTGTCAGATGACACCTACGCCCGCGAAGGCCCTGCATAAGCCTGATTGCACCTATCGCGGTACAAACATGGAAGTAAGCGAGGACAAAATGGACGCATGCGGGCTTTGGCCCACAGGCGCGTTTCTCTGTCTTTTCCCTTTGGTAATGAGTCCAACATCACACATTTAAATGCCAACGCGGAGCGGTGGCACGGGAGGAATTAGGCACTATGAGTACGGTTCGCTTGGAAGCGGTCAACATTAAATCGGTAGCAGACATTGATATGCAACCGGCCTCGTACGATATCTGGGATAAAAAATATCGCCTGAAATCCAAACAGGGTATCGCCGTCGATGAAAGTATCGACGACAGTTACAAGCGCGTGGCAAAAGCGCTGTCGGAAGCCGAACCCACGGCAGAAAAACAAAAATATTGGCAGGAACGTTTTTTATGGGCCTTACGCCGCGGTGCCATTCCCGCTGGCCGCATTACCTCCAATGCCGGTGCCCAGGAACACAAACCTGCCACCAGCACCATCAACTGCACCGTGTCGGGCATCATTACCGATTCGATGGACGGCATTCTCGATAAAGTCCACGAAGCCGGTTTAACCCTGAAAGCTGGTTGCGGCATTGGTTATGAATTTTCCACCCTGCGTCCGCGCGGTGCCTATGTGGCTGGCGCTGGCGCTTACACCAGCGGCCCGCTCAGCTTCATGGATATCTACGACAAAATGTGTTTCACCGTGTCGTCCGCCGGTGGCCGTCGTGGCGCGCAAATGGGCACCTTCGATGTTTCGCATCCCGATGTAAAAGAATTCATCGGCGCCAAACGCGAAGACGGCCGTCTGCGTCAATTCAATTTGTCATTATTAATTACCGACGAATTCATGAAAGCGGTCGCCGACGATAGCGATTGGCCTTTAGTGTTCCCGGTCAATATCAAAGAAAAAAACGAAGTCGATCTTGATAACAGCAAAGAAGTCGTCTGGCGCGAATGGCCGCACACCCATAATTATGTAACGCGCGAAGACGGCTTGGTCGCCTGCAAAATTTATGGCCAGATCAAAGCGCAACAATTGTGGAACCGCATCATGGCCTCCACTTACGATTTCGCCGAACCCGGTTTTATTTTGATCGACCGCGTCAATGAAATGAACAACAACTGGTGGTGCGAAAACATCCGCGCTACCAACCCCTGCGGCGAACAACCACTGCCACCTTATGGCGCATGCCTGCTCGGCTCGATCAACCTGACCAAATTCGTGCGTGACGCGTTCACCGACAAAGCCAGTTTCGATTGGGAAGAATACAAAGAAGTCGTGCGAGTGTTCACCCGCATGCTCGACAATGTGGTTGAAGTAAACGGCTTGCCGCTGGAACAACAACGCGTCGAAATCATCCGCAAGCGTCGTCACGGCATGGGCTTTTTGGGCCTAGGTTCGACCATGACCATGTTGAAAATGAAATACGGCTCGGAAAAATCCTGCGAGTTCACCGAAGAAATTTCCAAAGAAATGGCTATCGCCGGTTGGGAAGTGGCATTGAGCTTGGCCAAAGAAAAAGGCCCAGCCCCGATCATGAACGAAGACTTCGTCGTTGATGCCGAAATGCTGCGCAAGCGTCCTGAAATGACAAAAGACGGTTGGAAGCTTGGCCAGAAAATTAAGGGCCGCGAACTGCACGCTACTTATTCGCGTTACATGCAACGCGTGGCCGGTGTTGCACCAGAACTCGTGAAAGAACTCTCCGAAGTGGGCGCACGCTTTACCCACCACAGTTCCATTGCACC
>Ga0209181_10009459_pt1 | contig 12806 bp, 7 predicted proteins | sample MAT05_FD_187208 | JGI IMG/M metagenome (GOLD analysis project Ga0209181, IMG submission 187208) | Freshwater microbial communities from Lake Fryxell liftoff mats and glacier meltwater in Antarctica - MAT-05 (SPAdes) (version 2) | ecosystem: Environmental > Aquatic > Freshwater > Ice > Liftoff... | reverse complement strand
CTTGGCACACCACCGACACGAAGTAAGCGTTGAAGACGGCCGTGAGAACGACGGTCGTGTAGCCCGAGTTGGCGAAGTCGTACATTGACCAAGCGAAGACTTCGCGTTTTTGTACGCCGGGGTTGAGTGCCGATGCTGCTGTGTTCAGATTAGCCATGCGTCGATAGTACCCGACTCAACCGCACAGAATGTGACGATCGCCTTTCCGGCAACAGCACCGCGCGCTAGCGCCGTCCGGCGGCGCGCCGATTGCGATATGTTTGCAGGTGGGTGTAGGCCACACATAACAGTGTGTCGTCGATTTTGTGCTGACGCGCCTTGGTCAACATGAAGCCAACGATATGCGCGGCTTCGATTTCGTTGCCGGCTTCGAGGTCGCGCAGCATCGATGCCGTTACGGGCGAACCAACGGCGTTGAGGACTTTCAGAAATCGCTCGACACGGCTTTCACGTGGTGGAAACCCCTCCGCGGTGGCAACTGCGATGGTGCTGTCGACATAGCGTTGCATGAGCGCTTTGCCGTCGGCAGTGGCAATAATCTCGCCGACGTTGCCGCGCATGAGGCACGTCATTCCAGCGAAGGTGGAGAGGAAAACAATCTTTTCCCACATATCTTGCACGATGTTGTCCGACGCCGTCCACGTCACGTTCGTCTTGCCGTACCAATTCGCGAGTTCGGCCGAGGCGGCCAATTGCGCGGCATTGGGCTCGCGCGGCCCCCAAAGCAGCGCCTGCACGTCACCCAATGACTTCACCACCCCATCCGCTGCCAGCGTGGCGAAGATCTGGCAGCTGCCGCCCATCACGCGCGCGCGGCCGAACGCCGCATCCAGCGCGTCGAGATGCGAAATCCCGTTGAGCAATGGCACCACACAGGTGGTCTCGTGCATCGCTCCGCTGATGGCCGAAACGCTCGAGTCGAGGTCGTAGGCCTTGCACGATAGCAACACGATGTCGTAATGCGGCTGCACCGTTTCAGCACTAACAGTGTTGACCTTGAATGCGGCCCGGTCGGACACGCTTTCAATGATGAGGCCGTCGGCCGCAAGCTGCCCGGCGCGCTTGGTGCGAACCAGAAACGTCACATCGGCACCCGCCTGCGCCAGACGCCCGCCGAAGTAGCCGCCGGTTCCGCCGGCGCCAAGAACAAGTATTTTCATCGCTACATTATGCCGACGTGATGGCTATTCGCAGCCTGGTGACCAAAACGATGGGCAGTGTTGGCAGTGCCCGTCGACGGGGTGGACACTTTTCCGAACTTGGCCCCCGGCCTTCGCTGGGGAGACAGAATTTTGGTGTGGAGAAGCGTCGAACGGAAGCTGCGCAACCAAGCCTGTCATACCGGCGGAGGCCGCTATCCAAGTTTTGCGGCGCGCTGATACTTGGACGAACTTGGCCCCCGGCCTTCGCCGGGGAGACGGAATTTTTAGATCCCGCTGATATTTTGGCCCTTGGGCTGGAGTCAGCCCTCGAACGATTGAATCGGCGGCCGGGGCGATAAATTTTGACGAGTTGAGGCGCTGCCGCCTGAGCACTTCCAACCAAACCTGTCATACCGGCGAAGGCCGGTATCCAAGTTTTGCGGCGCGCGGATGCTTGGACGAAATTGGACCTCGACCGGAGCCTGGCCTCGCATGATTGAAGCGGGTGCCGGGGAGAGAGAATGTTGAGAGTGTTGTTGATCAAGCGGCTAAGCATCGACAAAAAGTCCCTGCTCCCGCGCAGGCGGGAGCCTAATTTTGTAGTGATCTGCGGTTGTCGAAATTGGGCCCCCGCCTTCGCGAGGGCAGCTGGCTCGATGTTTTGGAATGGCCACATTTAATCACCGCAGCGGCAGAAGTCGCAGACGCAAAAGTCTAGGAAGGGCGGGCGTTTTCAGGCCTTTATTGCCGGAAAAGCCCGCCAAATGGCGAGTTTGGCCACCGCGCTAAGCAGGCAAAGAGCCCCCCCACAAAGACAATGGGCACTCTTGCGAGTGCCCATTGATGCGCGCTGACGGCCGACGCTGCTTAAGCCTATGCCGTTCCGACTGCTGATGCTTGACCGTAGTGCGCGGGTGCTGCTTGGTACAACTCGATTTGGCGCTTGAGGCACGCTAGGGCATGCGGAACTGCGCGACCTCCTGGGACAACTGCTGCGCCTGATCGTGCAAACTGCCGGCCGCAGCCGCAGTCTCTTCAACCAGCGCGGCGTTTTGCTGGGTCATCCGGTCGAGTTCCTGTACCGACGAGTTGACTTGCGACATGCCCAAACTTTGTTCGGTGGTGGCGGTGGAAATTTCGCCCAGCAGGCTGCCCATGCGCTTGGCACTGATCACAATCTCGGACATGGTGTCACCGGCACCTTTGACGACGACGGCACCTTCGCGGACGTTGTCGACACTCCCCGATATGAGGACTTTGATTTCCTTGGCGGCATCCGCGCTGCGTTGCGCAAGGCTGCGCACTTCTGAGGCAACGACGGCAAAGCCGCGCCCTTGTTCGCCGGCACGCGCTGCCTCAACGGCGGCATTGAGTGCCAGGATGTTGGTCTGAAACGCGATGCCGTCAATCGTGCCAATGATCTCGCTGATCTTGGTTGACGAGGCGTTGATCGCTTCCATGGTGGTAACGACTTTGGCGATCACTTCGCCACCGCGTTCGGCGACGACTGTATTGGCTTCGGCAAGCGTAGCGGCTTGTTGGGCGTTGTCCGCCGTGTTCTTGACGGTCGCGGTGACTTGCTCGACCGAGGCCGCCGTTTCTTCCAGATTGGCAGCGGTTTCTTCGGTGCGCGATGACAAGTCCGCTGAGGCTGAGGCGATTTGTGTAGAGGCTTCGACAATCGACTCGGTCGCGGTGCGTACCTGCGAGACAATGCCGCATAACGAATGTTGCATGTCACCAAGCGTGAACATCAGGGTGGCTGCTTCATCGCTTCCCCACGGTTGCGGCTTGGTGGTGAGGTCGCCGTCGGTCATGGCTTCGAGGTGACGCTGCACTTCGCGCAAGCCGCCTTGCGTGACAAAGTGAAACGAGCGGAACAAGTAGAGCGCCAGCAGCATGGATAGCGCGAGAATAATAGAGGCAACGTTGCGTTCGTGATTGTTCTGACTAACGCGTTCCGCCGACAGTCGATCCAGCGCGACGATGAATCTAGCACTGCTCTCAATTTGCATGTCAACGGCACGGTTTGCGGCATTGAGGAATGTCTCGCGATCCGTTTTCACCATTTCGTCCTGGAGGAATGTCGTGTCCACCAGTTCAAGGAAGCTGCGCAGCGCTTTAGCCGTCTCGTCGTGGTTGAGCTCGGCCTTCAAGCCCGGTTGCGCCTTGATGGCCTTGCCGAGGCTGAATTCCACTCCGTTTGCGTGAAAACCGGCCATCGGATAGTTTTGGTTGATGGTGGTGGCCTGAGCGAGTGTAAGTTCACCGGCTTGCAGGGCGGCGTTGCCGGTGCCGCGAATCTTGGCGATGGACTCGGCCAGATTCGGCGCCCGCACGAGTGCGGCGTCAATTAAGTAGTAGGTTTCGATATCCGGGTCGAGCGACAGGCCGGAGCTGTCCATCACCGAGTTAATCATCGCCAAGATGGAATCGACACTTTCAGTGTGAGCGCGAAACACGGTGTCGGGGTTACCGTTGGCACTGCGCGCGGCTGAGGCGGCGTTGACATACGCTTGGTATTTATCTGCCATGCCGAGTTGGGTACCCAGCTTTGCGTGGATGTCCGCCACACGCTTTTGATCAGCTTGGTATTGCGCGGCAATCTCCGGGGCATTTGCCGGTGTAGCCCCTGTTGCTGCGGCCGTGGCGACTAAGCGGCTGCGTTGTGCGGATTTAAGCAGCGGTAGCAATTCTTTGGCGTATGAGACGCCGACGCGTTTCAACTCGGCGACCTTGATGGTGTCGGATTTGCCGTCGAGGTAGGAGTACATCAAGAACACGATCGGCAGCAGAAACACCGCGGAAATCAGCACGGCTTTGGTGGTGAAGTTGATGCGGCGGAACAGTTTGACGCCGGGTGCCCAGACACCGTGATGCTTGAAGAACTCGATAAGCGGAGGTCCCGGTGGCGCTGTCCGAGGTTTGTTGATGAGAGGGGTTCTAGCAATGTTAGCTGCCATGACGAAAAGTCCGTAATTGAGGAAGATGGGGCGATGAATGACCGATAGCATAGCGGGGCGGGCAGCACCGCAAATGCTCGATATAGCCGGTTTTTCGGTTGCAAACCCGAAACCTTGTTACCCCGCCGGCCGTTGGCAAAATGCAGGTTGGGCAAGTTTCAGCTGCGCAACATCAGCGGCACGCGCGGCACCAGTAGAACCGCAGGTCGGGTTGAGCAACGCGAAGCTCAACAAACGTTGTGTGAATCGACGTTTGATGTTGGGCAGATGAGGCCTGCCCAACCTACTGGCTGCAAAAACTGTCCCTCATTTATCGAATTCTCAAAAGTCGAGTAGTCACGCGTCGTGTGTTCGCCACCGCGCGGTGCGCCGTTTCGAAGGGGCATACGATTTCCGCACGAATGGATGGCGCTGAAAGGGGCCGTAACCGGATGGATCGCTCGATGCGGAAATGATCATACCGGCGCGCGTCGATTGCGCTTAGGCTATGTGAGTCAACCCACAACACGTTGCGCATGCACGGAGACATCTCGGGCGCGATGGGACCGAACGTATTTAGGAGGCTTTGTGACACAGGTACTAAATGAACCCCGGAACGAACTGCACAGCGCTACCGACTGGAAAGCCGGTGTCTGGGCCGGTGTGATCGCGGGACTGGCTTTCTTGATGCTCGAAATGGTCATGGCCAGAGCCCGTGGGGACCACCGCACATGATGGCAGCCATGGTGCTGGGCAAGGAAGTGCTACCACCGCCCGGCACTTGGGCGCCGATGGACGTCAAGATCATGATGACCGCGATGATGATTCATTTTCCCGTTTCCATCGTTTACGGCCTGATCGGCGCGTGGCTGATGCATCGCTTCGACTGGATAGGCGCGCTGATGATCGGCGCAACCCTCGGAGCGGCGATCTATGTCGTCAATTTCTACATGGTTGCTCCGGTGGCGTTCCCGTGGTTTTTGATGGGTCGCGACTGGATCGGCGCTTTCAGCCACATCACGTTCGGCGCCATCCTCGGCTGCGTCTATGTCGCGCTGAGGAGGCCGAGGCTGCAGCGCGCACCGGCATGACCGGAGCGTCGGTTTTCACCATTGCTCAGTAAGAAGGGTACGACGAGTGCACAAATCACCGAACCTCACAGCGACATCGACGGACACAGGATTGCCTGTCGTGAACAGAGCCTTAGGTTGGGTGGAGCAACACGAAGCCCAAAAACCTTCGCCGTAAATCCGCGCTTGATGTTGGGTAGGTCAGACTTGCCCAACCTATTGGCTTGATGCCACGCCGGCGGGTGACAGCCGGGGTTATTCAGCCCTTAGCAGTGGCGCGCGTCTTTGCCGTCAGCTCTGCAATTGCGCGCTCCAACACGCGGTCGCGATTGAGCATTAAATCGTCGCGCGTGAGCTTCACCTCAATATCGGGCGCAACGCCGTCGCCTTCGACCTTGCTGCCATTTTTGGTCACAAACGCCAATTCGCTATACGCCATCTGCGCGCCGCCGGGAACGTCCGCCAACCCCATATAGCCTAACAAACAGCCACAAGTGCGCTGCCCGATGAGGGTCGCGCGGCCCGACTCCTTCATCACCACCGCGAAAACCTCCGAGGCCGACGCGGAACTCTCGTTGGTCAGTATCACCACCGGCTTGGTGTAGGCGCGCTCTTTGCTGCCCTTGAGTTCTTGTTCAAGCTTGGTGATCGGAATGAAAAATACCGATATCGGTTTGCCGGTCCGTGTTCGTATTGTTACACCCGACTGATCGTCCTTAAAGAAGCGGCTTAGCAGCCGACGAGACATGTCACCCGAGCCACCGCCATTGCCGCGCAGGTCGATGATCATTCCCGGGGTGTCCTTCATCTTGTCAATCTGGGCCATGATGCCCGACTCCAAATTGCCTAGAAAATTGGAGAAGCGGATATAGCCGAAGCCGGAAGGCAGTACGCGCGGCGTGAAGTCGGGCGGCGTCGAAAATTTGCGGCGCTTCATGGTGGCCGAAAATTCAGTCTTGTCTGCCCGCGCGAATGTCATGCTCGCTTCGCTCCCGATATCGCCGGCGTTGACCTTGCGTACTGCGCCGCGCGTGCGCGCCCATGGCGTTGAAGTATCGCGCGATTCGGCGACCAGCTTTTGGAAATAGGGCAGCGCGGGATTGCCGTCGATAGTCTTGATGACCATGCCCGCGCGCGCGCCGGCCCACCAAGCGTCTGATTGGGAATTGACCGACGAGACCACGATCTCACCATCAAGCTCTACAAAACCGACGCCCAGACTATGCGACTCGTTGCTACGCTGCTGCTGCACCAGCTTGGGCGAGTGAACGCGGGTGTGCGAGTCCTTCAATTCGCCGGTCATCTTATCGAGCAGCTCCCAGAACTCGTCGTCGGTTTTGGCAGCTAGCATTTTCGGTTCGTACTGCGTTCGTACGGCACGCCAGTCGACACCGTTTAGCTTCGGGTCGAAATAACGCTCATTGACCGTGGTCCACACAAAGTCAATCGCCTCGGCGCGCCAGTTGTCGTCGGGCATCGGAACGGGTGTGGTTGCGACCGGTGTGGCAGTGTTGCTGCGGGTCAGCACACGATGGGGGTCAAGTACCGAGCAGCCTGTGATGGCCAGCAGAATTCCGCAGGCGGACAGGGTGATGAAGCGTTTGGAGTGGATGGCAGAGGAGGGCATTTTTTCTTGGGGTGGGAGTTGGAGTCGGAGTGGGAGTTGTTCGGCGGCGTAGGCGATAGCAGCTTGTTGAAATTCGTAATGCAAATCCCGGCTGAGCTAATCGCGAGCCATTTCCCCCTTTGGAAAAGGGGGACGAAGGGGGATTTGCAGTCGCTGTTGACCCGCAAACGTTAAAAATCCCCCTCGATCCCCCTTTACAAAGGGGAGAGTGGAGCACGGAAATCACCTGCCACAGCAACAGCGTGAGTTTCAACAAACTGCTACAACGCGGCTGCGGTAAGGTTTGGATTCAGTCGTTGAGGCGCAGTTTATCAGTGGCTTTTGGGCGCGACGAGACGAGGTAAATCCGGTAAGGTACATGCGGCGATTTACGTATGACAGAATCGTAGTTAGAGGAAGGGCGTGGATCATTCTACTGATTGAGCAAATGCTGCGAGAACGAAAAACGCAAGGAGCGAAAGTATGACGACGCTGGTATCCACCGAGCTCATCACCGAGCGCATCTTCATCGCGCGCGGCCAGAAGGTGATTCTGGATACGGATTTGGCCGCACTGTACGGGGTGGAGACTCGGAGCCTAATTCAGGCGATCAAGCGCAATCAAGAGCGATTCCCAGCAGACTTCGTGTTCCAGCTAAACGCTGAGGAGAACGATGCTTTGAGATCACAATCTGTGATCCCAAAGCAAGGCCGTGGCGGGAGACGCTATGCGCCCTATGTGTTCACTGAACACGGGGCGATTCAGGCATCGAACGTGTTGAGCAGTCCACGGGCGATCGAGATGGGGGTGTATGTAGTCCGTGCCTTCGTGCAGTTGCGCGAGGCGCTGGCTTCCAACAAAGAGTTGGCACGACAACTGCGCGCATTGGAAGTCCGCGTGACCAAGACGTTCGCCACGCAAGACGACACGATCACCGGCATCATCAACACGCTGCGCGAGCTGATGACGCCACCCAACCCGCCGAAGCGGCCGATTGGCTTTGTGATCGACCAGAAGGACAGCAGGGACAACGAGACCAGCAAGAAGAACAGCACGGGCACGGTCGTGAGCAAGGGCAGCAGCAAAGCCAAAGCCAAGCGACGATAGCCGCAACGACTACCCTGCATGGCGGTGGCTCAATGACAAGGGCTGCTGTCGTGCTTGAGGCGGTAATTCCGGTAAACTTCGTCCGCCCATTTGGCTGTGACACAATCGTGGTCAAACGCAGGGCGTGGATCGTTTCCGGCAGCCGTTTCAGGCGGCCGGCGCATCCGCACGAAAACACCCGAAAACAAAATTTTAGGAGTGGGTCGATGTCTGCTGTTGCAATGCCTTCTGAAGCACTTTCCCCGCCAACGGTTACGCTCGACGACAAGTATCTGCTCGATCACGGCCGTGTGTATTTGACCGGCACTCAGGCGCTGGTGCGCCTGCCGATGATTCAGCGTCAGCGTGATTTGGCCGCCGGGCTCAATACCGCCGGCTTTATCTCCGGCTATCGCGGCTCGCCACTCGGCGCTTATGATCAAGCGCTGTGGAAGGCAAAGACATTCCTCAAAGACAAACACATCTTCTTCACGCCCGGCGTGAACGAAGAATTAGCGGCCACCGCTGTGTGGGGCTCGCAGCAGGTCGGCCTGTTCGCGGGTGCCAAGTACGACGGCGTGTTTGGCATCTGGTACGGCAAAGGTCCCGGCGTTGATCGTTCGGGTGATGTGTTCAAGCACGCCAATGCAGCCGGCTCATCGCCGCACGGCGGTGTGCTGCTGGTTGCGGGTGACGATCACGCCTGCAAGTCGTCAACGTTGCCACACCAGTCCGAGCACGCCTTTGATGCCGCGATGATTCCGGTGTTGTATCCCACCGGCGTGGCTGACATCATCGAGCTGGGTTTGCACGGCATCGCGATGTCGCGTTACTCGGGCTGTTATGTGGCGCTGAAGTGTGTGTCAGATACGGTAGATGCATCGGCGTCGGTGAATCTAGACATTGAATCGCCAAAGATCGTGATTCCGACCGACTTTGAAATTTCAACGGGTGGCGTTCACATACGCTGGCCAGACGTGCCGCTTGAGCAAGAGTTGCGTTTGCAGCACGACAAGATTTACGCCGCGCTCGCCTACGCGCGTGCCAACAAACTTAACCGCGTGACGATCAATTCGAACGACGCCAAGCTCGGCATCATTGCCTCGGGTAAAAGCTACCTCGATACCATGCAGGCGCTGGAAGACTTGGGTATTGACGCGCGCCATGCCGCAGAGATCGGCCTGCGCGTGATGAAGGTCGGTATGCCGTGGCCGCTCGAGCCGACCGCCGTGCGTGAGTTTGCGCAGGGGCTCGACGAGATTCTGGTGGTCGAAGAAAAGCGCCAGCTCATCGAGTATCAATTGAAAGAGCAGCTCTACAACTGGCGCGATGATGTCAGGCCGCGCGTGGTGGGTAAGTACGACGAACACGGTGAATGGGAAACCGCGCGCAGCGAATGGCTGCTGCCGGCTGCAGGGGAGCTGACACCGGCCATGATTGCGCGCGTAATCGCCAAACGCATTGGCAAGTTTTATACCTCCAAGATCATCGAAGCACGCCTGAAATTCATCGAAGACAAAGAAGCCGCGCTGGCGCGTCCACGCTCGAAAGTGGCGCGTATTCCGTATTTTTGCTCCGGCTGTCCGCACAACACCTCCACCCGCGTGCCGGAAGGCTCGAAGGCGCTCGCCGGGATTGGTTGCCACTACATGGCAACGTGGATCCGCCCCGAAGAGACGATGACCTTTACGCAGATGGGCGGCGAGGGTGTGCCATGGGTGGGCATCGCGCCGTTTACCGAAACCAAGCATGTGTTCGCCAATCTGGGCGACGGCACTTACTTTCACTCCGGGCTGTTGGCGATTCGCGCCTCGGTCGCCGCCAACGTGAACATCACCTACAAGATTTTGTTCAACGACGCTGTGGCGATGACCGGCGGCCAGCCGGTCGATGGGCCGCTGAATGTTCCGCAGCTTACCCAGCAGGTGCACGCCGAGGGCGTCGGGCGCATCGTGGTGGTGACCGACGAGCCGGAAAAATATCCGATGGCGTCGAACTTTGCGCCCGGCGTGACGGTGCATCATCGCGATGAACTCGATGCCGTGCAGCGCGAGATGCGCGAGCTGCCCGGTTGTACCGTTCTCGTCTACGACCAAACCTGTGCGGCCGAGAAGCGCCGTCGTCGCAAGCGCGGCACCTTCCCCGATCCGGCCAAACGTGTCGTCATCAACGATCTGGTGTGTGAGGGTTGCGGCGATTGCGGCAAGAAATCCAATTGCCTGTCGATCGTGCCGCTGGAGACCGAGTTCGGCCGCAAACGCGCGATTGATCAATCGTCGTGCAACAAGGATTTCTCGTGTGTGAAGGGTTTCTGCCCGTCGTTTGTCACCATTGAAGGCGGCCAGCTGAAGAAAAAGAAGCCGGTTGTCACGGAAGTGTTCATGACCCTGCCTGAGCCTCAGCTGCCGGCGCTCGACACGCCTTGGGGCATTCTGGTAACAGGCGTCGGTGGTACCGGCGTGGTCACCATTGGCGCGCTGCTCGGTATGGCCGCGCACTTGGAAAACAAGGGCGTTGCGGTGCTCGATATGACCGGTCTCGCGCAAAAGGGCGGTAGCGTGTATACGCACGTTCGCATCGCAAAGGCACCGGAAGACATCTTCGCGGTGCGGATCGCCGCAGGGGAAGCGAATGCGTTGCTGGGTTGCGACATGATTGTCTCGACCTCGGATGAGGCGATTGCGAAGATGCAGGCGAATCTGACGCGCGGTGTGGTCAACGCGGACGTCTCGACCACCGGTGAATTCACCAAGAATCCGGATCTGCACATTCCGGTCGGCGACCTGGAGGCGACTCTCAGGGAGACGATGGCAGCGGTTGAATTTGTCGACGCGACCGGCATCACCACCGCGCTGATGGGCGACGCGATCTTCACCAATCCGTTTGTGATGGGCTACGGCTACCAGAAAGGTTTCATTCCCGTGTCCGCAGCGTCGATTAATCGCGCCATCGAGCTCAACGGTGCGGCGGTCGAGAAGAATAAGCAGGCATTCGAGTGGGGCCGTCGCGCGGCGGAGGATCTGGCTGCGGTGACGAAAGCAGCGTTCCCCGCGTTTGCCAACTCCACGGTGAAGAGCGGTAACGACAAGCTCTCCGAGTCGGTCGATGAGATGGTGAGCCGTCGCAAAGCGTTTCTAACCGGCTACCAAAATGTGGCTTATGCGGAGCGTTACGCGGCACTGGTGAAACGGGTAGCAGACGTTGAAGCGCAGAAATTCGCTGGCAAGAAAGCCTTGAGTGCGGCGGCGGCGCGCTACTACTTCAAGCTGCTCGCCTACAAAGATGAATACGAAGTTGCGCGGCTCTACACAGATATGGGATTCAAGGAAAAGATCGCCGAGCAATTCGAAGGCGACTACAAGCTCACCTTCCACCTCGCCCCGCCGATCATGTCGGATATCGATGCGGCCACCGGCGAGCCGCGCAAAAAAGTGTTTGGCCCGTGGATGATGACCGCATTCAATCTGCTGGCGAAGTTCAAGGGTTTGCGTGGCACGGCGTTGGATGTTTTCGGCTATACGGCCGAGCGCAAGCTGGAGCGGCAACTGATCGCCGATTACGAAGTGCTGATTGACGAGCTGTTGCGCGATACGACGGCGGCGAATTACGAAACCGCCGTGGATCTGGTCTCAGTGCCCGAGTATATCCGCGGCTTCGGGCACGTCAAACACGCCCATCTCACCGACGCGAAACTACGTTGGGCGGAGTTACTGGTGAAGTTTCGCAGTCCGGATGCCGGCCGTGAAATTCGCATTCGCGCTGCCGCTTGATGACGAACAGCTGAGCTTGTAAGCGCCGCATTTCTAAAACCTTCCGTTCGCCTCCAGCTTTGAGCATGCCGGGGCAGGCGTAAAGCCTGTCGAAGGGCATAGCGGCGTCCGTTGGACAAGCTTCATCTGTCCAACATCGAATGCATCGTCGGGCTTCGCGTTGCTCAGCGCCACCCTACGCGGTGCACCGGTGTGACAGGGTTGTTAGAAGATCAAAAAGATGAAAGTCTAGTATTGGCGGGCTTTTTCAGGCATAAATGCTTGTAAACGCCCGTTGATACTAGTGTTTCTCCATTCCGATCATGTCATCCAGCCTTGGGTTGCGCTGATGATTGACGCGGTTCCAATACATGATGGCAATCATCAGCACCGCCACCACCGCGCCGAAGATGACGATGATGGTATTGATGTGCATGCCCATCAACAACATGACCGAGTAGGCTGCCACCATGAACAGAATATTCAGCTGTTCGTTGAAGTTCTGTACGGCGATCGAGTGACCTGCCGACAGCAAGAGGTGTCCGCGATGCTGCAACAGGGCGTTCATCGGCACCACAAAGAAGCCGCCCAAGAAACCGACAAAAATCAGCAGACTGTAAACGGCAGGTTTGGAGAAGGCGAGCGGCATCAGCATCACCGCGAAACCCATGGCGACGCCAAACGGCAAAACCATCAGTGCAGTTTTGAGCGTCATGAACTTGCCCGCAATGATGCTGCCCACCACCGTGCCGACGGCGGTGATGCCCATCAGGATCGACGCTTGATCGAGGCGCAGATCGAGCTGCTGACGACCCCACTCGAGCACGATCAATTGCAAGGTCGCGCCGGCGCCCCAGAACAGGGTGGTCACGGCGAGTGAAATCTGCCCCAGCTTGTCGCGCCACAGCGTGTCGACACAATGCCAAAAGTCGGTGATGAGGCGGATCGGGTTGCGCTCCTGTTTAGCATAGCGCGCGCCAGTGTCCGGAATGTTAAGGTTGAGGATCGCCGCGATGGCGTAAAAAACCGCGATGATCAAGATGGCCGCTTCCGGCGCAGTGTCGATGCCGCTATGGAACTGGGCAAAGTCTAACGACAACAACGCGGCCGACACTTTCGGGCTGATCAGCAAGCCGCCCACCACCGTGCCCAAAATGATCGACAGCACGGTCAGGCCCTCAATCCAGCCGTTACCTTTGACCAATTGGTCG
>Ga0209181_10009457_pt1 | contig 12806 bp, 15 predicted proteins | sample MAT05_FD_187208 | JGI IMG/M metagenome (GOLD analysis project Ga0209181, IMG submission 187208) | Freshwater microbial communities from Lake Fryxell liftoff mats and glacier meltwater in Antarctica - MAT-05 (SPAdes) (version 2) | ecosystem: Environmental > Aquatic > Freshwater > Ice > Liftoff... | reverse complement strand
TTTGATCGAAAAGTGGGCGTAGAGATAGCCCGAGAGCAGAATGGTTTGAAAGAAAACGAGACACGTGTTCCAGACAGCTGGCGAGCCTCCCAGACTTGGCAAAATCATTTTCCCGATCATGGGTTGAAGCATGAAGAGGAGTGCAGCGCTTAAGAAAATGGTGAGTGTGTAAACGAAGACCATGCCGAACTCGGAAAAAGACTAACTGATGGTTCGTTTCCTTTAACGACATTGGCATGGCCGTCGGATAGCTTTCTGTTGACCGCAGCTAAAGCACAATCAATCGATATATTTGGAAAATCCCGCACAATTTCCTTCATCCGCAAATCCTCCTCCGTTCACTGCTCGTCCCCACAGGGTCGCCCTCGATTGATACAGTTGCGCAATTCTTCAAGCCTCCTTCTCACTTAGCGGCTTCTAATTTGCGCTAGCTAGATCGTCGTTTGAGAATCGCGTCGTAGGTTGCGTATTTGTAGAGGTCGCCGAGCGTTGGATAGTTGAAGCAAGTTTGATTGAAGAGGTCTGCAGTAGCGTTCATCATCATGGCTAAAAGTCCCAGATGAACAACTTCCGTTGCTTGTTCACCCATCACGTGAACACCCAAAAGTCGCATATCGTCGCGATGAAATAGGAGCTTTAGGAATCCAACGTGGTCGCCGATAATGTCACCGCGTGGAATGTCGGAGTATCGGCAGCGGCCTACAATGTAGGGGGTACTCTTCTCGATGAGCGATTCTTCGGTAGTTCCGACGAAACTGGCTTCGGGGATCGTGTAGATACCCGTTGGCAAAAGCCGCGAAAGACTGCAAGTTCATTCTGGAACTTTCTCTTGACAGTGAAAGCGAATTCCGTTTTCGGTCATGGCCGCGCCGCAAACGTTCCGGCATATTCACAGCCGATTACGCCAGCCCCAATAACGACCAACTTTTTCGGCAAAGCCTTCAGCTCCAGAATCTCATTCGAGTCGTGGATACGGTCGTCTTCGAAATGGAATTCTGCTGGTCGCAATGGCGAGGAACCGGTCGCAATCGAGATTTTTTCGCCATGAACCAGCGTCTCAACGCCATCGCCAGAAACCACACGGATCGTATGTGGGTCAACGAAGCTTGCACTGCCGTGAAACGTGTTGACTCCTCGGAGAGCGAGCGACTGTTGAATGAATTTGTCAAGCTCCCCCCGGTCCAACCAAACACCACGGCACTTCGGACAGTAATCTATCTCTATCCCCTGACGTTCTGACATAGATAGATCGACAACTTCGCAAACTGGACATTTCATACTGATAACCTTGGTTCAAACAATTACGGAAAATCTGTAGATTCTAGTACTCAAATTTGTTCATTTAGGGCGATCAGGCCGATCGCTCAAGGGATTCCAATCGCGATGAATGGGATAAGGATCCTCGACTTCTGCGGAATCCTCATCTGACTCTTGGTCGCCAGCCATGCTCGTATGGCCCTTGCGGGATCGAGAGCGTTCGATTTGTCGTGCCACGGTATGTGCCGCGCGGTCCGAGATACTTTCGAGTAGTGCCAGCCAGTCTTCTCCTTTCTCTTCGACGACGACCACAGGCTGTCGCTCAATGTCGATAACTAATCGGATCGACTTGTCGACTCCTTTCTTGGGACCGTTCATATCAGCAAGATGGACGCTGACCTTTCCAATCTGACTCTCGAAACGGCCAAGAACCAATTCGATCTTCTCTTGCACAACGTCTCGCAACGCACGTTCCATCTCAAAACCATTTCCGTGTACCATTATCAACATGACCTGTCTCCCAAGTTTTACTTCGAAGTTCCTCACACGTCTTGATTATCGGCGATTCGAAGGATAAAACAAATTGAATCGACTCCGACGATACTTTGGTAATTTCAAATGAAAGGAATGGCGAATGAACTGGCTGAACTATCACCATTTGCAGTATTTTTGGGTAGTTTCTCGCGAGGGTTCGGTTGCGCGGGCCAGTGAATTGCTTCACGTTACGCCTGCAACGATTAGCATTCAGCTTCGTGACTTGGAGAAAGCGCTGGGAGTGGAGCTATTTCGGAAATCCGGTCGCGGATTGGCACTAACTGACACGGGAACTGCCGTTCAAGCGTACGCGCAAGATATCTTCTCGACAGGCCAAGAGCTCCTTGACATGGTCAACGGTCGACCGGTCGGAGGCCCCATGATTCTTCGAGTGGGGATCAAGGATGTCATGCCAAAGCTAGTCGCGTACCAGTTGCTTGAGCCAACACTCAAAATGTCGGAAGAAGTTCGATTGGTATGTTTCGAGGGAGACATGACGAAGCTGATTGCAGATCTGGCTATTCACAAACTTGATGTAGTGTTGTCCGACACACCCATCGATCCTAGCCTGAAAGTCCGAGCCTACTCGCATTTGCTTGGCGAATCCGATGTTGCAATTGTCGGCACAAAGTCACTTGCTAAGAAGTTTCGAAACAGTTTTCCCACGTCGCTCGACGGTGCACCCATCCTCTTGCCAATGAGAAATACCATCCTCCGCCGCTCGCTCGATTACTGGTTTGAAGAGATCGAGATAAGGCCAAAGATCGTCGGAGAGTTCGACGATAGTGCAATGCTCAAGATCATGGGGAGTGCAGGGGTGGGGGTGTTTCCCGTGGCGAAGATCATCGTAAAGGAAGTTGAAGCCATGTACGGTGTCGAGTTTATCGGCACCATTGCCAACTTATCCGAGAAGTTTTACGCGTTGTCGGTAGAGCGAAAGGTAAAGCATCCTGCCGTTCTTGCGATATCAGAAGTTGCTCGAAAGAAGCTGGCGTCAAGTAAAGGCGGCACGCGCTGATCCAAGGCAGCGTTGGACTTGCTCCGACAAGGCGGACCAGTTTCGCGAGGCTTTTCGACAATGCTTACACAATCATTTGAAATTTCTGGTTCACTAAAGGCTTGCTAGAGTACAATCGGAACAAAAATACAGTTTCGTACTGGCGTTCTTTAACGCGATAGGAACGGAAGCCGACACAAAAAGTAAAATATTAACAATGATGTATAAATGTCCGATTCTCGATCGAGTTAGTGCCGTTGACAAAACGGACTTTTCTCGGGAGCCGTGGTCGATTGTACGATGTCAGGAAACAGATTTCGTGTTTCTCGCGAATCCACCTGAGTACTCCCAACTTGAAACGGAATTTGCTTGGGAGAAAACGTCGTCCAAGGAAAGGATTCGCCGCGAAAAACACGAGCCCGTGATATCACGCCTCTCTTCATTCGCCAAGAAAGTGAAATCGATTGTCTCTCCTGGGCGAAACAAGATGGTGTCCGTTGCTATTGGACTTCTTCAAGCTGCGGACAGCGCTGAGTCGCTATCCATTTTGGACATCGGTTCTGGATGCGGTTCACTTCTTGTAGACATCCATAATCGTTTCGCATGTCTTGGCAGAAAGCTTTTCCCGATTGGAATCGAGGTTTCGCGAGACCTTGCTTCGCGATCGCAAGAAAACGTGGCTGCAGTCGGTGGTAGGATTATTTGTTCAAACGCTATGGATGGATCTTCTGAACTGCAACAGAATAGCATTCACGTGATACTCATGTCTTCCTTTCTCGAGCATGAACGCCAACCGCTTCAGCTGCTGAAACGACTTCAGCCAATCCTAACTTCGGAAGGTGTGATTGTGCTCAAAGTCCCAAACTTTGCGAGCTGGAATCGCGTCCTTCGTGGCCGGAACTGGTGTGGATTTCGATTTCCAGATCATGTGAACTACTTTACTCCAAAAACACTTGAGAGACTGGCGAAGAGGCTGGCTTTAGGGTCTCACGACAGAACTTTGTGGACAAGTTTCCACTGAGCGACAATATGTATGCGGTACTCACGCGAGCCCGTAGCGGCTTCATTCAGCCTGTGGACCAAAATCGTTGATAGGGTAAATGTCTGGTTGCATACTATCTACTTCCTATTGCACTTCTGGATGATCCGTATAGAAAACGGCCGTGGGGTTCACCCCTGCTTTCCTATTCCCATCGATCCTATCGCGCACCGAGGGTATGTCGCTACCGCGAATCTTCTTCTCGTCAGGCTTGTCTTGCAGTTCTCGCCAAGGGAGCAGTACCGCACCCTGCATATGGCCGGCATTCCATTCCACGAGTTCGCGAACGTCGACAAGTATTGCCTTCTCCTATTTTACTCTCTCTTTAACAGTCTCGAGCGAATCCTTGGTGTGTTCAAGACTATCGCCGCGATCTGCGGCCGAGAGCTGATGGAATGCCGTCAACATAATGAGTCCAGTAACCACAACGATTCGAACCATTCTCAACTCCTTGAAAGCAATGCCTTGTCGATCTCTTGCTGTACCTCCGCCCCCTAAACGATTTCGTCAGGAGGCTCTCCATGGATGTTCCAGTTCGTTCACGGATGCTTTTTGACGGAATTCTCTTTTTGGTCGTTCTCGCTGGAATCATTGTAACCATTTCTTTGTTCTCGGCCCTACCCCTATAAACCCAATGGCTTTCGTCAGCCAAACGGTAGAGTAACTTCCCTTTTTGGAGTTAGGAGCTTGTCTGATGCCGAAAATTTCTTTCCCATTCTTGGCTACTGTTGTGGTTGTTTCAGCCGTCGGATGCCAACCGCAATCGAACAACGATTTAAGTGGTAAGCCAAGAACAGAGCTGTCGCAGTCAACGCAATCGGAGTCCAAATCCTCCGAAAGCGAATCTAAACTGCCCGTTGCAGAGTCTGCCGACGTTCCGGGGGAGGGCATCGCAAACTCAGAAGAAGATCACCAGCATCGAGACGCTGGACCTGGACAAGGTTCTGGTATGGGTAGAGGCATGGGAATGGGGAGAGGTCCTGGCGGCATGGGTGGCGGACCGGGAGCAATGGGCGGAATGCGTGGGGATATGACCACATTGCATGCGATGTTTGCCGACCGAGACAAAATTACTCGAACGATTAAGAATCTCCCCGACGGAGCGGAAGCAACGACTGAATCGGATGATGAAAGTATCGCTGCACTGCTCAAAGAGCATGTACCCGCGATGGAAGAACGTGTTATGGGCAACAAGCCGCTACCGCCTATGACATTCCATCCGATCTTTGTAGAACTCATCAAGCACGCCAAGGACTACACGTTGACTTATGAGGAAACCGAGAAGGGTATGAAAGTCAAATACCATGCCGAAACGCCGTACGTTGTCATGCTGGTTCAGGAGCATGCAAAACTAGTAAGTCGATTCATCAAGAATGGAATGGCGGAAGTTCACAAGCCTTATTCGCTTCCATCGCTGGAGGGAGAGAAAAAGGACGACGTGCCTACCGCGAAATGAATACGGGAAAAGCGAATACCATTCTTCTTACTTCTAGTTAATTAGCAGGAATCGTCGTAACCAAATATTTACTTGCGGCTCTGCGTACATATCTACTTCGACGCTCGCTTAATGGGCAGGGTTCTTTGTCGACTACCATCAGCCGATGGTTTTGATCACCGACGTGGACTCACTAAAGCGAGCCGGATACGACGTCATCAACATGCTGTCTTCCAAAAGCAGCGAGACTGGCCGATCACATGACAAAAACCACTTGGCGAATTCTTAAGTTGGTAACCGTCGCCGTTGTGGGCACCGGAGCCGTTCTGTGGTTTGTTATGGCCGCTGTTCCCGTGCATAGTCACCGCGTTGTGCGCGGGCCAATCGCCACTGAAGTGATGGGGACGGGAACTCTCGAAGCACGCTATCACGCAACCATCAGTCCCAAAATCGCTGGTCTTATCGCCGAAGTCTTGGTAGATCAGGGTTCGGAAGTGAAGCAGGGCCAACCTCTCGTGAGACTCATTGATGAAGACTTGCGACAACAGGTAGGCATCGCCGAAGCAACCGTCGCAACCGCCGAAGCTGCTCTACTACGAATTGAAGCGGATCGTACCCAGATGGCTTCCATTCTCCAGCAAGCCAAATCGGAGTACGAACGCAACCGGAAATTGCTTCAGACAGACTCGATAAGTCAGTCCGATTTCGACAAAGCGAAAGAATCGTTGGATATTGCCACTTCAGGAGTTGCACGAGCCGGCGCTTCGTACGCTGAAGCCCAACAACAGATTATCCTAACCCAGCGAACTCTTGCTTTTCAGCAAGCTCGGCTTGCCGAAGCCCAGTTGCTTGCTCCATTCGACGGTTTGATTATCGAACGATTTCGCGACCCTGGTTCGATCGCTGTCCCTGGAACTCCGGTTCTCAGCATGATTTCTAAAAGCGAACTCTGGATTTCCGCCTGGGTCGATGAAACGGAAATATCGCGATTAGGCAAATCACAACCTGCCCGCATCGTGTTCCGGTCAGAACCTGACAAATCCTATCGGGGTAAAGTCACTCGACTTGGTCTTCAGGCCGACCGGGAAACTCGCGAGTTCACCGTGGATGTCCAAACGCTGGAATTGCCCAAGAACTGGGCCATTGGGCAACGAGCCGAGGTGTATATCGAGACCGAAAAAAAAGAGGACGCCATTTTGGTTCCCATGGAATACATCATTCGTCGGCAAGGTGCAACCGGCGTCTTCGTCGTCCAAGATTCTTTTGCAAGTTGGCGACCCGTCAATTTTCGGCTGATGTCAACAACGCACGCAGAGGTGGTCGACGGCGTTTCGGAAGGGGACGAGTTGGCGATCCCAAGACTCGGACAGACCAATCTCGATGCAAAGCGGGTTGTGCGCAAATGAACCTAGCTTTGAAAGACATTCGTAATAACTTAGGTCGATTCGCGTTCACGACGATTGGAATCGGCATGATGCTGATGATCGTGATGGGAATGGCTGGAATCTATCGAGGCTTGGTCGATGATGCGACGCTACTGATCAATAACATTGGGGCGGATCTCTGGATTGTACAGAAAGATACGCGAGGTCCTTTTGCAGAAGTATCTCGGGTCCCTCGCACGTTAGTTTATCGGGCTTTGTCCGTGCCCGGAGTGGCGTCGGCACGCGAGTTTGTTTACCATACGATCCAGCGACAACATAAAGGTAAACAACTTCGAATCGCTGTTTTGGGATTAAGTTGGCCGCAAGACAAAGGTGACTGGCTGCCGATCGTCGCGGGACGAGCGTTGGGTCAGAACCATTTCGAAATCGTCGTTGACCAAAGTTTAGGCTTGGCGCTTTCGGAAAGGATCCATCTCGGCAAAGATGCCTATACGGTGGTCGGAATGACACAGAATATGGTCAGTTCCGGTGGAGACGGAATGGCCTTTGTCACTCTATCGGACTCGCAATCCATTCAGTTTGATGCGCCCGCTGAAGCGATCCGGTTAGAAAGGGCCGCGCGTGACCAACGTGGGGAAAGCAACGAGCTATTTCAAAGCCAACCGTTTCTCACACAGCAATTGAATCTACCCGCATCCCAGTTGCCGGCAGTCGCCACACCGGCGCTCAGTGCCGTGATGGTCAAGTTGACTTCGCATGACGAATCAAACCGTGTTCGCTCAATCATCGCAGGTTGGGATGATGTCTCTGTTTTTTCACGGGCAGGTCAAGAGGCGTTGCTTTTAGAGGGAATGGTCGACAAAGCACGTCGCCAGCTTGGTATGTTTCGTATTCTGCTCACCCTGATTGCAGCTATCATCATGGCGCTGATTCTCTATACATTGACGCTTGATAAGATTCGTTCGATCGCGCTGCTGAAGTTAATCGGTGCGCCAAATCGAGTGATTCTCGGTCTGATTCTCCAGCAGGCTTTGATACTTGGCGGACTCGGATATGCTGTGGCATACATCGTTGGCCTCAAACTCTTTCCATACTTCCCACGCCGCGTTGTCATAACCAATGAGGACTTGATTCAGTTAGCCTTCGTTGTGCTAGGCATCTCCATACTATCGAGCTTGCTCGGAATGTGGAAAGCCCTGATGGTTGAACCCAACGATGCGTTGATGACATAATCATGACTGAGCCGAATATTGCCATTGAAACTCGTAATCTGACCAAGATCTACGGTAGTGGAAATACCGAAGTCGTCGCCATGCGCGATGCCAACATGATCGTCCATCACGGCGAAATCGTAGCTCTGCTTGGGCCAAGTGGATCAGGCAAGTCGACTTTCTTAACTGCGGTCGGCTTAATCAATCCGCCGACTTCGGGAGAGATTTTTATTGGAGGCACTCTCGTGATGAATGGCCCCAAGCCTTTGGTTAGCGTTCGCAGTTTTCGTCGCCAACATATCGGCTATGTTTTCCAGAAGTCGAATCTCATTCCATTCCTCACGGCTCGTGAAAATGTACAGATCGCCATGGAGCTCAATGGAACCGGTTCGCGCGAAGCAAAAAAGCGTGCGCAGCAATTGCTAGAAAGTCTTGGTGTTGGCGATCGAGGCGACTACCGCGTCATCATGCTCTCAGGGGGGCAGCAACAGCGGGTTGCGATTGCTCGAGCTTTGGCCAATCATCCCAGCGTCATCCTGGCGGATGAACCGACTGCAGCCCTCGACAGCCGACTCGGTAAGCAGGTCATGGAACTCTTCCGAACAGTGGCACGTGAGTACGGCGCCGGCGTGATCGTGGTCACGCATGACCAACGCACTCTGGACGTATTCGACATGATCTACGAGATGGAAGATGGTGCGATGCGTCAATCCGCCTCGCGGCAGGCTAATTCAGCCACGCTGGGCGAAAAATCATAATGATTCCGATCAATAAGACAGCGGATCCGCTGAACAACTTGAGCCAACGCCCTTGAGACTCCTGAAGTTTCTTTTTGCTGAGCTTCGATGCAAACGTTGGGCGATCTTTGTATCTTTGCTCGAGTAGGAAATGAAGGCCCAGTATTTTTGAGCCGAAGGTGAGTATTCTGGTGAGTTCGGATTTGCTGACGTGTAAGGATCGTTCATGTAATACGCTCAGAAAATATCATGTGAATCGGAAAATATTTCAGCCGTGCGGCACACCCCAGTGCAATTTCGTGTCAAAACCGTGCACCAGGACCCAAGCAACCATCTTTCGATAGCCTGGATTCTGCTTCCCAATCAAATCGGGATCTCTATTGACGTAATTGACCTGAAACTCTTATTGCAGCAACAGCATGGCTACGTTGACGTAGATAAGAATGCCGATAATGTCGCTCAAGCCAGCTACGAATGGATTGCTCATCATGGCAGGGTCTAAACCAAGGCGTTGAAAGATCAAGGGCAACATGCTCCCCATGCAAGTGCCACATATCACCACACCCAAAACCGTGATCGGGATTACCATCGCGGCATAAACGGACGGCGCAAGGAACAGGGCACAGAAAAACCCAATCATGCCCATGAAACTTCCTAGGACCACGCCCATGATGGCTTCACGTCGGAGAACCGTTGCCCAGTCCCGGCCAAACACATCCTTGGTTGTTAACGCCGTAATCACCAGTGTGGAGGATTGACTACCCGAGTTGCCGCCGCTGCTGATAATCAAAGGTATGAATAGCACCAACCACTCGTACTTCTCAAGTTCAACTTGATAGCTCTTTAACAAAAAGGCTGTCGTGAGAGCAGCAAAGAACAAGATTGTCAGCCATATGCCTCGCTTCCACGACAGCGTCGTTAGCGGCGTTCGCATATAAGAGTCCTTCAAGGGCTCCACGGCCGCGATACGTTGAACGTCTTCGGTGGCTTCGGCACGCACCACGTCGATCACGTCGTCGTGCGTAATGATGCCCAGCATATGACGCTGGTCATCGACGACCGGTATTGCCAGTAGATTGTAGAAGGCTACTTTCTGTGCGACTTGTTCCTGGTCGTCCTGGACGTTGGCGGTTACCAAGTCCGTTTTCATCAAGTCGACGAGCTTCGTTTCTGGTCGACCGATGGCCGACACCAGTGCTCGTGTGCTAACGACGCCGCGCAGATGGTTGGTATCATCGGTGACATAGATGTAGTAGATCATCTCCAGCCGTTCGGCTTGTCGACTGAGTTGATCTAGAGCTTGCCGCAAGGTGAGCGACTCGGACAGGCAGGCTGCCTCGGTCGTCATCATGGCCCCAGCGGTTCCCTCGGCGAAGGTCTGCAGTCTGCGAATGTCACGCCGGTCCGTGGCCGGAACCAAGGCCAAAATTTGATCGACTCGCTCGGTGTCTACTTCTCGCAGCAGATCGACTGCATCGTCGGCTGGCAAGTGCGTGACGAGCACGGCGACTTGTTTGTCGTCTTGCGTGGCTAGCAATTCGACTTGTCGGTCCCAATCGAAGTACTGGAAGATCTCTGCTTGCAAACCAGGGTCGGCATGTTGAAGCACCTCCCAGGTTTCCGAGCTTTCGAGCCCTTCCATGAACTCGGCCGTTCGGGCTGGGTGCAACGCCACACAGAATTCGCGCAGTTCCTCCGAAAGCTTGTCCGCAAGCATTTCTCGAAGTTCTGGGAGGAACAGGGTGTTGATCATGTTGGAAAGATTCTTTCGCAGGGCGAAAGGTTACAAGCGTTGATCCAGAAGCTTACGTTGTGGCACTCCTAGATGCAGTGATTTTATTATTGTGGACGAGCGGGGCCCTTCGCTCGTTTTGTTTCTTCCTATCCTAAGCGAGGGCCTCGCTCAGCCACAAAAGCGAACGTAGATTTGATCGATACCCGCGGTCTTGATCAAGTCCATCCGTTGTTTAATCACCTCAGCAGGCATGTGCGAGGTGAATGCATTGAGGATCACCATGAGCTTGCTTTGTTGTTGCGCATCGAGCTCTTTGGCCGCGATCCCGACCTTCGCGGCCAGGTGGGGTTGCGGTTTTCCCGTCCATATGGTACCGCCCAGCCTCTCCAGAGTTATGGTAAGTATCCCCCGAGTAAACTCGGGGGCTTCGCCATGCCCTCGGCATTACGATCAACCAGCCAGGCTGATCTTGCAAAACTCCAGCAGGGAACCCTTTTCGAACTAGACGTTGCGAACCGCTAAGGCATACTCGACCCGCGACTGGTGGTAGCGGAGGCGTGCGTCCAAAAGACGCCGGTGTGTGTCGAGCAAAACGTCCAAGGCCGGATCGTTAACGAGTTGGTGATCGACAGGTGCAAAGTGGGAGCTAATGCAGCAAGTGTGGCGGTTTAGCCAGTGCCCAAACCTGAGCGAGGGCCCCGCTCAGCTACCTACGCCGTGTGCCACACTTTGGGAATACGATCGAATATAATCGATTCGGACAGGAGTCCCAATCCTACAATGAAATAACCACAATTAACGGGAAATGTGAACCATGAAATATATCCTCTCGCTCTCTTTAATACTGCTGGCTCCGTTAACTCCAACTGCTTCGGTCTGGGCTGATGGGCCGAGGCCAAACATCGTCCTGATAATGGCTGACGACCAGGGCTGGGGAGATACGAGCTACAACGGACACCCGGAGCTCAAGACCCCAAATCTTGATGAGATGGCGAAAAAAGGGCTGCGACTTGACCGCTTCTATACGGCACATTTCAATTGCTCGCCGACCCGTGCCAGCGTGATGACCGGCAGGCATCCAAACCGTTGCGGTACATTCAATCCGGGTGCACCGATTCGAGCTCAAGAGTTGACGGTTGCCAAGGTCTTGCAGTCGGCCGGTTACGCCACGGGGCATTTCGGCAAATGGCATCTCAATGGCAAAAACGGCGATAAGAACACCACCGAAGGGAATGGCCGCGCGATCCTAGCGGACGATCCACTTTCACCCGGCAAGATGGGTTTCGATGAGTGGGTCTCTGCCGATAACTTCTTCGATCTGGAGCCTGTACTCGGTCGCAATGGAGTACCCGAGAAGTTTCATGGTGATAGCTCCGACATCACCAGCGACGAAGCCCTTAAGTTCATTCACAAGCAGGCCGCCGCTGGCAAGCCGTTCCTATCCGTCGTTTGGTTTGGTTCTCCCCACGTGCCCCATATCGCCCTCCCAGCGGATAAGGCTGCCTACAGCACTTTGTCCGAAAAACTGCAAAACTACTATGGCGAGATCACAGCAGTAGATCGATGCGTCGGTCGACTGCGAGCCGCCCTGCGCGAGCTCAAGATCGCCGATAACACCCTCGTCTGGTACAACAGCGACAATGGAGGTGCGGCAGGCCCCAACTCCACAGGCAATCTCCGAGGTGGCAAAGGTACACTCTGGGAAGGTGGCCTGCGCGTGCCAGGCATTGTCGAATGGCCAGCCCGCATCGCGAAACCCTTTACTAGTGAAATGCCTTGCTCCACGCTCGATATTTATCCTACTGTTCTCGCAGCCACCGGCGCCGTGGCGCAGAACCAGATTCAGCCGTTGGATGGAGTTAGCCTGCTTCCCCTGTTCGATCGAAAATCGGAAGCCCGTAGGAAACCGATTCCCTTTTGGAATCACATCGGGCCGCAGCCCGGGCACGCTGCTTTGCTCGATTGGCCCTACAAACTACACACCAACCCCAAGGCCCTAAAAAATGAGAACGGCAAGCGAGACGCAAACCCTCTCCAAACAGTCCTTTACGACGTTGCCAAAGACCCGAAGGAGACCACCGATATTGCGGCCCAAGAGCCCGAGCGAGTTGCGAAGATGAGCGCTGCGCTCGAAGCTTGGAAGGTCTCTGTCGAATCCAGTTTAACCGGAGCTGATTATGGCAACATGAAGAGCACGATCGTAAAGTGAAGTAATTTTCGGCCTTCCATTCAGACTCGCCCGATGAAGGCACGATTGCGGGTGTATGTGAGGAAGACGAAATAGGCCATTGTCGCCTTTCGCTCCGCGAAAGCGCGCATCGCCAACGCACTTTCGCAGAGCAAAAGGCGAGTGCGCCTTTGAAGGCGATTGATTTGCTGGGTGAAAGTCCTAGTCAGGGTAACGTTACCGCCCTGTATCCGACAGTGGTAACTGCGTTTGCGCGAGCAAAGGTGGAGAGCAACCTGAGGAGAAATT
>Ga0209181_10009456_pt1 | contig 12806 bp, 15 predicted proteins | sample MAT05_FD_187208 | JGI IMG/M metagenome (GOLD analysis project Ga0209181, IMG submission 187208) | Freshwater microbial communities from Lake Fryxell liftoff mats and glacier meltwater in Antarctica - MAT-05 (SPAdes) (version 2) | ecosystem: Environmental > Aquatic > Freshwater > Ice > Liftoff... | reverse complement strand
GATGTACGGTTTCCTGGATCTGCCTCATCGACCCTCAACGTCGTCGAGTTTTCGTCCGACGATGAGCGGGTCCTGTTAAGTGGGACTGACCGAACGTCACAGCAACCGGCATACCTCATCGTCCTCGATCTGGCAAGTGGAACATCCGTTGGCGAGGCGCGAAATCACGGCAATCTCTGTGATGCTCAGTGGACGGACTCCAACTTTGCACTATACACGACGTTCGAGTCTCAGTGCAATACGCTAACTAATCAACCTTTGGAAACTTGGCTATTTAACCTCATTACCAGTACGCAGACCGAAGTCTCCGTAGACGATGGTGGCTCATTAATACTCGTTGCTTCGACTGAACCATTGATCAAAGAAATCATCAACCTTCCAACACCGACCTTTACGCCTACCTCAACATCCACCTCCTCTGGTACGCCGCTTTCCCCCAATGCACTACGATTGGGTATTGCATTGTCTGGAGCGGGTTGGCTTACAAGATTTGGCACATCGTCCGGCAAACCAGTTGAGCGGCGGGCAGCAGCAGCGGGTCGCGATTGCACGAGCGCTGGCACAGCGCCCTCGGATCATCCTGGCAGATGAACCCGTTGCCAGCCTTGACACGGAATCATCACATATAGTTCTTGAAGAACTTCGCACCATTGCAACCATGGATGGGATTACCATTTTATGCAGCCTCCACCAGGAGAATCTGGCGCTGCACTATGGTGATCATATCATTGGTCTGCGTGATGGGCGTGTGGCTGCCGATGTTCCGCGCAATGAATTTACTGCTGAACATCGGATGCTAATCTACCAAATGCCCGATTCGAAAATACCTAATACAATGATTGAGATTTAAAATGCGTGTCAGGTTATCTTAACTTTGAATGGTATCTTGCTCAAATGGTGTGTCAGAATTCCGTAAGATTTCTATGGAAAGATCGAGGTGTCGGTTTTAATTTCAAACATATGGGAGATTAGATTATGACTCGTAATAAACGCTTTTTCCTGACAACAGTGTTCGCGGTGTTTGCACTTGTAGTCGTCTTCGGTTTCGGTGTACAGCGCAATCAGATAGCGCGTGCCCAGGATGGCATGGTTACATGCGATTTGTCCCTCATCAGCCAGCTTTATATCTCTGAGCATGTTTACGGTCACTTCCCCATGACCGACGTTTCCAACATTGATAAAGGTCAATACGCCCCCCTGTTCGACGCGATGATGGCGATGATGGAACAGATGGACCCGACTGAAGAAGCGATGATGGACCCGACTGAAGAAGCGATGATGGACCCGACTGAAGAAGCCATGATGGAAGGCATGACCATGCTGGCATCTGGCGATGTCCCTGGCGAACCCCAGGTTTGCACAGACCTGCGCCATGAACTGGATGCCTGGTTTCTCGAACACTTCAAACTTGAAATGGAGATGATGTCAGAAGGCTCGTAAACCCTCTGGTTATCACGCGCAAGTTTTAATGTTCATTACCAGAACTGTAAGAGCAGCGGACTTAGCTGCTCTTACAGTTCTTTGTTGTGTGTTCTTCCTGAATATTGAATAATGCAATTTTCTCATACACTAAACTAATTGTTTGGGGTATGTCTGATGTCCGCATCGGTGAATAATTTTGGGGGTGTATTCTTGCAAAAAACGGAAACACGCTGGATACAATTGGGAGCGAGTCTCGGTGGACTGGCTGCGCTGATTAGCCTGGGTTTGTTTCTGATACTATCTGGATCTGATCCAAATAGTGTTGTTCCGGGTATTCTGATGTATTTTGCATTGGCTCTTCTGGCAGGTGCAGGTTATGGTTGGTTGCTTAGAACGGGTATTCGACCACTTAAAACCTACGAAAGCATTGTAGTTGGTGTCGTTTATGGTGTTGCAAGCTGGCTATTTTTCGGTTTAGTAATCGTCCCTGTGCTGTCCGGCAGGGGACCTCAGTGGAATGCAGCAGATGCAGCAGTGCAGTTTCCGCTGCTCATGATCTATTTGCTGCAAGGCGTAATTCTGGCGCTGGCACTTCATGGGATGCAGTCTCTTGGTTGGCTGCGTGCAGTAGAATCGCCACACGCTATTGACGAATTAGAGACGGACATCCAACAGCATGTGGTCATTCTGGGGGGCGGCTTCGCTGGAGTAATGACCGCCCAGGAACTTGAAAAACGTCTGGGCGATCATTCGCATGTTCAGATCACGCTCGTCAGCCAGACCAATCACCTCTTGTTCACGCCGATGCTGGCGGAAGTCACAGCAGGAGGGGTGGAAGCACAGCACATCAGTCCGCCGTTGCGTGCTTTCTTTCGCCGTGTACGGGTGATCCGGGGTGAACCAACGGAAATTAACGCCGCTGGGAACGTCGTTACAGTGAAATTAAGTTCAGGGTCGAGCATGACCCTAGCGTATGACCATCTGGTTTTGGCGTTAGGGACAGTACCGAATTTCTTTGGGAATGCCAATTTCGCGCGTTACGCTTTTACGTTTAAGTCACTGGCTGACGCAATTCAAATTCGTAATCATGTCATCGACTGTCTGGAACGAGCCGATAGCGAGATGAACCCAGAGCGGCGGCGGGCGCGATTGACATTCGTCGTGGTGGGCGCGGGATTTGCTGGCGCAGAACTCATCGGCGGTCTGAACGATTTTGTGCGTGGTTCGCTCTGGTATTACAAACATCTCCGCAACGAGGAGGTCACGTTTCTTTTGGTTCATCCGGGTGAGCGCATTCTACCAGAACTCAGTACCGAACTGGCACTGTATGCCGAGGATAAAATGACGGCGCGGGGTGTGACGATTCGCGGCAACGTGCGTGTAACCGATGCTGGATTAGGTAGTGTAACGATTGGGGATGAAACCATTTCCGCTGAAACTCTGATTTGGACAGCCGGCAATCTGCCAAATCCTATTCTGAAAAACATTGGTTGCGAAACGGACAAACGCGGCGCGATCATCGCGGACGAGAAACTGCTGGTAAAAGGACAGCATAACCTCTGGGCAGTGGGCGACTGTGCGGTTATCCCAGATATCGTTACCGGAAAAAACGCCCCACCGACGGCTCAGTATGCGCTGCGTGAAGCCAAGACGCTGGCTCATAACCTGTACGCAGTGTTAAACCAAGGTGAACCTATAGTATTCCGCCATCGTTCGCAAGGCGCGCTCGCCGTAGTTGGGCATCAAACGGCTTGTGCTGAGGTCTTCGGTTTCAAGTTTTCTGGTTTGTTCGCGTGGTTAATGTGGCGTGGAATCTACCTGTCCAAGCTACCCACTCTGGAGAAAAAAGTGCGTGTACTACTGGATTGGGTAATTGACGTGTTTTTCCCGCGAGATATCACCTACGCGCCACTCGTCAACGAAACTGTTGACCCTATCCCACCCACAGGAGATTGATTCATGAGCGCGCGATTCATAACCCGATCTGACGATTTTTTGCCGCCTACAAAACGGTTAGCACAGACCGCGTGTGGAACTTTGGCAGGCTTGCTGGCAGGCTTGATTTATACGGCACTGTTGACCAGCCAACAGATTTCTCCAATGATGAACGCGACTGACTTATCCGGCGATAGCCTTTTTCACCTACTTCTGAGCGCGATTGTTGGAGGCTGGTTTGGGTTGATGTTGGGCGAACAGACGACAACAGTGGGCGTAAGCCTTGTTTGGGGTATTAACTTCGGCGTACTATGGTGGCTGGTTGGGCCGCTGACGCTGTTTCCGCTATTGCACGGGGTACGTCCTGACTGGGGGGTGACGACGGCACGTACAGCTTTCCCCCTGCTCGTCGGACTGTCTGTGACCTATGGTGCATTTATGGGTCTGCTATACTGGGGATTGTATGAGCTTGTAGTGAACAGGCGCAATCTTCGCTTGGCTCAGCAGCGGCTATTGCACACAGTCCAAGCCTCAATCAGCGGAGGTCTATCGGGTTTGCTCGGCGGTTGGATTTTCGGGGCGTGGATGGAACAGACTGGTTTTTTTCCATTGGTCGCGGGGCTGGTCAATTCGACGGATCCGGGCATGGGGCGCAGTTTGCATTTCGGTATCAGCATATTGATTGGGGTAAGTTATGGCATCTTATTCCAACGAGATACGCGAACAGTTGGAACGAGTATCGCCTGGGGACTGGTCTATGGGCTAATCTGGTGGATTCTGGGACCTCTCACCCTCATGCCCTGGCTTCTAGGGCAGGGTGTGCAGTGGAGTCTGGCAGCGGCACAGTCCGTTTTCGCCTCGCTCATCGGGCATTTGTTGTATGGTATCACTCTGGGTGTTGCTCAGGCTGCCCTGAGTCAGATTTGGCGTACACTATTCGTGGATTCGGATCCCCTCACGCGCGAACCTGAAGGACCTGGCACACGGGGTTTACGGGCGCTGGGCTTGGGTGCAGCCGCGAGCATTGGGGGTGGGCTGGCTTTCACCACCGTGATGGTGGCAACGAATGCGCTCCCAGTGATCGCTGGGTTAATAGGGATGTCTAGTGCCATCGAAGGCTTTATTGTTCATATGGGCATCAGCGTACTTATTGGTGCCGCTTATGGTTTGTTGTTCCGGCATGAATCTACGTCATCCTACGCTGCATTAGCCTGGGGCTTAGTTTACGGTACAGTGTGGTGGGTACTGGGTCCACTCACGCTCATGCCATCCTTGTTAGGGTCTCCGCTCCAATGGTCGTTGGAAGCCGCTTCAAGCAACTTCCCATCGCTGGTTGGTCATTTGTTATATGGCGTGGTTCTAGCGTTCGTCTATGATCGCCTGCTACAACGCTACGACCCGCGTAGGGCAAATGCTGCCCAAACGGAGATTGCCCCTTCCACACAGGCTGTGCCAGCATTATGGGTACTGGTGTTGATCCTGCTGCTGTTGATCCTGCTGCTTCAGATGTAAGAGAGTGTATAAATGGCTGACTACTACGCCGATGCTGTTGGCGAACTGATTTTATCTAGGGTCGGCGTGTCTTTTTTGTGGAGGCGCAAGGCATTGCGCCCCTACGGATCATCTCCTATTGTAACTACTCAGGTGGGTATTTAAGGGGAGGGGATGAAGGGATTACCCGCGAAAGCGTCAGAAATAGAGCGCATCATATTGAGACCCTGTTTGCGGGCGGTGGACAGGAAGCTGCGGATAGCACAGAAAACCTGAGCACCCGCAAAAGTGCGGAATGAACCGGAGATTTTCTGCTTGACTTTCATCATGCGCAGCGCTTGCTCGGCAAGATTGTTGTCAAAAGGGACGCGAAAGTCGTGCCTAAAGGCGAGGGTTTCGGCACGGTACTGGTCGAGCCGTGCCAGTAAATTGACGGCATCGGATTGCTTTTTGCGTCCGCGCTTCTTGGGAAGCACCGCTTCAGGCGGGGGATTGGCAGCCAAACCTTGCCGAAGGACTTCATCATAGCGCGCTTCATAATAAAGGAGGCGTTCGGGTGCCAGTTGAGGCGCATGGGCGCGCGTCGTTTTGACTTCGTGGTGGATGTCCAACAACAATTGGGTCATGTTTTGGGACCAGGCTTGCTGAGTACGTTCAAACACAAACAGCAACTCGCGCAGATGATGGGCATTGCGGCTGGAAACTGTCCGCGCACCTGTTGCCCACACCCCGGACAGCATTTCATTTCCGCCTGATGTTCCGTCACGTCTACCCGCACAGGCGGAATATCGAACACCTGCCGTTTTTCCACTTCGCGCACCGCCACGACGCTCAAATCTGTTTGGCAATGGGGGCATTCTTGGACGCTGCGGACTTCCAGGGGGTCTGGCTCATCGACCATTTTCAGGGTTTCACCCTTGTGTCCTTTTTGTCCCCCACTCTTTCGTTGCCCTGACTCGCGCAGGCTTTTCGGCGCAGGTTTCTTCGCTAACCCGTCGCTGCTCGGTGGTTTTCCACTGTTGCTGCTGTTTTTCGCCAACCGGTCTTCCAAATCCTGAATACGTGCTTCCAAGTGCATTGTTTGCTACTGCATCTGGAGAATCAGCGTAATCAGATCTTCCTTGCTGAGGGATTGTAGGCTTTCGCGGCTGAACAACGGTAATTTTGACATGCCTCTACTTTACCTGATTTTTGCTTTTTGCAACACTTTTGTTGTTTTCACTTAATCGCCTTGATCCCACCTGAGCAGTTACCATTTATTCACCTAATGCCCGCCGATTCAGAGGAACTCGTCGCACAGTCCGACGGCGCTCCGGAACCTCTCATGCGTCCCACATTGACTTGGGCAGTTCCAAGCGAAACGCTGGTGAGTGATCCATTCATCCTCACGATTCCGTCTGATCTGCCCACCGGATCATATCGGCTTTTGATCGGCATTTATGATCCCTATGGCGGGCAGCGACTCACAATGGTTCAGGGAGATCAGTTTCTTCTCGCTGATCTGACCGTCACAAACTCACCATAATCGCGTCTATGCCTAGTTGCAACAAAGGCATATCTCCAAGCGCCTTTTAGCATTCCCTATTCAACTTGGATGACTCCAATGGGTACTAAGGTTTCTGCAGAGTTGTTTACGTCTAATCTGATGCCATCGCTTTGGCGATATACCGCAACATAGATTTGGTATATTCCGGGTGTTTCAGGCAGTGTAACCGTTCTTTCATCCTCTAATTGGTACAGAGGCGGCAGTGAATTTGTGAGCAACTGACCAGAAAGTGGCGGACTGTCGTTATTCGCTACATACTCACCAGTATCGCGATCAGCGGCAGTCTTTGCTTCCAAAACGTTGAGCGACGGAATCCCTGCCATAGGTTATGGATTCCGTATGCCGCCAGCGGAACCATGGCAGCGATGATAGGAGTGCGTATACGTGCTTCGACATAGATAAGCATCGTCATGAAAAACATGCCGCCGCATATCACGAAAAACGGGATCAGTAGCGCTCGTTTTTCCCGCCATAACGCCATAATCCCGAATGTCGTCAGCACGAACAACACACGAAAATCAAATGGGTTGAAACGCAGTATGGGCGAAATGATTTCACCTGCAAGCATATAATTGAGGTTATTACCCAGTTCGATGGCGGAAAAGAAAAGCCCTATTTTCCGAAGCACCAGTTCAACAAACCGAAGGGGTTCAAGCTGTATATTCAGTGCAAGAAAGTGATAATAATCGAAGCGCGTGGTGAAATCGGCGCGTGAAGTGAAAGCGATACCACTTCCGTCCCGATTAAAGCTTACGTAGATCGCCGTCGCTCCAACAGGCGTAATCATGTAATCTCCCCCACCCTGACGATTGTGGAGTGCGACAGGAGCAATGAACGCAATCACCACCAGCACAGTCAGCGCAAACGGGAGCAAAGAGCGCTTCTACGGATGATGGCACCAAAACCGATAACAAAATCCAGCAGAAGCACGCCGATCCAGCGGCGCGGCATTCGATACATCCACAGAGCGCCAAATAGAGCGGTTGTCAGCAATATAATTGCTTGGGATGTGATGACGAGGTCGGTGTCATAGAAAGCACCGACCGGATAAATGGCTAGAATTACGGCTGCGATGATGCCTATTCGCCGATTGTCGAAGACAAGTCGTGTCACAGCATACAGCAGTCCACAGTTGATCGCTGCGAAAGCCGCCAACGCCAAGCGGATGATCACCAAGTTGGTTGAACCGATTAATGAGGTCAGCCCGATTAGGAAATATGAGATTCCCGGCTGATAGAAAAAGGTTGATGGAGGCTAGGTTCCCGCCTGATAGTCCAGTATTGTTGAGTAATAAGTTAATTAGTCCGACCCACTAGGCAATGGATCGAAAAGTCCAGCATTGTCTGAAGCGACAGCACGATCCCAAATAATGATGACACGATAGCTTAACGTCAGCGCAATGATCACCATGACAATAGCGATTTCATGGCGACTGAACTTCAGTGCAGCATTATGGTTCACGAGCAGCGAATCTCCAGTGTATTGTTGGTTTCCGGCAAGCTGGACTGGGTGATTTCCCAACGATTGACAGCCCAGTCATAAAATCCAAGCTCTATCAAGTCAACGTTGCCGTCAACGTCCCATTGTGTATTAAAGATTGGACTTACGCCGACACCCACCGCTTTTCGCGGCGGGAATGAGTGGTTCGATCCGCGCCCATTCTTTGTCATTCAGGTCACTGGGGTAAGTTTTTCGTGTCATCCCTCCAATCTAATCTGTTGATTTCCACTTTTCAAATAACCTCTAAAAGGCGTTTGCCATCGCGGCCAAAGATGCGAAAATTTCCCCAACTGCGCTTCTGCAGGAAGAACTGCCAAGCCGTCCTTAATACTCCAAAACCGTAGTGGATCGATGGCAGGATGGAGATGGATGATGCCTCCTCGAAATATTTGGTCGGGCAGCTTATCTCGCCGATGCTGTAGCCGAAAAAGATTGTCTGAGCGAGTATCTGGTTGTCGAAAACAAAGTTGTCGCTGTTTTCCATGAGCGGCAGATTGAGCAGCACATCCCGCGAGAAAGCCCGGTAACCAGTGTGGAATTCAGACAGATGTGTGCCCATGAGCTGGTTCTGCGCCCAAGTCAAAAAGCGGTTGCTCACATACTTGTAGAACGGCATACCACCTTTGAGTGCTCCACCAAGCAGCATCCGGGAGCCGAGCGCTACATCGTACTGCCCATAAGCAACCATTGCTGCCAGCGAGACCAGAAGACGGGGGGTGTACTGGTAATCCGGATGCAGCATGATAATCACGTCACCTCCGGCGCGCAGTGCATTCTGGTAGCAGGTTTTCTGATTCCCACCGTACCCTAAATTCTTCGGGTGGACAAAGGTGTCAATACCTAACGAATTTGCTATAGACACGGTTGCATCGCTGCTGCTATCATCGACCAAAATGACATGATCAATCATATCTTGGGGAATCTCCTTGAATGTCTCCTCAACGGTTTTCTCGGCGTTATAGGCGGGCATAACTACGATAATACGTTTTCCGTTCAGCATTGTTCGCCTGCTTTCTATGTATCTTGAAGCGTGAGAATTGTACAGCAAAATGCGGTCAGTTGTTCGTCATTTCGACATTTTCATGATTCTATCTTTGCTGATCGCTGTGCCACTGATTGGTCCCTTTTTGGACGCTGGGCTGCCCAACACAGCTGATGCTGAAATTCACCTGCATCGGACGATTAGTGCTCTGGTGGACATCAACGCTGGTTACTGGTGGCCTCGCTGGTCACCGTACCTGCATCATGGCTACGGCTATCCTATTCATAATTTCTACGCTCCCGGCGTTCACATCGTCGGCGCGCTGATCATCAAGGCAATCTCCGCCGATCCCGTACAGGTGATCAAACTTCTTCAGATCGGGGCGACGCTCCTGTATCCGCTTGGCGCGTATTTCTTTGCACGCCGCTTCGCCAGCCGGTGGGCAGCACTTGTCGCAGCAGCAGCCTACACACTGGCACCGTTCCGTTTTCACGAACTGTGGACGCAGACCAATTTGTCGCAGTTCACCGCAATGGCTCTGATTCCGTTTCTGTTCATCGCTCTGCTGCCCACTTCCTCGGATCGCCCACGCCGCGCCGCTTGGATCGCGCTGCTGTTCGCCGCCATCATTCTGGCACATCACCCCACCGGCTTTATAACGGCACTGGTGGCGGGTCCTTACGCCCTCGTCAACGGCTGGCGCTCGGCTCGACGTTGGTCAATCAATTTAGGTGGACTGCTGCTCGGCTTGATGATCGCGTCGATCTTCCTGATTCCGGCGTTGGCTGAACTACAATTTGTGAAGATCAGCGCTGTGCAGCAGGGAGCGTTCCGCGCATCCGCTAACCTGCTGCATCCGGCGACGGTGATCGGACCGATTCCGTCGGTTGACCTAGCGAGGCTCAACACACCAAGCTTCTTATCGATTGGCACACCGCAAGTTCTGCTCGCCCTGCTTGCTCTACCGACAGTATTCATCCGTCGTTTTTTCCGTACGCTGAAGATTCAAGTCGTCTTCGGGGCGGTGGCATTGCTAGTGTGCGTCTTCATGATGACACCGTCATCGGTGTGGCTGTGGGATCACATTCCTATCGCTAACCTGATCGTCTACCCTTGGCGGCTGTTGGGGATTGCGGCGGTTATCGTTCTGCCCGGTGCAGCGGCTGCCATCGATCTGGTTCCGCAGCGCTGGCGCACCTTGGCAGCAAGCGGTGCGATCGCTGTACTGTTTGTTTTCGCACTGCCTATGCGCTACGCGCCGCTGACGCTGATCTCTCCGCAGTCACCGACTCCCGCCGGCGCGATCCACTACGAAGGCAGCACAGGCAATCTGGGATTGACCAGCGGTAACGAGTATCTGCCGCGATGGGCCGAGGAGCGCCCGTTGCGCGTCAACCCGTCTGACTACGAAACTCTGGCATGGTCGGTCGGCATCTGGGACGATTCCCTACCGATGGATGCGATCGTCGCTCATTCCCTAGATTGCGAACTCGGTTCAGCCTGTTACAGCGTCGACAGTCCGCAGTCGTTCACCCTCATGTTCAAGCAGATGTATTTCCCCGGTTGGTTGGTGCAGGTGGACAGCGTGGCGGTGGAAACGTACCCACTCGGCTTGTACGGGCTACTGTCCGTTGATCTTGCCGCCGGGCATCACAATGTCAGCCTGCGTTACGGCGGCACCTCAGTACAGCACATCTCCGAGGCGTTAGCGCTGATCAGTCTGGTGATCAGCACCGGATTGATTCTTCTGTCCCTGCGCAGAACTGCAACGGCTGTTGTCCCCGAGGCTGCTCAACGAGCGACGTTCGGGCACACATGGACAGCACTGCCACTGGTGATCGTCTTCGTCTGGATCGCCTATGATACGTTTACCCCCGCTGTTTATGCTGATATTTTCCACCCGTGGAGTACTTTCGAAACGGTGCCTGTCCAACACCGCGTCAGTTACGTTTTCGGCGGCACAGTCGAACTGATCGGCTACGACCTTGACCAAGATAACGCTACGCCCGGTGGGACGTTGAGCGGTGCCATCTACTGGCGGCGCATCGGTCCGATAGATCCGATGGATGCGCTGCGCCCCGCGATCAAACTGACCAGCCTGAATGGTCGCCAGGAATGGGGCAGCGTCGTGGAGATCAATCTGGCTGATATACCGCAGAACCGTTGGACGCTGGATGGATATGCTGTTGAACAATTTACCGTCCCAATTTCCGCCGACGCGCCACCCTACTTGGCGGAGCTTCGGGTGCTGGTGTTAGACGGGGAAGCAGACCTAGAACCGCTCACGCTGATAGAGGGCGGAAGTGATGCTGTCCTTACAGAGATACATCTGACCGGTGATGACCGACGCTTTAATGATCTGATGCCAATTGATGCCCGCTTCGGTGATACGATCAACCTACGTGGGTACGGACTGACGTATCCCGACGCGGGTACGGTCTGCCTGCGAGTGCGGTGGCAAATTAGCAGCGTACCGGAACGAGATTACACCTTCATGCTGCATATTCTCGATGTCATTGGTGAGGTGCTGGAGGTTGCCGATGCCCCGCCGCTTGATGGATTATATCCAAGCGGACTGTGGCGGTCCGGACAAACGCTCGATGATGAGCGCTGTGCCGATCGACCTAGCGGCGCGGCGGTGGCAATGATCGCGCTTTATGATCCTGAAACCTTAGAAAGGTTGCCGATCACGCTAACCGGTGCAAATTTGAGCACGCAGGACCGTACACTGACCATTCCGCTGGCACAATAGCAGTATTTGAAAACTCTGTGCGTCTTTCGGTAGAAGCGCATCGTGACACACACGCTACCATGTATTCAACGACTTCAGGCGGGGTGTACCACACACCCAACTGCCGCCGCAGGTCCGGATCGACGGCTTCGAGAAACGGCTCATAGAAGTACTGCACCGCCGTGCCTTTTGAAGCTGGTGAAGAACAACCGCTCGATCCACGCGGTTGAGCGCGTCTGCCGTCCATTCGAGGATTTGCTCCACCGATTGCGATAGCACGCTTCCACTGGAAAACTGCTCGAACAACTCGCTGATAACCGGAATGTTCAGACGGCGAGTGTCGCGCCATAGATCGAATTTACCCACGCCGGGGTGTTTCTCATGCCACAGCACTCACGCGCTGAACAGCCCGTAGAACAACGTCTGCACCAGCGTCGAGCGGAAGAAATCCTCAGCGGTTTCATCTTCAAAGCGCACCTCGAGCGATGCTTCAAGCTGTCGGCGAATCGTGTTCAACGCGGCGAGGTCTGATCCGCCTGCCTCAATCCGGGCGCGGGCTTCATGGGCGTAGCTTGCAAGTATCCATGCGACATCTGGCGGGGTCGAAAGCGGAGCCGAGCGTCGCATGACGCGCATCAGGTATTCGCGCAGCGCGGTTTCGTGTTTTTGTGCCAGCGTGCGCGGGTGCTTTGCCGCTTCCCAGAATACATCTGCCGATGGGGCGATGTCGTAGCGTTACTCGATCACCGGCTGACCGGTCTGCGCGTTTCGCGTGACCAGCGCGAACTGATAGTAGTTCGTGACGAGTGCCTGTCCATAATGGACGACATAGCGGGCCACCTGTTCGCTCCCTGTAATTTTCAGCAGATTGTCACTCACGGGCTTGTCTTCAACAATGCCGCGCGCGGGCTTTTGATCGACTGGCTGATTGTCATCGTACAAGCCGAGGTCGGGAATGCCAGCACGAGTGTCATTCGAATGGATCACTGCCTGAACGCGGGGGCGCAACCCTGCGCCGACCTCGTTCAAGAGGGTTTGCAGCGCCGCATAATACGAGGTTTCAGGGTGACTACTCAGGTATAGAAACAGAAGAAAATACATAGGGAGGCATGAAGACGTGAAGAAAAACAGGAAAATACCCCTCGAAACGTGGATGTAGGGGTGGATTAGGCGCTTGTCAATCGTTCGTTAACATGAAA
>Ga0209181_10009453_pt1 | contig 12809 bp, 13 predicted proteins | sample MAT05_FD_187208 | JGI IMG/M metagenome (GOLD analysis project Ga0209181, IMG submission 187208) | Freshwater microbial communities from Lake Fryxell liftoff mats and glacier meltwater in Antarctica - MAT-05 (SPAdes) (version 2) | ecosystem: Environmental > Aquatic > Freshwater > Ice > Liftoff... | reverse complement strand
GCTATGCGGCGGCAAACTGGAGAAATGAAAAGACCAACAATTACCTTATAGTTAAAAGGCATTTGTTTAAAATAAAGATGGCACAACTAAAAAATAAAGTATCGTATAAGTTCAAGCCTTTGATTCTATGTTACCGATAGTGGTTTGGAAACCTGATTTAAATTTATATTTTATACGTTATTTTCTACCACTTAAATAGTATAAATCTTTGCCCATTGATTACAAAAAATTATTTACAATCTACCTCAAAGTTTTTTTTGATGTGACTTACCAGGCATTTACTCCTGGTATCAGAATAGGGGTGTGTGTTTAAAAAATCATTGATCGTATTGCGTTCTTCACCTTTGGCCATATCATCCCAAAAACTGCGGATGGCACAGATATCGTAACCAAGTTTCCAGGCCAGGTCCAGGCCAAAATAATCTGCTTCCAGTTCATTTTTATGATTAAAAGAACCGGTGAGTAGTTTTTTAATAGCAAAGAAAGATTCGCCCCATTCGCCAAAAAATTTATTGCTGGCCTTTAGCTGTTTTAGCGAAGATTTAATATGGCCCTTTTCGTTGTGCCCAATTTCATGGCCGATGATAGCATATAGCTGATCATCGCTGCTGCATTTTTTTAGCATGGCACTGGTAATAAACACTTTTCCCCCCACCGTATAGGCATTGATGGTAGCGGTATCATCCACCAGGTATATCTGGTATTGGATGTCAGTGGGTTTTACCCTTGCCTTAACCAGGTTAGCAAGTATCGTTTGCAGCTTTGGTATTTCGGGGCTGGTAGTATCTATCACAAAGTTTTTATCTTTGAGTGCTTCTATCAGAAAGGTATCACCATATTTCATTTGCTCCTTGTCTGTTACCTCAATATTAAATGTAGCCACCTTGTTGATCAGATTACCTGCTTTCCCCAACATGTCGGATATATTACCCGAATCGGAACTCAGGCAATCATAGGAATACTCCATTTTTGACGGCAGTTTTCTTCCTCCTGCAACATTGCCGGAATCCTCAGCATCATTATTGAATTCGTTGCAGGCCGAAAAAATAAAAAGCAGGAATAGAAAAAAAATATATCTCATGATCGTGGAATAATTATTTGAGTTTGTTAAAGCAAGATATACCCTTTGTATGAATAGAATTACAAAGCGGAATATAAAAAAAAGCCCTGGTTACAAGGCTTTTTTATATTAAATGCTATTCATGATTGATTAATTAACGGCATCTTTCACTTCTTCTCCTACTTTGTTGGCGCCTTTTTTTATAGCTTGTCCTGCTTTATTCACACCTTTTTTAGTAGCATCCCATCCATCTTCAATTGCTTCGCCCACGCTGTTAAAAAACCGCCCGGTTTTGGTCACTGCTTCACCTTCTTCCAATTTTACAACTACACCATTCCTGGTAGCTGTGCCATTTGTTTTGATAACGATACCATCATCCTGTGTTACATCCTTATCTGTTATTACGTAAACACCGTTTCTCCACACCATTACTTTACCATCCCTGTATATTACATCACCCTCTCCCGGTACATAAGTAGTGGTAGTAGTAGTAACATCAGTAGTAACGGTAGTGGTGCTGTCTGTGTTTACTGTAGTTGTGTCTGTGTTTTTTTGATCGTTGCATGCTGCAAATGTGGTGGCAGCAAGTGCAAATACGAAAAGTCTTTTCATGTAATTAATTTTTAGGTTAAATGATTTCCGGGATTGTTTAAAATCCATGGAAGTTGAATAGTATTTTAACTCTCAAACAAATTACTTACCAAAAATAAGGATGGGTATTTTTTTGTAAAAAAAGAAGTTCGCTATGCCGGTATCGGGTACAAATACTCAGGCACAGGATTCAGTGCAGCTATATAAATAAAATGTTATGCAAATGAATTATAATACAGGAGATAACAAACGGCAAATCTTTTCCGGAAACTGCGTGTACCATTTACGAATTAACCATTTTTCTTTATCAATCTTATCTGAATCTTCCAGGTCTTTAAAAAAACGGGCACTCATTTCTCCAGCTAGTTTTGCATCATACACAATGGCGTTTACTTCAAAATTTAAATCAAAGCTGCGGTAATCCATATTGGCTGTTCCCACAATAAATAATTTTTTATCTGTAACCAGTGTTTTGGCATGCACAAAGCCCTTATTATAAAGGTAAATTTCTACCCCTGCATTTAAGAGGTCTTTATAATTGCTTTTAGAAGCAGCATTTACAATTTTTGAATCGCATACACCAGGCACCAGTAATTTTACCGACAAGCCACTGAGGGCAGCTATTCTTAAAGCATCCAGGATACTGTCGCCGGGTATAAAATATGGTGTGGTAATTAAAATCTCTTCTCTAGCCAGGTAAATAGCCTGCAGGATACTAAATAAAACGGAAGGCTCAGAAGAGTCGGGGCCACTGGCGGCTATTTGTACATAACTGTTATTATTATCAGCAGCGATAGCAGGAAAATAACTGTTGATTGGTTCAAATTTTTGTTTGCAGCAAAAATTCCAGTCGCTGATAAAAAGATATTGCAGGTAATACACCGATGGCCCATCCAGCCTGATATGGGTATCCCGCCAATAAAGCTTTTTGCTATCACCCGAATTTATATATTTATCACTTACATTAATACCCCCCACATACCCGGTGCAGCCATCTATTACAACAATTTTGCGGTGGTTGCGATAGTTAATACGGTTGGCAAGTAAATAAAACCGCACTTTGTGAAAAGGATAAATGGCTATGCCTGCCGCCCTCATTTCTTTTTCTGTTTTCTTTTTTATACCAGGGCTGCCAAAATCATCATAAATAAATTTCACTTCTATTCCTTCTTTTGCTTTTTCAATAAGCAGTTCTATCATTTGTATACCGATGTTATCGCATTCATAAATGTAATATTCAAGGTGAATATGATGTTTGGCATTGCGCATGGCTTCCAGCATCTCCGGGAATTTTTCTTCGCCATTTACCAGCAATTGCACGCTGTTATTACCCGTGAGCGGACTGCCCACATCCTTTAACAGCATCGATGCCAGTTCTGCATTTTGCTGCACTCCTTCATCTTTTACATTAAGACTGGATGCATTATAAGGTGCGCTACTTTTTATAACCTCCTGAAGAATTGATATATCAGCAGCCGTTTTTTTGCCATACCGTCTTTTTCTCCAGTAATTAATACCGAACATTAAATAAAATAGTACACCAATAACCGGGATAAAAAGGCTGAACAATAAATAAGCAAGCGTTTTATTGGTGCTACGTGTTTCATAAATAATACGGAGCCATACCAACATTAGTATAAACACATAAATAATTACCGCCAGGATGATCCAACTCATGAATATTTTTTTTAAAACCAATCAGTGTAATACTAAATTAAAAACGTTTTGTACACAAATATTAATTGTTCCGGCGAAGTTAAACATGTATAGCATACAAGAAAACAATCCATCGTTTTGTGTTGGGTTATAATCCTGATGACTCTGTTTGAATTATTTGCTTTTGGCTCGTGAATCCACAAAGAACAACAGCATACTTTCAATTTCACCAACATTTTTTTTAATCATTGTACTTAAAAAAATTAATAATGCCTTCGTCGCTCAACAATTTATGATAGACAGGATCTTTCAATACATCCTTAAAATCCATCTGCCTGCCATTGACTGTTATTTTTCTATACACAAGTCTTATACCATGACTGTAATCTACCCACCAGTTTACATGACCTGTGTATAATGGTTGAATTGGCTGACCATTTAACTGATGCCATCCGTAAATGGCTACCCGGTCTGATTTTGAAAGACTCATCATTTTTAGAGAAATCACCACATCTTTTTTGATGCCGGCAATTAAACCTTTTCTCCCCTTCCGTTGCCCTTCTATTATTAAATGATGCTGCCACATGGTTACAGAACTATCTCTAAAAGCAAACATTGGCACAGGTTCTAATTTTACTGCCGCCTGTTCATAAATAAGATCTACCATTTTTTTTGTTGGTAAAAAGCAATTAAAATGATCAGCAATTTTTTGACCTGCCATAGGTGTTAATGGCAACCTTGCAAAATCATCATTGGTACCAACAACAATATAATCGGGCGATACATAAAAAACAGCATTATGTGTTTTGCCTGCACTATCTTTTATGTGTGAATATACAGGTACAAATTTTTTAAAAAAATCCGGAATATTGCCGCCTGTTATTTCCTTTAGCGCTAACGAATCCCGTTGCTTCCATCCCTTATCTGCCACCAATTTAAAGAATGCATTGCCACCCATTCTTTGTGTATTGGGTGAAGTTACGGGCAGATAAAACCGGCTGCTACAGGCAGTAAAAAAGATAATGATGCCGGCCGTTATAATATTTTTTATGTTATAAAATTTCATCCGGCACATTCGTTTTTGTGGATTTAGATGGAATATCAATGTAAAAAAACAAGTTCATTATTTTTAAAACTTTGATTGTATTATCTCAATATCAATTTACCATAACAAAATGCTTATTGTCTACCTGCTCCTCCCCATTCCAGCGATAGGCAACAAGGGCGCCATTTTTAGCCACACTATAATCGAGGCAAATTACATTGGAAGCCTGTATTACCGGAAATTGATCATCCAGCCAGTAATGACCAAAGAAAACCGGCGGTGCATCGGCCGGGTAAATATTTACGACAAGGTCTGCCGGCACTTTTTCTGTCATCAATGCCGTAGGACAACTGAATAGAAATGTTTCATAATTAGCAGAAGAAGGTTGTACCCACCACTTGATACGGTTTGTATTGCGGGCATTGCCATCCTTATCGTACCACATATATTCTTCCGGAATATTAAACTCTTTACCTTTTAAAGTTTCTTCTATTACATGATATGCCCTGGAATTTTTTTGATGAGAAGCCATCAGCAATGCTTCATTTAAAGTAAAATATTGATTGCTTCTTAACCATGCTATATGATTTTCATCCCAGCAGGCATGCACAACCCTAAGATGTTCTAAATCTAAAAAAAGCGGCAAGGTATAAAACCAGTCGAGGTAAGACTGCCATTCACCGGCATAACCGGCAAACTGATCGAGCGTGGCCTGGTGTTGTTTAATGTGCATGGAATTATGTGCACGCAAATACTTACCGTCGTTTGATTGTGTTGCATATGCAATGGCATTGTATTCATGATTACCCATCAGGGCTATGGCAGCACCGGCATCAACCATATTTTTTACCAGGTCAAGGGTCTCTTTTATTTCGGGGCCACGGTCAATATAATCACCTACAAAAATTGCTTTTCTGTTCTTGTGTTTCCACACCCCTCCTGTTTCTTTATAATCAAGTTTTGTAAGCAGCTCTTTTAGCTTTGAACAATAACCGTGTATGTCGCCAATGATATCGTACATGCTAAATGATTTTTGTAAAGATTGAAATTAATTCAATTTTATTGGTTGATAAGATAAAGAATGAGCCAGCATTATTCTCAATTGCTGCAAACAACTAATGCAAAATTGTGTATCCATTTTAAAATTTAGCCGGAGTACAGTACATGAGTAAAACAATTATATTACAGCAAATAATATTGCTGAAAGTAATGTTGGTTTAAATATACTTATAATAAAAACGCAATACTTTTATCAACCACCTCCTGCATTGGAGCCGGCAGATCCATTGATGTCCATGGATGACTTCTGCCAAATACATGATCAGTTGCTACAGTAAATAACTGGGCAGCGGGCAACCAGCTTTTTAAATCATAGGCCTTTTGCACATCAACAGCAGTATCTAAGGTTCCATGGCAAATTAATACCGGGATTGTAAGACTTTTAATGGCTTTTTCAATATCCAGGCTTTCGGCATTTTGTACATAATCTTCATACAACTGGTAATACATTGGCAGCTCCTGTTTGGTTCTGCCATTGGTATAATATTGCACAGCATTTGTTTTCCATTCCTGCATTTTTTCTTTTGTCCAGCTACCCCAGGGCGTTTTACATTTACTGACAGAAGCCCAGGTAATTAATTTTTTTATCCTGCTATCCTTAGCTGCATGTAAAATTGCAATACCGCCACCCATGCTATGGCCCATCAAATAAATATGCTGAGGGTTTATGGCAGCATGGTAGTTATTTTGAGGATCAAAAACCCAGTTGGTAACCAATTCCAGGTCCTTCAATTGTTTGCTATAATTATTATTTCCAAACGCCTCCAGGTCGGTAAAAACCTCTGGCTGCCCGGGGCTTGTACCATTGTGCGAAAAATTAAACTTCAGCATTACAAAACCGGCCGCTGCAAACTGTTTGGCAATTAAATCAAAATTACCCCAGTCTTTAAACCCATTAAATCCATGAGCATAAATAACCACCGGGCGGTGCCCCTGGCTTTCCTCAAAAAAAAGATCGAGTGTGATGGGTTTATTATTGGCACCTGCAACGATTAAATTTTTTATAGCGTGCATGATTTAAAAATTACATGTTAACATTTAAAGGTTTTCAACTAATGCCAGCATTGATGAAAGAATAATCCTTTAATTAGGGATAAAATATTAATAATTTACCAATAACCTGGTAAATAAAAATAAAATTACCCTGCTTTTTTCTGATCAAAATAATTCCTGAAATAAAGTAATTGATATTGCACTGCATTGCGCCAGTAATTCCAGTCATGTTTGCCCGGTCTTTCGGTATAATCGTGCGGAATTTTAAGTGTGCTCATTTTTTTATGTGCGGCACGATTCATGTCAATAACAAAATCTTCTGTTCCGCAATCCATAATAATAGCAAGAGAATCTTTGGGATATTGCTCCATCTCTTTCATAATAGAATAATCATAATACCGCTGCATATTGTTGGCTGTATCTCCTAAAATTTTATCAATGCCATAGCGTTTATCAATAATCCGGTCTATCATCAAAGCGCCACTCATACTTCCGCAGGCTCCAAAAAAATCTGCATGCCTGAAACCAAGATACAAACCACCATGACCGCCCATGCTAAGGCCGGTTATAGCCCTGGCATTGCGACTTTTAATGCTGTTGTAATTGGCATCTATATAGTCAGGCACTTCTTGGGAAATATAAGTCTCAAACTGCATACTGTCTGCCACTGGGCTATCCATATACCAACTGCTAATTTTCCCATCCGGGCACACAATCAACAGTTGATAGTCATCTGCATATTTTTTTAAAAGCGGCACCAGTTTTATCCAGTTGCTAAAATTGCCCGAGTGCCCATGGAGCAAATAAACCGTTTCAAACTTTTTATTGTCGCCGGTATAACTATCCGGCTTTACCACCACACACTTATATGACTTTTGCATTGCTTTGCTGTAAATGCTCACAGTATCCACCGAACCTGCTGTGCAGTTTAACATAGATAATAAAAAAAGGAATAATAAATAATTACGCATATCTGTTGATTGAGCTATAAAATTATTGGTATTTGATTGATTAGCATTTTTTTTCTGGTCTAAGCAAATTTGCCTACCCTGTTGAACAATTATCTTTAAAAAACAAACTTGCAAACGTTCGGCATTGATCAATATAATTCAGTGCTGATTAATTTTACCGGGATTAAATGCATAAAAATCATCCGGCTTTACACAAATAAATATGACCTTGTGTTTAAATAATATGACTGTGTTTTGTAAGCCTTGTTTTCACTAAAAGGAGCGGATTATTTAAAACAAGATAATTTTCTACCCGGAATCTTCTATAATAATTACAGTCTTTAATTTTATGATATATCACATACCATTGGTAATAGGAAGACAAAGTTCGGGAGAAGATCATATCATAAACCTGGCTGAGTTGCCGCATTTATTTATTTCTTACAGCCAGGATGTTCAATTGCCGGATATATTTTCTTCCTTTATCACATCAATACTTCAGGGTAAAAATCCTGTTCAGTTTTCACTTTCGTTAAGCAGCAGATTAGCAACACATGTAGAGCCTTTAGTGCCGGCAGAAAACCTGCTAATTAAATTTACACATAAAGCTTATGAAGCCGGTGAGATTAATACCATTGATGAATATATTAAAGTTTTGATGCTGGAGATGAAAACAAGAAAACTTTTATCAAATAAACTGGCAGCATCAGCAGGCAGGCATTTACCCCTGTTGGTTTTTATAGATGATATTTTTGAGATTATCATGTCGTCACAAAAAAAAACAACCCTGTCATTTATAGAAATGCTGATAACCGGTGCACAACAGCATGTCTATTTTATCATGGGATCATCCGGCATTTACCGCAACCTGTTAAACCAAATTATCATCGTGAATCCATCTCTGCAAAAAAAACTAAAAAAGAATATTCAGCCTTATAGTGTGAATCAGCCACTGGGAGCAGAGTTAGTTATGAACCCGGATGGATTGCTTTTTTTTAGGGAGAGAGAAGAAAAGGTACATATGAGATTGTATCCTATACACAGCAATTTTAAAATGCTATGAAATCAGTAGATAATACCAGCTACACCGGCTTTAAAAACAAGTGCCCAACTGTTAAACGGAACGCAATTTTTAATTTCCTGTAAAATCAAATTGTGTAAATATCCGTACTGATCAATATCAAAAATAAAATTTTGAGCTATTCCTTTACCTGTACTTCAAACTGGTATCTAAGCAACTGTTGGCTATTTAAAATATTGCGGTGTTTTCCTTCAACTGTTTTGTTGTCACGGGTCATTAATTCCAGCTTGTACTGATCATATTCAACTTCAATGATATCATATACTTTAATTAATCCATCCTGTATTTCTCTTACTATAGAATGAAGGGTTAACTGTTTGCCGCAATTAATGATTTTTGTCCACATGGTATATAAAATAATATTAATTAAAAAATAGTCCGGAACAGTTTGATTTATGAAAAAGCGGAATAGAATTGTATAAAAAGAGAAGGGAAATAATTTCTACACTTTGCTTTTTTACAAATACAAATTTTTAAAAGTATTTAGTGGCAAAACCGCCAGTTCCAAATTCTTTTGAACCTGTATAAGCTTTGTGTAGCTGTTGTTTATCTAAAGAGCAAAGAAAAATTATTCAGCTTGATCGTTGACAACTATCCTTCTCCATCCTTCTCATTTAATCATTACTTCATCTATATCCCTTAACCATTAAACAAAACATTTTGCTTATAACATAACATACACAATACGTACCAAGTTGCCTGAAGCGCATTTTGGTAATCAGTAATGCAGGATGAAAGCGTATAAAAGTTTTAAAATGGAAGGGTTTTTAAACCAACCCATTCCGGAAACTGCTCAAACTATTAACAGGAAAAATTAATTAGCTCTTAAAGTAACATTCACCAGCATTTCCAATGGTTTGTTGGTAATTCTGCGAATCGCTCCATAAAGCGTATAGGAAATCGTATTGCCGTTTAGATAAGATAATAACTCCGGGCTGTCATCAGCAGTAAAAGTATAGCTTGATGCATAGGTATCGCCAAATAGAACTGAAAAAAGTTGAACTGGAGTATTAATGGAATTAGATTGTAATGTTACCCTTGCACTTTTAAAATTGGAAATATTATTAAACTGGTCAGCATTGGTAAGTATAATAGTCACTTTCTTTACTTTTACAGAACTAACCACATTAGCTCCAAAAACACCGCCAGTTTTAGATCTCACCAAACTATCCAGGTTGATACTCTGTGTAAAGGTGCCCAACGTAATTTCATCCGGGGTAAGCACAATAATTACAGGTATGCTGAAATTAACCACAGGAACTTCTACATCTGTTCCTCCAAAAATGGCTCCCACTATTTTACTGCAGGATGAAAACCCAATTACAAACAGGATGATTACAATAAATGAGCTGTATTTTTTCTTCATGATTTCTAAATTTGAGATAATGCTTTTCTAATGGATGGTTAGGTCAAGATACATGCCAAAGAGGTATATGTATTATCATAATGAATGTTTAGGTTTTCACAGATTTGTTGTTCATATACCAAAAGATTGTTTGATATCACAAACCAGGGTAACCCGTCTTACTACTCAATGTAGCATATGATTCACCTCAAGTTATGATTTTTTAAAAAAACTTCCCATGAAGTAAAGGCTTATAAGATTTCTGAAAAAGTAGGTAAATAATATGCCTTGCTATTTCATCCCTGTGTTTTTAAGAATAATTATAATCATTGCTGTAATTTTGTAATTCATCAAGAATTAGATTCATGAATAAATATGCTGTAATAGTTGCCGGTGGAAGTGGAAGCCGGATGAACAGTGCCATTCCCAAGCAGTTTCTATTGGTAAAAAATAAACCGGTTTTATATTATACCCTTGATACTTTTTTAAAGGCCTACGATGATCTGAAAATAATATTGGTACTGCCGGAAGAGTATGTAGCCACCGGGCAGGAAATTATAGATGCATGGTTTGATTATAAAAGAATAAAAATTACAGTGGGCGGCCGTACCCGTTTTCATTCTGTGCAAAATGGACTGCATCTGGTAGATGAAGAAAGCATTGTTTTTGTACATGATGCTGTTCGTTGCCTGCTCAGCGTTTCGCTTATACACAGATGTTATGATGCAGCGCTGGAATTTGGCGCAGCCATACCAGTGGTGGATTGCAAAGACAGCGTGCGTTTTGTGTCTGCTCATGGCAATGAAGCACTGGAACGCCGCAATGTAAAACTGGTACAAACACCCCAGGTGTTTTTAAGCACCATTTTATTACCCGCTTTTAATATTGATTATAAAGATAAGTTTACTGATGAAGCAACTGTTGTAGAAGCTTTTGGTATGAAGGTGCACCTGGTAGAAGGCGAAGAAGATAATATAAAAATTACCAGGCCATTTGACCTTTTACTGGCAGAAAAAATAATGGATGAAAGGAACGATTAAAAATATATTGAAGTTCCTGCGGGTTTATCATCCCCTGCAGTCTTTTTACAGGAATGCTGTTTTTAATTACCAGCGCAACCGTAACCGGAAAAATTACAGCAAGTACAAAGGTGCCGGCTTTACCTGTAATGTATGCAATGAACAGTATGCTCATTTTGTTCCTGATTATCCATCAGAAGAAAACAGGCAGGCAATTGAAAAGAATAAGGTAGTGGCAGGATATGGTGAAAATATTTTTTGCCCAAACTGTATGAGCACTGCCAGGGAACGCCTCCTGATTGCCAAACTTGCTGAGTTTGATTTAAAAGACAAAGAAGTGCTGCATCTATCCCCCGAAAAAAATATTTACAGTTTTATAAAAGCAAAAGCTCATGTTACTACAGCCGACCTGTTGCCGGGGTTTTATAAAACCATTGATGGCATGGTACAAAAACAGGATGCCACTCATTTTAGTTTTGCAGATAATAGTTTTGACTGGGTAATAGCCAACCATATTCTTGAGCATATACCTGATGACAAAAAGGCGATGGGTGAAATTTGCAGGGTATTAAAATCCGGTGGCAGCGCCTTTTTGCAGGTTCCTTATTCAGAGCAGTTAGAGTATACCATAGAAATTCCCGGTATAAATGATCCTGCAAAACAATCAAATCTTTTTGGACAAAAAGATCATGTACGCATTTATTTACTGAGTGATTATGTTAGCCGGTTAAGGCAGGCAGGATTTGAAGTTGAGCTCATCCCATATGCAGCATTAAAGCAATATTATTCCCTGGCTATTCAAAAAGATGAATGTTTTATCAATATCAGCAAACCACTTATCGCTTGAACATTTTTATTATGGGATGCAGGTTATTAACCTTTACAAATGGATAGGGTTCATTATGCGGCCTGAATCCGTTGTAGAATTCAGCAATACCTTTTACATCCGACCCTTCAAAATCCAGTATATATTTAGATTTGCAAAACTCTTTTATTAATTCATTGTAAAGAAAATAATTGGCTTCGGCATTTCTTCCTTCCTTTGTTACACAGGATATCACATTGTATAAGCGGTTACGGTCTATTAAAATAATAACCGCAGCTAAAATCTCATTTTTGCTGTTGGTAACCGTTCTTACGATTAAATTATTTTGATCTGACAGGAATTTACAAACCAGGGAAAAATTTCGGAAATCGGCTTGAACAACGTGAGGGAGCCGTTCTCCATACAGTTGCTTGTATAATTTGAGCACGGGTAAATATTGCGGACTGAACTGGTATTGCATTGCTCCTTTTGAAGCTCTTTTTATATTTTTTTTTGTTCCCCCTGCAAAGGCTGAAAAAATTTTGTCATAAGATAACTGCAATGGAAGTACAAAGTTGTTACAGTTACTTATATTGCCTTTTTTAATCTCACTTATATTATTTAAATAGTTTAAAGTAATCTCTCCAAATTTAAAATGAACAAAAGCTTTATCTAAAAAAGCCTGCATGGTTTCATTTGACATTGTTTTGGTAAAAAAAATACCGCCCTGTTGTGTAAATGCAGGCTGGTATAAATAAGCGATGCCCCATTTTTTTTTCCAGGTAAGTGGCATCACAGCTTCATAATCGTTTAATACCAGCGCATGCCAGTTGGGAGCCATGGCATCCAGGTAAAATGATTTAGCATAAATGAGCCGGTTTGCAGAGCGGTTGATACATCTATCCCATTGCTGTTTATCAATTTCAGGGTATGTGAGATATGCAATACTCAATGTTTAAAAAAATAGTTGTGGGAATAATTTTTTAACCGTGGCATTTTGCAGGTCTATGCTAAAGGAAATATTTTTAATAAAACGCTTTTCTGTAATAGTGCTTTTAAAATAATCTTTATATACTTTGCTGTAAAAAAGTGGTACGTATAAATTCACCGTATTTTTTAATAACGAAAGTTGTATCCCGGCATCAAATAAAAACCTGGGTGTGCCTGCATCTTTTTGCCATGCATCTGCATAAGTACCAATATCT
>Ga0209181_10009448_pt1 | contig 12812 bp, 13 predicted proteins | sample MAT05_FD_187208 | JGI IMG/M metagenome (GOLD analysis project Ga0209181, IMG submission 187208) | Freshwater microbial communities from Lake Fryxell liftoff mats and glacier meltwater in Antarctica - MAT-05 (SPAdes) (version 2) | ecosystem: Environmental > Aquatic > Freshwater > Ice > Liftoff... | reverse complement strand
GATCGCGGTCGAGGCGCTCGGAGGGCAAGGCGACGGTGAGGACCGCAGGGGAGCATCCTCGACGGAGGTGACCCGAGGACCGGAACCGGCAACGCAGCCAGCCGGGATGGATCGGCCGCGAGAACGGTCGACTTGTCCACTCGCGGGGCCCTAAGCGTCAGCGACTGTCGATCAGCTTGCGGAGGAACGGTACGACCTGCTTGGACGTGACCTCCTCGGCGACGGCGAGCACGCAGTCACGCATGCCCATGGAGATCGCGTTGGCGCTGGTCGACGTGATCGCCTTGGCGCTGCCGCTGGCGGTCGCGGCCTTCTGCGCCGACCACTTCTCGCTGGCGTCGGTGCCGCCCCAGGGCGCGACGCGCACCGAGACCGTGCACTCGATCTCGGCCTGGTTGCCGCGCGTGGCGACGGCGATGATCGCGATCTGCGGCGCGATCATGAACGCGCGGCTGCCGCTGGTCGCGAGCTGCTGGGCGTTGGGCAGCGCGCCCGGCCACTCGGTGCTGACGTTGGGCGTCTTGCGCATGACCGTCGCGCGCACCGTCTTCACCAGCTTGCCGACCGCGTCGCTGGGCGCCTTGGTGCTGAGGTCGGAGCCGTTGCTCATGTGGACGTAGACCGCGGGCGCGTCGATGGTCAGCGACGGGCGGCGTAGCGCCTCGAGGCGCTCGAGCGTCTTGCGCGCGACCTCGCGGACCTTGCGATCGCGATCCTCGGCGGCCGCGCGATCGAGCGCGGCGAACGCGACGTCGCGGGCCGCGACCGGCGTGGTCTCGTCGATCGCCTTGGACAGGCCGAGGGCGGCGACCCGACGGATCTGCGGCTCGCGATCGCGGCGGAGCCCGTTGGCGAGGGCGCGCACGGCGCGGGCGTCGTGGCTCTTGGCGAGCACCAGCACCGCGGCCAGGCGACGCTTGTAGCCGGGCGCGATCGACAGCTGCTCGGTCTCGTCGTCGATCAGATCGGCGCGGGCGATGGTCGGCGCGAGGGTCGCGAGCAGCGCGAGCCCGACCACCACGGCACTGCAAGCTCGACGCACGATCACCATCGTATCGCGCGCACCGCGATCTCTCGACGAGGAATCGGCGCGATCTTGCGCTCACGTTTGCGCACACTGGATCCAACCGCGCGCTACGCTGCGTCGCGATGGGCATCTCTCACACCCTGCGGGCGATGGCCGCGATGGCGCGCGTCACCGTCCCGACCTTGCTCGAAGCTGCTCGCGGGCAGCTCACTCGCGCCGCCACCGACGAGCGCACCCGCCAGTTCGCGCGCGAGGTCGTCGAGGTCCTGGCGATCGACCTACGGGTGACCGGTGGCCAGTCGCTGTCGCCTACCGGCACCTACGTCTACATGTCGAACCACCAGAGCCACCTGGACATCCCGGTGCTCTACGCCGCGATGCCGTCGCCGACGATCCGGATGGTCGCCAAGGCCGAGCTGTTCAAGGTGCCGCTGTGGGGTCGCGGGTTGCGCGCGGCCGAGTTCATCGAGATCGATCGCGCCGATCGCACGCGCGCGGTCGCCAGCATGCAGCGCGCGGCCGAGCTGGTGCGCGACGGGGTCAGCGTCTACCTCGCGCCCGAGGGCACGCGCTCGCGCGACGGTCGCATCGGGCCGCTCAAGAAGGGTGGCTTCCACCTCGCGCTGAGCACCGGCGTGCCGATCGTGCCGGTCGCGGTGCGCGGCACCATGGACATCTTGCCGCGGGGCGGGCGCTCGTCGAAGCTGGGCCAGACCGTCCATGTCCACGTCGGCGATCCGATCCCGGTGGTAGGCCGCGCCATGGACGACCTCATGCGCGAGGTCGCCGATTTCCTGCGCAAGCACGTCGAGGGCGACGCGTAACCGGCGTCAGCTGCCCAGGCCGGCGCCGCCGAGGATCGAGCCCTCGCCAGCACCGCCAAACACGCCGGCCGCGGTCATGCGCCGCGCCAACCGCGCGAACGGCAGCGACTGCAACCAGATCTTGCCGGGGCCGGTGAGCGTCGCGAAGAACAGGCCCTCGCCGCCAAACAGCGCCGACTTGAAGCCGCCGATCCACTGGATGTCGTAGTTGACGCGCGGCTCGAAGGCGACCAGGCAGCCGGTGTCGACGCGCAAGGACTCGCCGGCCGCGAGCTCGCGCGCGACGATGGTGCCGCCGGCGTGGACGAAGGCGAGGCCCTGGCCCTCGAGCTTCTGCAGGATGAAGCCCTCGCCACCGAACAGGCCGGCGCCGATCTTCTTTTGCAGCGCGATGCCGACCTTGATGCCGCGCGCCGCGCACAGGAACGCGTCCTTCTCGCACAGGAGCGTGCCGCCGAGCGCGGCCAGATCCATCGCGACGATCTTGCCGGGGTAGGGCGCCGCGAACGCGACCTTGCGACGCGCGGTCGACTTGTTCTCGTAGATCGTCATGAACAGCGACTCGCCGGTGAGCGCGCGCTTGCCGGCCGAGATGATCTTGGTGAACAGCCCGGCCTGCTCGGCCTGGCGGGTGCCGTCGCCGAGGACGGTCTGCATCTCGATGCCGGGATCCATGTAGAAGAACGCGCCGGCCTCGGCGACCGCGGCCTCGTTGGCGTCGAGGGTGATCTCGACGAACTGCATCTCCTCGCCGACGATCTCGTAGTCGATCACGTCGGCGGCGGTGGGCGCGGGACCGGGCGGTGGCGGCGGTGGCGGCGGGGTGGCGCCCGCGAACGCCTGGGCGAACCACGGCACCTGGCCGACCGGCGTCCACGCGGCGAGGCTGGGCCCGTAGACGTACGCGGTCTGGGTCACCTGCCCGGTGCGGATGAGCGTGATGACCTGTGCCGCGGTCAGCGGGCCCTGCTGGCTGCCGTTGATCCCGATGTACCAGAGGGTATTTTCGTTCACGGCTCGACGGTAGCATCGGCCGGTAGCATCGGCCGGTGATCCGGTGCTTCACGACGGTCGCGACCGCGCTGGTGAGCGTGGCGGTGACGATGGCGGGGCTCGCCGGCTGCGGCGACGATCGGGTCGGCACGCCGTCGGAGCTCGCCCTGGGGCCGGCGGCGGCGACGTTGCCGGTGGGCCGCGACCTCGCCCTGACCACGCACTCCGTGCTCGGCGATGGCAGGCTCGGCGGCGCCGACCAGCTGGCGTGGACCTCGAGCGATGACGGGGTCGCGCGGGTCGAGGTCGTCGACGGGCGGGCCGCGGTCCACGGCCTCGCGGTGGGCTCGACGGTGATCACCGCGACCGGCCCCGACGGCATCGAGGCCGCGGCGATGATCTCGGTCGGCCCGGCGGTGGTCGACGGCCTCGCGCTCGAGCCGGCCCGGCCCACGATCCCGGTCGGGCTGTGTACGCAGGCCACCGTGACCGCGTCGATGTCCGACGGCACCACCGTGGCCGTCGACGACTTTCGGGTCGCGTGGTCGGTCGAGCGCGGCGATGCCGCGGTCAGCGACGGGCGGCTGTGCGGGCTGCGACCCGGCACCGATCGCTGCGCGCCCGCTATGCCGGGCAGCTCGCGACCGCGCCGGTCGAGGTGGGCGAGGCGGTGTTGGTCCGCTTCGAGATCTTCGTGCCGGCCAACGTTCCGCTCGACCGGACCACCCACGCGTTCGCGAACAGCGTGTGGTCGAATGGGTTCTCGCGCAACGTCAGCGCCCAGACGGTGTGGACCAGCGACGATCCCGCGATCGTGAGCACGTCCGGCTCCCAGCTCACCGGGCTCTGCGTCGGCACGACCGTGGTCCACGGCGCCTACGCCGACCGCGAGGCCATGGCCCCGATCGAGGTGTCGCTGCCCGTCGTCCTCGACGTCACGGTGACGCCGACGCCCAGGTGATGGCGGTCACCGTCGAGTAGGCGCGGCGGTCACGAGCTGCACGACAGCGCCGAGCAGCCGGCGGCGCGGCGGGCCCAGTCGGGGCGCTGGGCCACCAGATCGGCGTACTCGTCGTCGGCGGCGTAAGGCCGACGGGCCGCGGCCAGGAGCCGCTCGACCGGCGCGAGGTCGCCGGCCTCGGCGCGGTCGATGGCCTGGTGCACGAGGTAGTTGCGCAGCACGATGACCGGGTTGACCCGGCCCATGCGGGCGCGGCGCTCCTCGACGCCGCCGGGCTCGCGGGTCGCCCGCTCGGCGTAGCGGCGGATCCAGGCGGCGAGGCGGGCGCGGTGGTCGCGATCGGGCTCGCCGTAGAACGCCGGCCGCATCGGCGCGAGCAGCGCGTCATCGCTGGTCGCGGTCAGATCGATCGCGGCCAGGCCGTGGAAGCCGATCGTGTAGTCGGTCTCCGCGGCCGCGAAGATCGCCAGCAGCTCGACGAGGAATGGGTCGTCGCCCGCGGTCCAGGTCAGCCCGAGCTTCTCGAGCATCATCGTGCGGTAGGTCGCCTCGAAGGTCTGCTTGTAGGTGTCGAGCGCGGCGCTCAGCGCGGCGCCGTCGGAGACCAGCGGCACCAGCGCGCGCGCCAGATGCGCCAGGTTCCACTGCGCGATGCCGGGCTGGTTGCCGAAGCGATAGCGGCCGTTGGCGGCGTCGGTCGTGTTGGGCGTGAAGTCGGGATCGAAGGTGTCGAGCCAGCCGTAGGGGCCGTAGTCGAGCGTGAGCCCGAGGATCGACATGTTGTCGGTGTTCATCACGCCGTGGACGAAGCCGACCCGCATCCAGTGCGCGACCATCACGGCGGTGCGTCGACAGACCTCGGCGAACCACGCCGCGTAGTCGCCCGCCGCGAGCTGCGGGAAGTGGCGCGCCATGACGTGATCGGCGAGCGCGCGCAGGAGCTCGTGCTCGTCGCGCCAGCCGTGGAGCTCGAAGTTGCCGAAGCGCACGAAGGTCGGCGCGAGGCGGGTGACGATCGCGCCCGGCTCGGCCCGGGGCCGGCCGTCGTAGAACATGTCGCGCACGACCTCATCGCCGGTGGCGGTCAAGGCCAGCGCGCGGGTGGTCGGCACGCCGAGGTGGTGCATCGCCTCGCTGCACAGGAACTCGCGGATCGACGAGCGCAGCACCGCGCGCCCGTCGCTGCGCCGCGAGTACGGCGTGGGGCCGGCGCCCTTGAGCTGGACCTCCCACGACCTGCCGTCGGGGCCGATCACCTCGCCCAGCGTGAGCGCGCGGCCGTCGCCGAGCTGGCCGGCCCAGGTGCCGAACTGGTGGCCGCCGTAGCCCAGCGCGAACGGCTGCATCGCCGGCAGCACCTGGTTGCCGCCCAGCACCTGCGCGGTCGCGCCCTCGGCGTCGAGCGGGCGGGCCAGGCCGAGCAGGGCGGCGGCCTCGTCGGACCAGGCCAGGATGCGGGGCGCCGCGACCGGGGTCGGTGCCACCCGCGCCCACGAGGCTGCCATCACCTGCCGCGAGCCGGGTCGCGCCACGGGCTCGCCGGGCAGCGTCCGCACGAAGGCATCGTCCCAGCGCAGCGCGTCGAGCTCGGTCGTCGTCATCTACGCACTCTGTAGCATCCAGCGGGCGAACGCCGACACCAGCGCGTCGGGCTCCGCGAGCGCACGGGTCGAGCGCGCGTCGCTGCCCTCGAGCTGGTACGTCATGAGGCACCCGTCGGGCGCGGCGGCAAACGAGGCCTCGCCGCGGACCGCATCGCGGACACCCGTGCGCGGCGCCCAGCGCACGGTCAGCGTGGCCTCGTCGTAGGCGTAGACCAGCGTGTAGCTCGACGAGGTCAGCTCGAAGGCGACCTCGTGGGGCCGACCGTCGGCGCCAGTGGTGATGACGCGGACCCGGCGCAGGTTGGGCAGCCACGCCGACAGCGCGTCCATGTCGATGAAGCGACGCCAGCATGCCTCGGGCGTGCGGGCGATACGGCGCGTGATCGCCGCCATCAGGACCCACCCGGCGCGATCGGCGGCGGCGCGATCACGTGATCGAACCACGCGCTGGGATCACCGCGCTTGCCGTCCATGGCGGCGCGCGCGACGTTGTACATCTCGCGCGCCGTGACGTAGTGCAGGCGCCAGGCGGTGCCGTCGTTGTAGCGCTCGGTCAGGTGGGCGTGCATCGCGTGGCCGTCGGCGCCGAGCAGCGCCGCGGCGGTCTTCTCGATCGCGCCGTGGGTGTGGACCTTCACGAACACCCACTCGGGCCGACCGGCGACGTGGATGTTCTGGTCGACCCACGAGTCGACGCGCCGCGGGGTCGGCGGATCGTCGCCGGTGAGCGCGCCGTTCTCGAGACGGAGGCCGAGCCGACCCTTGCGCGCGAAGCCGAGCGGACCGGTGATCATCAGCAGGCGATCGTGGTGCGTCACGCCGACCGCGGCCGGCTCGCCGGCGTCGTAGGAGCGCCGACGGGTCAGATCACCAGTGGGCCAGTACAGCAGATTGACCATGTCCGACTGACATGGATCGGGCGCAGACGGAAAGGTGTAGTCGGCGTAACAGCCCAGCTTCCACAAGAGCGGGAGCTCGGCGTCGACGCCGCACCAGCGCTGGTCGGGCCGGCCGTTGGCCAAAGACCAGTTGCCGTGGATGAAGGCCCACGCGTAGCCGCCGTCGCGCCGCGAGAGGTGGCCGTGGGCGGCGAGCTTCTCGAGCGCGTCCGTGAGCTTGGCCGTGAGGGTCGCCTCGGTGTCGCCGTCGTGGTGCAGGTGGACCTCGACCTCGCCGAGGCCGGCCTTCGCCAGCGTCGCCAGATCGTCGAGGAACTCGGGTCGATACTCTTCACCCGGAAAGAAGTAGGAGTGCCGCGGCGGGCGTCCGTCGGCGTCGCGAAACTGCGCGGCCAGGCCGGGGTAGCCGTCGCGCCAGGCCGCGACCCGAGCCCGCCCGGTGGCGTCGTCGGCGCCGGCCCACAGCGGCTCGTAGTGATCGCACAGCGCGAACAGCAGGTGGCGCGGTCCGGTCGGCCGGGCCGCCGCGCGGCGGGCGCGCGCGGCTGCCATCGTGACGAGGTGGCGCGCGTAGCCGCGGGCCCAGGTGTGAAGGTTCTTCCGACGAAGGCGGGACAGCACGCGGGCGCCGATGCTACTACGATCGCGATGGACCTGTACGGACGTCTCCTCGGCACGACGCTGTTTCCGGCGTGGGAGCGGCTCCGAGGTCGTGACACCGGTTCACTCGGCGACATGCTGCACGCGACCCAGTACGCGAGCGCCGCCGATCGCGATGATCTGCAGTCGGGCCTGCTGCGGCGCCTGGTCCGCCACGCCTACCGGCACACCGACTATTACCGCGCCCAGTGGGACGCCGCCGGCCTTGGCCCCGACGACGTCCGCGACGTCCGCGACCTGGCGCGCCTGCCGCTCCTCGAGAAGCCGGCCGCGCGCAGCTCGGAACAGGCGCGCATCGCCAAGGCGCCGCCCTTTGCGTCGGTCGTGAAGACGACGAGCGGCACCACCGGCGCGCCGCTGGTGGTCCGCTACAACGCCGAGTCGCGGGTGTGGCGCGACGCGACGCGCTGGCGCGGCTACGGCTGGGCCGGCTATCGCCCGGGCATGAAGGCGTTTCACTACTGGGGCGTGCTGGCGACGCCGACGACCGGCTGGAAGAAGTGGAAGGTCGAGCTCGATCACGCGCTGCGCCGCGATCATTATTTCGACTGTACGCCGCGCGGTGAGGCTGATCTCGAGCAGGCCATCGCGGCGATCCGCACGATCCGCCCCGAGGTGATGTTGGCCTACGCCCAGGGCGCCGCCGCGCTGGCTCGCCACATCAACCGGACCGGCGCGCGGACCTGGGACGATCTGCCGGTCATCTGCGGCGCCGAGCGGCTGTGGCCCAGCGATCGCGCCGAGATGGTCAAGGCGTTCGGGCCCGGCATCTTCGAGAGCTACGGCTGTCGCGAGGTGATGCTCATCGGCCACGAGTGCGATCGCCACGACGGCCTGCACCTCTCGGCCGAGACCATGATCGTCGAGGTGCTGGTGCGCGCGGCCGACGGCAGCGTGCGCGCGGCCCGACCCGGCGAGGTCGGCGAGGTCGCGATCACCGACCTGCACAACCTCGCGCAGCCGCTCATCCGCTACGTCGGCGGCGACCGCGCGACCCTGCGCGCGCCCGAACCGTGCCCGTGCGGGCGTACCTTGCCGCGCATCGGCCCCATCGATGGTCGCGTCACCGATACGCTGCGCGACGGGCGCGGCAACCCGGTCAACGGGCTGCTGTTCAGCATCCTGTTCGTGTCGCTCACCGACGAGGCGCGCGAGTTCCAGATCGTCCAGCAGAGGTCGGGCGACCTGATCATCCGCGTGGTCCCGGTCAGCGCGGGCCGGCGCATCTCGCCTGCGCTCGATCAGGTCGCGGCGACCTTCCTCGACAAGTACCTGCCGGGCATCGCGTACCGGTGGGAGTACGTGGACGCGATCCCGATGGCGGCCGCCGGCAAGCGCCACGTCGTCGTGGTCGAGCAGTAGTCGTCACGCAACCCCGCGACAGTCCCGGCGCTACCCGTGAGGGACTTGGCGTGGGCGTCGCGTCGCGCGAGGGTGCGGCCTTCCCACCAAGTGGAGGTGCCCTTGTCTCGATCGCCATGGTTCGCGCTGGTGTCGCCAACCGCCGCGTCGAGTTCGTGATCGACGGCATCGCCTCGGCCAACAGCGGGCCGACCGACGACACCATCGGTCAGTAGTCAGTCCGACGGGTTGATGGTGTGGGCCGCGGTGGGCAGCGTGGGATGTCCATCGGGGCCGATTCCGCGCACGGCCGGTAGCGGACCAACCGCCCCGGTGATGAGGCGCGCGCCGCGTCGGAAGCTGAGCCACGACCACATCCACGACAGCATGACGAAGAAGCGGTTCTTGAAGCCGATCAGATAGAAGATGTGGATGACCCACCACAGGAGCCACGCGAAGAAGCCGTGGCGGCTGGTCTTGCCGACCTGCATCACCGCCGACGAGCGGCCGATGGTCGCGAGCGAGCCCTTGTCCTTGTAGTGGAACGGGCGGCGGGGCTTGCCCGCCAGGTCGCCGACGATCATCGCCGCGGCGTGGCGGCCGCCCTGGATCGCGCCTTGGCACACCCCGGGCACCGGCTTGCCGCCGTCGACGCAACGCATGAGATCGCCGACGACAAAGACCTCGGGATGCCCCGGGATCGACAGGTCGGGCTCGACGATCACGCGGCCGGCGCGATCGAGCGGCACGCCGAGGCTCTGGGCGATCGGGGAGGCCTGGACGCCGGCAGCCCACAGCACGGTGTGGGCCGCGATGCGCTCGCGGGTGCCGTCGGCGAGCTCGACGTCGACGCCGCCATCGTCGATGCCGACGACCTTGGTGTTGAGCCGCACCGTCACCTGGCGCTTCTCGAGCGACGCCTTGGCCGCCGTCGACAGCTCGGGCGTGAACGTGGTGAGCACGCGATCTTGACCCTCGACCAGCAGCACGCGCACCGTGCGCGAGTCGATGTGGCGAAAGTCCTCGGCGAGCGTGTGCAGGCCGATCTCGCCCAGAGCGCCGGCCAGCTCGACGCCGGTGGCACCGGCCCCGACGACCACGAACGTGAGCCATGCCCGCTGGGCCTCGAGGTCGGCCTCGCGCTCGGCGGCCTCGTAGGCCAGGAACACCCGGCGCCGGATCTCGAGCGCATCCTCGATCGACTTGAGGCCCGGGGCGTGGGCGGCCCAGTCGCCGTGGCCGAAGTACGAGTGGGTCGCGCCGGTCGCGACCACGAGCTGGTCGTACTGCAGCGCCCCGTCGTCGAGCGTGACGGTGCGCGTCGCGGGGTCGATGGCCGTCACCTCGGCGAGCAGCACGCGCGCATTGGCCTGCTTGGCGAGCACGGCGCGGATCGGATACGCGATGTCGCTCGGGTTGAGCGCGGCGGTCGCGACCTGATAGAGCAGCGGCTGGAAGAGGTGGTGGTTGCGGCGATCGACGAGCGTGATCGTGACCGGGTGCTTGGCGAGCGCTTGCGCGGCCAGCAGGCCACCGAAGCCACCACCGAGAATCACGACGTGCGGGCGAGACATAGGACGTTGGATGCGCCCGATCGCCTCCTGGGCGCAAGTGGGCGCGCTTTTTCGCGCCATCCCGGCCCGATGAATTTCCGTGTGTGCCACCCTGCGGGCCACTATCACCGGAGCACACGATGGGTTTTCTCGACAAGCTGAAGGGTATTTTCGGGGGTGCCAAGGCCAAGGCCGAGGCCGCGATGGGTCACGACCAGGCTCCCAGCGGGCAAGGTCATGACCACGCCGGGCACGATCACAGCGGGCACGATCATGCCGGCCACGATCACGCCGCGCCCGAGGCGCCCGAGGAGCCCGAGGAGCCGGCGGACGAGGAGGCCTTCGACACCGCCGGCTTCGATGCGGCCAACGACGAGGAGGCGTTCTTCAACGCGGTGCTCCACATGGAGTCCGACGGCATGTTCGGCGGCACCGACGAGTCGCGGGCCGAGATCCAGAGCCGCTTCGGCATCCGCGACCGCAGCCACTGGCGGGTCGTGAAGGACTCGGTCTACTCGCAGCTCGCGCGCAAGCACGGCTCGTTCGACGAGGTCTCGCAGCGCGAGGCGAACTGGCGCCAGGGCGAGATGCAAAAGCACCAGCAGGGTGCCAGCGCCAAGGCCGCGGCCAGCGGCGAGCTCAACCCGGTCGACGGCATCACGCTCGAGGCGTGGGCCGCGATCAACGCCGCGATCGTCGGCGGCGCGAGCCACGAGGATCTGCTCAAGAGCCAGGGCATCGACAAGGGTCGCTGGGAGCGCGCGTCGGCCGAGTGGAACGCCCGTATGGCGCGCGACACCACGTTCGCGATCACGACGATCTACGGCAACGCCTTCCAGGCCGCCTCCAAGGGCAAGTACGGCGACTTCGCGCGTGAGGCCAACGCGGCCCGCGGCGCCAACCGCGACGTGACCATGGAGCCGCCCATGACCGTCGAGGCGTACTGGGAGCTCCTGTTCGAGCAGGACTACGGCTCGAAGCAGGGCCGCGATCCGATCGCGGTGCTCAAGGGCGTCGGCCTGACGGTCGTCGACTGGACCGATCTGTCGACGTTCATGGGCTACTACATGAACCGCACGATCCAGCGGAACCAGAAGGCCTTCGAGGAGATCCAGAAGCGCGTCGAGGCCAAGTTCGCCGCGAAGTATCCCGACGTGAAGACCGACGTCGACATCAGCTTCTGATTCGCTTGGCGGATCAGAGACGATCCGGGATGTCGCAACAGCGGCTGTGAAAAGGATGCCAGTCTGATGTCAGCACTCGCTCGCTGGGACGCGTTCCTGGCTCAGATCGAAGGGCGTCACCGGGCGGTTCGTGATGAGGCGCAGGCTAGTGGCCGCACCTTCATCGCGTCCGTCGCCGGCGGCGGCGACTACCTCCCTCTGTCGCACCAGCTCGGCGCGATCAAGCACCGTCTGCAAGAGCTCGAGTCGAAGATCATCGACACCTGGCATGCCAAGGTGGACGACACGATCACCGGCGAGGGCCACAGCCAAGAGGTGCGCATGGCCGCGCTCGCCAAGGGCGAGGACCTCAAGTACGCACTCGACGACGCGCGCGAAGAGCTCGAGATCAGCTTGATGGCCGACCTCGCGCGCGCGCGCTTCGCCGCGGCCACGGCGGCGCTCCAGCCCGTCGGGTGCGGCAAATGCGGGGCGTCCTACGCGGCACCGCAGTCGTTTCGCCTCGTCGAGCTGCCCTGCGGCGGCTGTGGCGCGCCGCTCAGCTACGATCCCGACGAGCTCATGCGTTCGGCCGGGGCGATCGGGACCCACGCGATCGCGCAGGAGAGCGCGACGGCCGAGTGGCGCGCGATGCGGGCCGCCGAGCATGCGCTCCACCGGGTGCGCCCGCCGCGCTACCTCGCGATCGTCCAGGCCTACGAGGCCGCGCAGATCGCGTACTGGCGCAAGTACATCGTCGCGCGCGCGTACTTCGAGCCCGAGCTCGGCCGCGATCCCGCGATGGAGGTCAAAAAGCGCATGGAGCAGTGGTACCTGTACTCGGCGGACCACGAAGAGTCGTGGGTGGCCGCCGGCCGCCCGCGCGCGGTCTGACCCGAGCCCGCCGCGTCGGCGAGCGTCGTCACGGCTTGCGGCTCTTGGGTTTGTCGTCGGGACAACCCAACACGGTGTGGCTCAAGCGTCCCTTCGCGGCCGGGCCGACCACGACCTCGTAGCGCAGGGTCGCCGCCGCGGTCGGGCAGTAGGTGAGCTGGGGGTCGAGCGTGCCCGCCGCCTTGGCCAGCTCGTTGCCCTCGGCGTCGAACAGCCGCAGGCCCAGCGTGCGATGATCACCGGCGCCGGCCGCGAGCACGCGTAGGCAGCCCACGCCGTCGGTGGTGACCAGCTGCGAGACCGTGCCGGTGGCGTACTGCGAGCGGATCGCCGCGACGGTCGTGCAGCCCGTGCCGCGCAGCTGGGTCGCCAGCTGACCCAGGCGATCGGCGCCCGACGCGCCAAAGCCGAGGCGCGCCGGTGCGTCGAACACCGTGATCGCGATGATGGTCGGCGCGGCCAGGACCGCGATCAGCGACATGATGCGCGTGCCCCAGCGCCCGCTGCGGCGCTCCTTGCGATCGGTCTTGCGCTCGGCCTCCTCGCGGGCCTCGCGGCGGAGCTCGCGTTGCTCGGCGGCACGGTGCTGATCGGCGAGCCGGGCCTCGCGCTGCTGCTCGAGCAGGTAGCGTCGACGGGCCTCGGCATCGGGCACCACGATCGCCGCGCCGCAGTACGGGCAGCGCATCGAGGTGACCGAGGCGTCCTCCGGCAGCGGGTAGGACGCGTTGCACTCGCCGCAGCGGATCATTGCCATGGCCGCGATCCTTAGGGCCCGCGCATGAACAAGTCGACCGTTCTCGCGGCCGATCCATCCCGGCTGGCTGCGTTGCCGGTTCCGGTCCTCGGGTCACATCCGTCGAGGATGCTCCCCTGCGGTCCTCACCGTCGCC
>Ga0209181_10009446_pt1 | contig 12814 bp, 11 predicted proteins | sample MAT05_FD_187208 | JGI IMG/M metagenome (GOLD analysis project Ga0209181, IMG submission 187208) | Freshwater microbial communities from Lake Fryxell liftoff mats and glacier meltwater in Antarctica - MAT-05 (SPAdes) (version 2) | ecosystem: Environmental > Aquatic > Freshwater > Ice > Liftoff... | reverse complement strand
GCCCATTCTTTCCAGGTCTGCTTCAGATAAGCTTCTATTCATGGTATTACTACTCTGGAAACCTGAGTTATTTACCGGGCTGTGTTGGTTTTCGTCTAACTGCAACCATAAATAGGTAAGAATGTCTGGAGAATTGTTGAAATAGGTAAGCGTTTCCTTTCCTGTTAATTTTCTGTTGGGTTCATCCAGCTCGCATACGATGTCGTAATCACAACGTTGCTGCCAGTACTTGCCACCGGGAGCGCCACTGGCTGTGCGGTACTCATTGGGAGTAGGCAAAATAGTACCCAACTGTTCAAAACGGTTACCATGGTTACTGCCCGGGTTGTTTTTTATATCCTGTGCATGGCTGCACACAGTTACTAAAAACAAAAAAAGAAAGGAAAATAGTGGTTTCATCTTTTAAATTTGATTGATATTAAACGGTTGAAATTTGAAAAAATTTATTCTAAAGCGGCCATCTGTGAATACAAATATTGGCCGATATAATAAGGGCAATACCCGATAAGCCCCAAACCCACCATTTACGTGGCAGCCCTGCTTTGTTTACCAGCAGCCAGCTTATCAAAAGAATAATTGATACTACTGCTATTTGCCCTGCTTCCAGGCCTACATTAAAACTAAAAAGGGGCAGTGCTATCAACTGGTTTTTTGCCAACATAAAACGAATGGTATTGGCGAAACCTAAACCATGTATTAATCCAAAAGTCAATGCAAGGAAATAATTTAACCTCAATGATTTTGATGAAAAATCTTTTCGTGTAAAATTTAATATGGCTGTAATCACAATTGTTAGCGGAATTAAAAACTCTACCCAGTTGCTGCTTACCCTGATAATGGCATACACACTTAATACAAGGGTGAGGGAGTGGCCAATGGTAAAAGCAGTAACTAATATTAAAACGGCCTTCCAGTTTTCTAAAAGAAAAATGGAGGATAATGCTAATATAAAAAGCTGGTGATCCAGTGCATCTGCACTAATGATATGTTTCCAGCCTAAATCAAAATAAATTGTAAAATCATTCATAAAGCCAATCGTCTTAAGCCAATTGTATTAAGTTTGTAGATAAATATCTTCAAATTTAATTGTATTCACCCATTTCTTTTTTCAATGGCAAGTATTTTATATAAATGGTTTTTTACTGCAACGGCCTGTCTGTTTCTTACAGGCAATGTCCTTCATCCAATTTATGTAAGTGTTACAGAAATGGAACTGAACAAAAAGGAAAAAACACTTGAAATTAGTTGTAAGCTTTTTACAGATGATTTTGAAAAAGCGCTTCGTGCTGCATACAATACCCATGTAGACCTGATTAATCCAAAAGATAGGGGGGCAATGGATAAATTGGTAAATGACTATGTGCAAAAGCATCTGAAAATTACTGCAGATGGAAGGCTTGTAAATTTAAAATACCTGGGATATGAATTGATTGAAGAAGGCATTTACAGTTATTTTGAAGCTGCCAATATTGAAAGAGTAAGAGATGTAGCAATATTTAATAATTTGTTATATGAATATAGCAAGGAACAAATGGGGTTAGTGCATATAACGGTGAACGGTACCCGAAAAAGTACCCGCTTAAATTATCCAATAGAAAATGCCAGTATTCATTTTTAAACAACTGCCATTTCTTCCTTAAGTTCCTGAGAAATAGTAACCATTACTTTATCTATCCGCTGGCCATCCATATCAATAATTTCAATTTTGAAATCTCTCCATTCAAAAGTTTCACCGGTTTTGGGGATATGTTCCAATTCGTGCAACACAAATCCTGCTACCGTATCAAAATCCTGTTCTTCCTGGTTCATCCAGTCGGCACGTTCAAAATAACTTAAGAAATTATAAAAATGGATTTGTGCATCCACCAAAAAACTTCCATCCTCTCTTTTCACAATTTCATATTCTTCCTGCCCGCTTTGAGGCACATCACCCACAATCGCTTCCAATATATCATTCAGGGTAATCATACCTTCCAGTGTGCCATATTCATTTACAATAAAACAGGTGTGAATTTTGGTGGATTTAAATTTTTCAAGCAACTGGTAGGCTTTATTATTTTCCGGTACAAACAAGGCTGGTTTGGCCAGTTTGCTCAGCGGAGTAGAAGGATTAGCTTTAAAAAGATCTTTGATAGAAATTAATCCTTTAATATCATCTACGGTATTTTCACATACAGGGTAAGAGCTGAACGCAAAATCTTCTTCCTTATTTCTGATATCTTCTACGGTATCATTCATATCAAACCATACAATATCTGTGCGATGAGTCATCAAAGAAGTAATACTCCTGTCTCCCAGGTGAAACACCCTTTCTATAATCACTTTTTCGCCTTCTTCTATAGAGCCGGATTCACTGCCCTCTGTAATCATCGCCTTTATTTCTTCTTCTGTAACAGCGCTGTCGCTTAATATGGTAATTTTAAATAATTTAAAAAACATGTTGGAAATAAAAGATAATAATCCAACAATTGGGTAAGCCAGTTTTGATAAAAAATTCATGGGCCCTGCCACCAGTAATGAAATTCGTGTGGCTCTCATTAGTGCTATTCTTTTAGGAATAAGCTCTCCGAGGATGATAGATAAAAAAGTTACAATTACCACTACAATGGTAGTAGATACCGTTTGGGCATAGGGTTGTAAAAAGGGAATTTTTTCAATAGCAGGCAACAGATCTTTACTGAATTTTTCGCCGCTATACAAACCCGTTAGTATAGAAACCAATGTAATTCCCAACTGCACGGTAGATAAAAACTTATCGGGACTTTCTGAGAGTTTTAGTGCAATGCCTGCTTTGATGCTGCCTTTATTTTTTAAAGCTTCCAGTTTTCCTTTTCTCACACTTACCAGGGCCATTTCTGTCATTACAAAAATGGCATTTATGAATATAAGAAGAAACAATATTAAAATTTCAGTCATTGTATATTTTCTTTGTAACGTATTAATTGTCGGGGTCAATGTAATTAATATAAAGATAGAACGATGAATTTAAAAGCTATTTAATTTTTATCACTACAAAGGGGATAACAACATCTTTCCGTGTGGCTGGGTTCATAAACGGTAATTTTAATTGCGAAACTTTGAAAGCGCCGGTTTCATATAACAGATAATAGGTTTTGTGAGCCTGAGCAAGGTCTGCAAGGTTTTGTTTTGAGGTAATTATATAATCTCCGCTGTTTAATTCCGTTGCAGAGTCTTTATTAGAAAAATCTGCATTGGCATAAAAATGCAGCGGATGCGAAAGTCTATTCCGGTAAGTAAACGTTTTGCCGGCCGGGAGATTGTTTTCGGATGTCCATTTTCCGATATTGCTGCCTACCTGGTATTTTAATATGGCAGGATACACCCAAATATTTAAAAAAAAATTAATGCCGATCATCGTGTAGAGGCCCATCTTAATAAAATGGGTGGCAGACCTTTTTTTGTAAAAAATAAACAGGAAGGCCGCAAACGAAAGAACAGCCGCAGCATTAATTAACAGGGGTGCAGTGAAACAATAAAACAAGAGCAATATAACCAGCATCCAAAGCAATATGAAAATTACGAAATGACTTTTTTCAAAAATTTTTAATAAAACCGGGCGTTCGTTTTCTGTACAAAGCCTGTATAAAAATTTTGCGGTGATGATGGCCATGAAGGGCAGTGTTACATAAATATAATGTGGCAACTGGTATTTGCTGCTGCCCAAAGACAGATAACCAAGTATAAATCCTCCCATGCATAGCCACTCTTCATCTTCTAAAATCTTTCCTTTTTTTCGAACAATTACTTTTAGTTCATGAGAAAATGCTACGACAAAAACAAATATCCAGGGAAGAAAGCCCCAAAGCAAATTTTGAAAGAGGAAAAAAATATTTGCATTGTTATCCCAAACAGATTCTCCCGTGATGCGTCCAAAACTCTGAGTCCAGAAAAAAAATCTCAATCCTGAAACGCCGGTTTTTCCATTCACCAGCTTTTGTGGGTTAAGATCAAATTGATGGTACAGGCCAATACACATCGGCAATAGGAGGATAACAATTATAACAAGCCCCAACAGGTACTGCCATTTAAAAAACACTTTAAAATTTCGCATCATTACAAAGTGAGCGCCAAATGCAAAAATGGGCATCAGCAGTGCTATAGGGCCCTTAGTAAGCATACCACCTGCAATGCCTGCGCACCCTGCAAAAAAATAAATAATCTTTTCAGTTTTATACCACACGGCCAGTTGCCAGGTGCTAAAGATAACCCAGCTCAGTAAGATCGTATCTGTCCTTATATCGTTGTTTATAAGAAAAAATGCCTGGCAGGATGCGAGTACCAGTGCAGATAAAATGGCTATTTCTTTTTTGTAATACAAAGCGCAAAGCTTGTAAGTAGAAAACAGGGAGAACAATGCAAATAGGAATGATGGAAATTTATATGCAAAATTATTTACACCAAACAGCTTCATGCTCAGGGCGCTTACCCAAAATAAAAAAGGAGGTTTGTCAAGGTAGTCTTTGCCAAATTCAAATACCTGCAGGTAACTGCCGGATAGCATCATTTCCCTGCTCATGCCTGCATACTGAGCTGCATCAATATCCATGATATCAATGCCAAAGCCGATAAGATAAACCAATATCAAAGTGCAAAAAATATAACTTATTTTTTTCATAGATGTAGCCCCCTATTGAATGATTCCGTTTTTTCTGTAATAAAGATCTCCGACAAACCAGCCGATAAGCATGCCTGTAATAATCCCCCCCAATATATCAGATGGGTAGTGCACACCTACATATACCTGCGAAAAACAAATTGCTGCTGCCCACACAAAAAACAACCACATCATTTTAGGAGCCGTATGCCTGAGTGTGAGAAAAAAAAATAATGCTATCCCAAAATGATTGGCTGCATGCGAAGATGGAAAACTTCCGTTGCCACCACAATAAGATGCAACCAGCCTTACCTGGTTAGAAAAAAAATCATCTGCACAGGGCCTTGGCCTGCCAAACAGTGGCTTAAAAATTTTACTGCTCACAGTATCAGTTGCTGCCACGGTAATAATTGTGTAACATATCCATATCCATGCTTTTTTTCCAAAATTTAGCAGCACAAAAAGCATCATAAAGAGGTACAACGGCAACCAGAATTTTGGCTCCCGTAAAAACAGCGTGATCTTATCTAAAAAATCATTCTGAAAGTCCCTGTTTACTTTTAAGAACAGGTATCTATCTAACCAGATTAGTTTATCGATCATTTGAAAAAATTGATGTGGGTATTATTTATCGCTTAAACATTACAATAAGAGCAGTGAGTGTCCATTTCTTATTTGCTTTTATATACTTTTGCAAACATCGTAATAATTTCATTCTCTAATTATAAAAATATATTCAATTATCTTAAGATGAAAACCCTGTGTATTGTAATGCCTGTTTTTAATGAAGCTAAAACCGTAGCTCTAACTCTTGATAAAATAAGGCTGGTGGAATTGCAAAATGGAATACAAAAACAACTGGTGATTGTAAATGACAAATCTACTGATAGTACCCTGGAGGAAATTGAAAGATACAAAAACAGCCATCCTGATATTGAAATAAAAATTTTTAGCCATAGCATCAACAAGGGAAAAGGGGCAGCATTGCACACGGGCATAGCCAGTGCCACAGGTGATTATATCATCATCCAGGATGCAGACCTTGAGTATAACCCAAGTGAATACAGGTATTTACTGCAACCCCTTGAAGATGGGATGGCAGACGTGGTGTATGGCAGCAGGTTTATGGGCGGCAAGCCTCATCGTGTATTGTTTTTCTGGCATACGATCGGCAATCATTTTCTTACGTTTCTTTCAAATATATTTTCCAATCTTAATTTAACAGATATGGAAACCTGTTACAAAGTTTTTCGTTCAGAGATTATTAAGGGCATCGTGTTAAAAGAAAAGCGCTTTGGTTTTGAGCCCGAGGTTACGCAAAAAATAGCAAGGATAAAAGGCATACGAATTTACGAAGTGGGTATTTCGTATTATGGAAGAACTTATGAGGAAGGCAAAAAAATTAGTTGGAAAGACGGCATGCGTGCCCTTTATTGCATCATAAAGTACGGGTTGCTTCGGCAATCCTGAACCGGATTGTATTTACCAACTGTACAATAAAGCCTAACCGCTCAATTAATATTGGTAATTTTATATGCTGTAAAGGAGAAATTATTATGTTCATAAAATGGAAGATGTCTAAAACAATACAGTGGATTATAAAATTATTTTTAATCTACCTGTTTATTTTTACTGCTTTCAGGGTAGCTACGGTTATTTTTTTTAAACCCGCCGACATTAAACTGCTTGATTTATTTCCTTCTTTCTGGCTTGGTTTAAAATATGATCTGCGGTGGATTGCATTTATTCTTTTTCCAATAACTTTTTTTTCTATTTTTAAAAGACTATCCCCATTTAACAGCGAAAAAGCAAAACGTTTCTGGACGATTTACCTGGGCATTCTTACCCTGCTGGTATTGTTTTTTTATGGTGCAGATTTTGGCCAGTTTGCTTACATCAATGCAAGGCTTAATGCCGATGCCCTGCTTTTTGCAGAAGACCCCCGGGAATCTTTGCAGATGGTATGGCAGAGTTATCCAATTATCTGGATATTGATAGGCCTGGCCGGCGGGGTAATGATGATGGTATGGATGTTTCGCCGCACTCATGTGGGAGTAGAAGATAAAAATATAAATATTCATAAATTTTCTTACAGGCGCAGGTGGCATCTGGTAACCCTCATTTTGTTAACCTGGTTTATGTACGGATTCCTAACCTATAAACCGCTTAATTTTTTCAGGGCTTTTGGTTTTAATGATGCTTTTAAAAGTAACCTTGCTTTAAATCCGTTACAGAATTTTTTTACTACACTTAGGTTTAGAGATCCTGATTACAATACAAAGGCAAAAGAGTATTATCCCACCATGGAAACATTCTTGAATCTAAAGGGTAATATTGTGAAAAAAAATGGCTACCTGAGGATAAAACAATCCGGTAGTAAAGCACTGGAAAGTCAGCCCAATATTGTGCTCGTGATCTGCGAAAGTTTTAGCATGTATAAAAGTACGATGAGCGGAAACCCGCTTAACAGTACGCCGTATTTTAATGAACTAACGCAAAATGGAATTTTTTTTGAAAGATGTTTTACGCCCACATTTGGAACAGCCAGGGGTGTATTTGCCACCCTCACCGGCATACCGGATGTGCAGCTAAGCAAATTTGCTACCCGAAATGAGGCTACCGTAAACCAACGTAGCATTATCAATGATTTTTACGGGTATGAAAAATTTTATTTTATAGGTGGGCGCAGCCAGTTTAATAATTTTTCGGGGCTTATCAATAATATTAAAGGCGTTCAGATTTATGAAGAGGGAAAATATAAATCACCTAAAGTAAATGTATGGGGCATTAGTGATAAAAATTTATTTCTGGAAGCAAATACAGTAATGGCCAAACAGCAAAAGCCTTTTTTCAGTATTATACAAACAGCCGATAATCACCGGCCCTATAATATCCCGAAAGAAGATACAGATTTTATTCAAAAAGAAATAAACGAAGATACACTCAGGAAATATGGCTTTGAATCTATTAAAGAATACAATGCATTTGCCTATACGGATTATTGTTTCAAAAAATTTATGGAAGCAGCTTCCAAAGAAAGTTATTTTGAAAATACCATTTTTGTTTTCGTAGGTGATCATGGGGTAGAAGGAAATGCTACAGCCATTTATCCAAAAGCATGGACAGAGCAACGGCTTACAGAAGAGCATGTTCCGCTATTGTTTTATGCTCCTGCTTTGCTTGTTCCACAAAAAAGAAGCGAAGTGGTGTCGCAGGTAGATGTATTGCCCACCATTGCAGGAATGCTGCTGCAGCCCTACAGCAACAGTACGCTTGGAAGAAACCTGTTGGATACCACCAAAAAAGAAAATGCAGCATTTATTATTTATCATGCTCCCGGCTGGATAGGGGTGGTAAACGATGAATATTTTTACCGCAAAAATATAAGGATGAAAAAAGAAGAACTGCTGCCGGTAAAATTTAACCTGCCTGCTTTATCGGCCGCCCAGGAAGATTCTGTAAAAAAGAAATTGTCAAACCTTACTTCGGCTATTTATGAAACAGCCCGGTGGATGCTGGTGAATAACAGGAGCAAGTGAGGGGGGGCAAAAGTCAAAAGTCAAAAGTCAAAGGTCAAAGGTCAAAGGTCAAAGGTCAAAGGTCAAAGGTCAAAAGTCAAAGGTCAAAGGTCAAAGGTCAAAAGTCAAAAGTCAAAGGTCAAAGGTCAAAGGTCAAAGGTCAAAAGTCGAAAGCTGGTGAATTGTCATGATGATAGTTGACAGATGATAGTTGACAGATGATAGTTGTCAGATCTGAGCACAACCGCACATCACAAATCAGATATCACAAATCAGATATCATAAATCAGGTATCATAAATCAAAAATCAAAAATCATAAATCAAAAATCCTACATCCTACTTCACCCTTGCTTTATCTTTTTCGCAATCATAATCAACCGGGGAGATTTTTTTACATCATAACGGGCAAAATTATAGTCGCCAAAAACTTCCTGAATCTGTAATCCCTGGTAAGCAAACATTTCAGTAAAATCGCCGAGGTTAAATTTGGCTACTTTTTCTGTATAAATAAAAGGTTCCTTTTGTGATTCATCTTCTATAATGATTTTTTTATAAAAATGAAATTCATCATACCATTTGGTGATGATGAAATTGATACTATCTATTTCTTTTTCGGATTGGTGAATGGTATGGTCTTCAGAAAAATGCACATTCAGATAATCCATTACAAATGTGCCGTTGTTTTTGAGTGATTGCGCAATGGTGCGAATGGCATTATCATGTTCCCGCTGCGTGCGGAAATATCCAAAGCTGGTAAAAAAATTAAAGGCGTAATCAAAATAATTTATCCAGAATGGAAGACGCATATCGTGCTGGTAAAAATGAAGATTTTCTCCCTCCTCCAGCAATGCTTCTTCAATACTGTCTTCGCTAAGGTCTATCCCAGTAGCATCAAACCCTTTGCTGGCAAGCTGCATAGAATGCCTCCCTTTGCCACAGGCCACATCCAGCATCCTTGCATTTGCAGGTGGCTTCAGGTAGTCTATTAGCTTATTGATAAACGATTCGGCTTCAGTTTTATCTCTGTTAAAATAGAGTTGATGATAATAAGAAGAGTTAAACCAATCTTTGAACCAGGGTTGTTGCATAGCGCAAAGGTAAATGACAAGGGGCAAATTTTCATTGTTCGTTTCTCGTTTCTCGTTGTTCGTTGCTCGTTTCTCGTTTCTCGTTCGTCGTTGTTCGTTTGTCGTTTCTCGTTGTTCGTTTCTCGTTTCTCGTTGTTCGTTTCTCGTTTTGAGTTCTTTTTATTTGTTACCTGGTTATAGATCATTGACCTTTCACCTTTCACTTTTGACCTTTGCTTATTCACCTTTGCCCCTTCAGCTTTCATAAATCAATGAGAAAACAGTTTCTTATCTTTGACCTCCCTAAAAATGGAATAAAATGTCACTCATAAAAAGTATATCCGGCATAAGAGGTACCATCGGAGGTATCACAGGCGAAAACCTTACACCGGTAGATATCGTAAAATTTACTGCTGCCTACGGAACGCTGATAAAACAGCAATCGGTAGAAACTAACGGAACTTCCCGCAAAAAAATAGTATTGGGCAGGGATGGAAGAATAAGCGGACCAATGGTTAAAAGCCTCGTAATAGCCACTTTAAACGGGTTGGGTATTGATGTAATTGATCTTGACCTGAGCACTACACCCACTGTGGAAATGGCAGTTGTTTTTTTAAAGGCAGATGGAGGAATTATATTAACTGCCAGCCACAATCCCAAAGAATGGAATGCCTTAAAATTGTTGAATAGCAATGGAGAATTTATCAGCAGCGAAGAAGGACAACTGATTTTGGAACTGGCAGAAAAGGAAGCTTTTAGTTTTGCTGCTGTAGATAACCTGGGTACCTGTGTAGAAGATACTACCATGCTGGATGAACATATTAAAGCCATTTTAAAGTATAAGTGGGTAGATGCCGAAGCCATTGCTGCAGCAGGATTTTCGATTGTAGTAGATGCCGTTAACAGTACAGGCGCTACAGCAGTACCTGCCTTGTTAAATGCATTGGGTGTAAAAAATATAACGGTTTTAAATGCTGAAGTGAATGGAAAATTTGCCCATAATCCTGAGCCTTTACCCGAAAATCTTTCACAGTTGAGCCAGGAAGTGGTAAAGCAAAAAGCATCACTGGGCATTGCCGTAGACCCGGATGTGGACAGGCTTTGTTTTGTATGTGAAGATGGAACCATGTTTGGTGAAGAATATACTTTGGTTGCTGTTGCAGATTATATACTGAGCAAACAAAAGGGCAATACCGTTAGCAACCTTTCTTCTACCAAAGCTTTAAAAGATGTAACCGAAAAGCAGGGAGGAGTATATTTTGCAAGCGCTGTGGGAGAAGTAAATGTGGTGCATAAAATGAAGGAAGTAAATGCAGTGATTGGCGGCGAAGGAAACGGAGGTATTATTGTGCCTGATCTTCATTATGGAAGAGATGCACTTATTGGTATTGCATTGTTTTTGTCTCAATTGGCCAATAGCAAAAAAAGCATCAAGCAATTAAGAAATACCTATCCTGATTATTTTATCAGCAAAAACAAAATTGTGTTGGAAAAAGGGGTGGATGTAAAAACAGTTTTTGAAAAAATTAAAGGCAAGTACCATCATAATCCTGTAAATGAAATAGACGGACTAAAGATTGAATTTGATAATGACTGGGTGCATTTAAGAACCAGTAATACAGAACCCATCATCCGTATTTATGCCGAAAGTAATTTTGAAACCACTGCAGCTAATATTGCACTGCGGTTGATGAAGGATATTAAGGAAGTGATGTAAAGAGCCCCTCCGCCCCTGAAGGGGAACTGAGGGTGAAACAACATGCTGTATTTAAATATTCAAAATAGTTACGTCATTAAATGCTGCGTTTCGAACAAGCTGAACAAACCGGGATAGAGTAAATAATCAATAATCAGAAATATGCATAGTAAAAAGAATTTGCAGGAGCATGAAGGCCAAAAAGCCCCTTTAGGGGTTGGGGCACGCATATACTTCGACAACGCCGCCACAACCGCACTTGATCCTGTAGTGTTGCAAACAATGATGCCATACCTTACCGAAAAATTCGGTAATCCATCTTCTATTTATTCTTATGGCCGGGAAACCCGTATAGCTATAGAAACTGCCCGTAAAACGGTGGCTAAAATTTTAAATGCACATCCTGCAGAAATATTTTTTACCAGTGGTGGTACCGAAAGCAGCAATACAGCTATCCAGGCATCTGTAAGGGATTTGGGTTGCAGGCATATCATTACATCTGCCATAGAACATCATGCAGTTTCGCATACCGTTACCCACCTTGATAATATGGACCTGGTAAAAGTGAGTTATGTAAAACTGCTGCCAAATGGCCATGTAGATTTAGAGGACCTGGAAAAACTACTGGCAGCATCAGAAGAAAAAACACTGGTTACACTGATGCATGCAAATAATGAAATTGGTAATATACTGGATATACATGCAGTGGGCGAATTGTGCAAATTATACAACGCCATTTTTCACAGCGATACGGTGCAAACCGTAGGGCATTTTCCTTTTGATCTTAGAAATACGCCGGTTCATTTTATAACAGGTGCTGCTCATAAATTTCATGGCCCCAAAGGTGTAGGCATTTTATACATCAATGAAAATGTGCGCATCAAACCATTTGTACATGGCGGCGGGCAGGAGCGCAACATGCGTGCCGGCACCGAAAATATTTATGGCATCGTAGGTTTTGCCAGGGCCCTGGAAATTGCTACACAAAACCACGAAACAGACAGTGCATTTATTGGTACGCTTAAATATTATATGCACGGGCAATTAAAGAAACACATCCCCGGTGTGGCTTTTAATGGCGATGTGTTGGGCAGCAGTTTGTACACAGTGCTCAGTGCCAGTTTTCCTAAAACAGAAAAATCTGAAATGATCCTGTTTAATATGGATATTCACAACATATGTGCAAGTGGCGGCAGCGCCTGCACCAGTGGTGCCGACCAGGGCAGCCATGTGATCCGTGCCATCAACAACAACCCCAACCAGGTAACGGTGAGGTTTAGTTTTAGCAAACACAATACTAAAGAAGAAGTGGATAGGGTGGTGGAGATGTTGAAAGAGCTGGTGTAGTTGAAACCCGGAACTGATGTATAGAAGTTGGTGGCTGCATAGGCCTTGAGCAATATTTTTGTAAGTGGCAAACAGTGCCTTTTGTAAAAGGCTTGCCGAAAATATTTTCCAATACGATCAAAGTACATAAGTGCAGTTAAAAAAAGAATTCATACAGCAAATACAGGCCATTATTGCCACGGCAAAAGACAGGGCCATCCGTTCGGTAGATACCGAAAGGGTGCTGATGTATTGGCAAATAGGCAAAGTGATTTTAGAAGAGGAACAGGAAGGAAAAGAGCGGGCTGGCTATGGCGAGTTTCTTATTAAATCATTGGCAGAAGCGTTACAACCACAGTTTGGCAGCGGCTTTTCTTACCGACAGCTAAACTTATTTCGCCAGTTTTACCGCAGCTTTCCAATTGTGAACGCACTGCGTTCACAATTCAGTTGGACACATTACCGTACGCTCATACGCATTGACAACCAGGATAAAAGGGAGTTTTATATAGTCGAAGCCGCAAAAAATAACTGGACGGCAAGGCAACTGGAACGGCAGGTGAACAGCCAGCTTTTGAGAGGCTTTTAATG
>Ga0209181_10009445_pt1 | contig 12814 bp, 9 predicted proteins | sample MAT05_FD_187208 | JGI IMG/M metagenome (GOLD analysis project Ga0209181, IMG submission 187208) | Freshwater microbial communities from Lake Fryxell liftoff mats and glacier meltwater in Antarctica - MAT-05 (SPAdes) (version 2) | ecosystem: Environmental > Aquatic > Freshwater > Ice > Liftoff... | reverse complement strand
AGCAGCGCAAAACCCAGCGGCATGCAGGCCTGCACCCACCACACGGGCACGCCGTAAGCCAGCGGCTGCGCGACCGCGATTTCGCTGTTGACGAAGCGCCAGCTCGCCAAGGCCAGCAGGCCGCAGATCACGGCGGATGCGCCTTGCGCGAAGGCGTGCACGCCCGCCTGCACGCCCGAACCACCCAGCTTGTCCAGCGTGCTGCCCAGCGTCGTGAGGTGACCGTGACGCTCGGCCGCCACCGCGCCCAGCATGGCCATCACCAGGCCCAGGTGCTGGACCAGCACGGCGGCGTTGTCGACACCGCGGCCCCACAGCGGGCGGGCAGCGATTTCGATGAGGGGAATCGACACCATCAGCAGCAGCGCGAACGAAGACACCGCGGTGTCCAGGTTCGTGAGCGCGCGCCACTTCGGCGCGACACCAGCGGAAGGGCCGGCGGCTGCGGGCTTGGCGTCAGTCAACTTGCTGTCCTGCGTCATCGGCTGCGTCATCGACCCCGTCATCGTCCGCGGGTGGCCCGGTAGGCCTTGAGGTGCAGGAACACCTCGTCGAAGGTCTCGGCCGGCACCATCGCGCCGCGGATGCGCGGGTACAGCTTCTCCGCCAGGTCGTTCCATTGCCGCATCTGCTCAGGCGATGGCCGGTTCACCGTCAAGCCGCGCTTCTTCATCGCATCCACCGCTTCGTCGACCTCGCTGCGCGCCTTGATGCGCATCTGCTGGCCGGCGCGCTCGCCCGCGGTGCGCAGCGCTTGCTGACCCGCAGGCGAGAACGACTCCCAGGCTTTCTGCGTCAGCACCAGGGCGCCGACGATGGGCGCCCAGTTGATTTCCAGCATGTGGCTGGCGCTGCCGAAGATCTGACTGGCCAGCGCGAAATAAGGCGTCGAGGGAACGACGTTGATCATTCCGGTCTGCATCGAGGGCAGGATGTCGGCGGTCTCCAGCGGCACTGGCGTGTAGCCCAGGCTTTTCATGATCGCCTGCTGCTCGGGCTCGGAACCCCAGGCGAAGAACTTCATGCGCTTGAAGTCGTCGGGCACGAAAGCCGGGTCTTTCGAAAAGAACCTGACCCAGCCGGCGTCGCCCCAGCCGATGACCACGAAGCCACGCTCCAGGAAGCGGCGCTCCATGCCGACGCGCATTTTTTCGCGCACGTGGTCGACCTCGTCCCAGTTTCTGAACAGCAGCGGCAGGTTCTGCAGCGCGCCGATGCTGGGTTCGAGTTCGCGCAGGCCGACCACCGACATCAGCGCGCCCTGCAACTGGCCGATGCGCATGCGCCGCGCGATCTCGGCCTCGCCGCCCTGGCTGCCGTCGGTGAACACCGTGAAGCGCGCGCCAGCGCCCTGCGCTGCACGCCAGGTCTCACCCAGCTCCAGCAACTGCTGGTGGTAGAGCGAATTCTTGGGCACCAGGCTGCCGATGCGGAACTGCACCGGCTGCTGCGCCCAGGCCGGCAGGGCCAGCGTGGCGCAGGCGCCGCCCAGCGCGGCGTGCAACTGGCGCCGGGTGAACTGGCGGGTGTGAGTGTTGTCGGTCATGGCTTGTGGGGCGATCCGGGTCAAAGTGGGTCGATGTGGGTCGATGTGGCGTTGGGCGGGTGACGGCAAGAGCCGTCCCGCTGCAACCGGAGGCCTGGGCGCTGGGGTTTCAGAACAGGTCGTCCAGATTGGCCAGCAGCCACTGCGCGCGTTGCCTCATGACCTGGTTGTTCAGATCCTGGCGGCCCTCACTGGCCACCAGCGCGCGCCGCAGCAGGGCTTCGAAAGCAGCGCGATCCCCCGCAGACAAGGCCAGCGCCTCGGCCCGTGCCAGCAGCACGGCTGCGCTGCCTGGGCCGGCTTCACCGGCTTGAACTGCGGCCGCCTCGGCGCGTTCGAAGTAGACCAGCGCCTGGGCCCGACTGCCGCCAGCGCGCGCGGCCTCGAACGTGCCCATCAGCGAGGCCAGCGCGCCCTGGCCGTGCTCGGGGCTGCGCTCGTAGGCCAGACGCGCCAGGCGCACCGCCAGCGGCAGGTCGGCCACCACATCGGGTCGGTCCTTGGACAAGGCGATGTGCGCGCCCCAGGCTGCTGCTGCCCAATAAGCCACCGCCACTTCTTCGGCTGCCAGCTTCGGGCTGTTGGCGCCAGTGGCCCCGGCCAGGGCACGCGCAAAGCCCGGTTGGCGGTTCTCCAGCGCCGCCATCGCGTGGCGCTGGGCCCGCCGGTACAGGCGTGCTGCCCGCTCGCGCAGTCGCTGTGCGGCGCGGGCGTCACGCGGCTGCAATTCGTCGGCGCCCTGGCTGACGAAGGCAAAGGCGTACTGCGTGAAGCCACTTGCCACGGACTCGGCCAGGGGCAGGTGGCCGGGTGTCTGGCGCAGCACCGATTCCGACAGCTTGAGATAGAAGGCAGCGGCCTCGCGCGCCAGTTCCAGGTCTTCTTCCTCCATCTGCCCTTGTGCCGCCAGGCCGTCGGCCATGCCGCGCACGACCAGGCCTTGGGGCGTGCAGGCCGCCAGCGTGAAGGCCAGGCCCGCCAGCAGCAGCCTGGAGGCGAGCAGCTTGCTGGGTGGTGGGCGGACCGACAGAGGAAGCGGCGGGCGCGCAGCCGCGGCCGGCCCGCGCCCGCAGCCCTGCACAGCGCCGCTTGCCCGACCCCCATGGCGCATCTGCGCCCGGTCAACGGGGGTCAAGCAGCCACCTGGTGTGAAGTCTTCGTGAACACAACAAGGCAGCTTAGGCAACTGACGTTGCATCCCTGTGACAGCCCCCCGGTGCGGCGGATCAGGCCGCGGCATCCCGACATGGCCCGCGCGTCACGCGAAGACGCTGGCCCTTCTGGAGTTGAACCCGCAGCACCCGTCGCTGCGTCAGCCTGCGCTGGGCGGGCCGCTGGCCGGTGTGCACACGGTCTCGATCAATCTTTCTTGCTGCAACACGCTTCATCTGCTGGACGCCGAGCGCGAGGCCGTCCCGCTCGATGTGGGCGACCATCCCCTGTTGTCCGAGTCCCGGTCACGCCCTTGAGGGGTTTGCACGCGCAGCGCGCGCCTCCCGCGCCCGAGTTTCGGCACTGAACGGCGTGCAGGTTCTTACGGCGCCCGGTTCGTGCTAAGCTGAACCGTAATGACCATCATGGTCATGGGAGTTCCATGTGATCACCGAAACCACCGCTGTCACGCTGCGCCAGAACCTGGGCGACATGCTCAACCGCGTGCAGTACCGCCGCGAAAGCATCGTCATCACGAAGGACGGCAAGCCGGTGGCCGCACTCGTGGATGCCGTGCTGTTCGAGCGCATCCGGGCCATGCAGGACCGTTTCGATGCCCTGTGCGACCGCATCGCGAAGGGTTATGAGAACGTGCCGGAGGCCGAGGGCATGGCCGAGATCGATGCGGCCTGTGCCGTGGCACGACGGGAAACCGCCGATGAATGGCGCAGATCGGGGCGTTTGCCGCCGCTTTCGCCAGATCCCTCGGCAGCGTCACCCCGGCGCAGACCTGCAAAGCCCTCAAGCAAGACTGCCAAAGCCAAGCCAGCCGCTCGCGCTGGCGGCAAGTCGGGCGTCTAGTGCCCCGGCACAGAGGTTTCGAAACATGACAAAAGTGATGGATTCGGCCCGAGGGCCAGGCGCAAATCGCAGCAATGCTCTTTGGCATTGCGAGGATTTGCAACGCCGCCATCGAGACGAAGGCGCGCTTTTGTGTTTCGAAACCGCTGTGGCGGGGTACTAGCACCATGCTCGTGGTGCTCGACACGAACGTGCTGGTGTCGGGCCTTGCGTACGCAGGCGGGCCGCCTGGCCGCTTGTTGAAGGCCTGGTGGGCCGGCGCCTTTCGGATCGCGTCGTCCGACTTTGTGCTCGGGGAGTTGACCCGCGTTCTGCCGCGAATGTCGGCGCGCACCGGGATGTCACCGAAGGAACTTCGTGACTTCCTGGATTCCTTTCGAGCGACGGCGGTGTGGGTGGAGCCCGGCGCCGAGTTCCTGGCTCGAGCGCAGGCCAGCGGCCTGCGCGACCCGAACGACGTACCGATCCTGGCAACGCTGATCGAATCCGGTGCCGACTTGCTGGTGTCGGGCGACAAGGACCTGCTCGCACTGGCCGGGCAATACCGCAACCTGACGCCGGCCGATTTCTGCGCGCGCCACGCGCCTTGACCTTGCATCGCGAAATGCCCTGATCGGGGCGCGGCAGCGGCACCGCCGCCTTCTGCACGCGCGCGATAAGCACCGTGTGTGAACGCGTGATGAATGGCGAACACACCACGTTTTGACCCCAGCGCCAGTCGGCCCAAGACACCGTGTCAAAAGGCCCTCACCGTCCGTCCTTAGTGTCTGCGGCTTCTCTTGCACAGACACACGATGAAAACTGCCTTCTTCTTTCCCGGCGCGCCGACCCGCTCTTCTCGGCAGACCGCTGCCACCCAGCCGCACGCCCTGGCCTGCGCCGTGCTGTGCCTGCTCGGCGCACCGGTGCTGGCACCCGCACTGGCACAGACGCCAGCGGTCGCCAGCAGCACCGCAGCGACGGCGTCTGCCAACGTCGTGGTCACCGGCCAGCGCGCCAGCCTGCGCAAGGCGCAGGCAGCGCAGGAGGCCGCCAACCATGTGCTCAGCGTCGTCAGCGCGGACGACATCGGGGCCCTGCCCGACAAGAACGCGGCCGAAGCGCTGGCCCGCCTGCCGGGCGTGTCGGTGCAGCGCGACCAGGGCGAAGGCCGCTATGTGGTGATCCGCGGCCTGGGCCCGGACCTGAACAGCGTGACCATCAATGGCGCCCTGGTGCCTGCCCCTGAAGCCGGCCGCCGCGGGGTCGCGCTCGACACCCTGCCGACCGGCATGGTGCGCTCGCTGGAGATCAGCAAGACACTGACGCCGGACCGCGATGCCAACTCGCTGGGCGGCACGATCGAGGTCAAGACACTGTCGGCATTCGACCTGCCGGGCAGCCTGCTGGCCGCTGGCATCGGTGGCAGTCACGACCAGAACATCGGCAAAGCCAGCCCGGCGGCCAACCTGCTGTGGGCCAGCCGCTTCGACGGCGGCCGCCTGGGCGTGGCGCTGGGGGCCAGCATCGAGCGGCGCAAGTTCGGCTCGGACAACGTCGAGACCGGCGGCGCCTGGAACGCCGGCCGGCTGACCGGCTTCGAATTGCGCGACTACCTGCCGGTGCGCGAACGCGACGCGGTCTCAGCCAACCTGGATTACCGGCCGCAGCCCGGCACGGCCTTCACGCTGCGCAGTTTCCTCAGCCGCTTCAGCGACGATGAAGTGCGCGACCGCCTGACGATCGGCAATGTCGCCAACACCGCAGCCACCCCCGGCGGCAGCTTCGCCGAAGGCCAGACCGTGACGGCCCGCGCCGAGCGCCGCGTGCGCGAACGCAAGAACACACAAGAGATCAGCTCGGTCGTGCTGGGCGGCGAGACGCGACTGAGCGACTGGTTGCTGAGCGCAGCGCTGGGCAGCAGCAGCGCCAGCGAAGACACACCGGAGTCGCTGAACGACGGCCGCTTCCGCCAGAACGGTGTCGCCGGGGTGTCTTTCAGCAACAGCCAACTGCCGCTGCCGAGCGGCCCCGCGTCGTTGACCACACCGGCCAGTTATGCCCTCAACGCCATCACGCTGCAGGCACGCATCAGCAAGGACTCGGAAGCGCATGCCAAGTTCGACCTCTCCCGTCCACTCAACCTGGGCGCCATGGCCGCTGAGTTGAAGTTCGGCGCCAAGGCCAGCCAGCGCAAGAAGAGCAACGACACCAACGTCTGGGCCTACAACAGCAACACCCCCACCAGCGCCAATTACTGGGGTCCGGGTTCGACCTCGATGAGCGGCTTCGTCAAGGGCGATGTCGACTTTCCGCTCGGCCCCCTCGGCCCGGGCCTGGACCCGCGGCTGATCCGTGAACGTGTGGCGGCCCTGCCGCGCGACCCGGCGCGTCTGCTGCGCGAGTCGACGATCAACGACTACCGCATGAACGAAGACATCAACGCCGCCTACCTGCAAGCTTCGGTGGACATCCTGCCGCACTGGAACGTGCTGGCCGGCCTGCGCGCCGAGAGCACCACCTTCCAGGCGCGCGGCTTCAGCATCAGCCCTGCGGGTGCGGTGCTCGATGTGCTGCGCGAGCGCAAGCACACCGACTGGTTGCCCGGCCTGCACACCCGCTTCGACATCGACCAACGCACCACCCTGCGCGCGGCCTGGAGCAACTCGGTGGTGCGCGCCAACTTCAGCCAGTTGTCGCCCGGCATCAACCTGGCCAGCGCCACCGAAGCGACGATCGGCAACCCCGACCTGAAGCCGCTGCGCTCAGCCAACTTCGACCTCGGAGTCGAGCGCCTGCTGGGCAACGACGGCAGCGTGTCGATCTATGCCTTTGCGAAGGACATCAAGGACTACACCTACACCACCAACCTGGCCGGCACGGGCGCCTGGACGGGCTACAGCTCGGCGGTCAGCTTCGCCAACGGCGACAAGGCCCGGGTCAGCGGCGTCGAGCTGGCTTACACGCAGGCGCTGCGCTTCCTGCCCGGCGCGCTGAGTGGCGTCATCGTCGGTGCCAACGCCACCCTCACCCGCTCCAGCGCCAGCGTGGCGCGCTTCGACACCACGGCGCGTGCGGTGTTGGCGCGCGACATCCGGCTGCCCGGACAATCCGACACCGTGTTCAACCTCATGCTCGGCTACGAAGGCGGCCCGCTGAGCGCGCGTCTGGCGCTGAACCAGAAGTCGCCCTACTTGCTGGAGCTGGGCGCGGACATCCTGAATGCGTCGCAGGAGCGCATCGTCGACCGCCAGCGGCAGCTCGATTTGCGCGTCGGCTGGCAGTTGAACAAGCAGTTCCAGCTCGTGTTCGAAGGATTGAACCTGAACCATGAAAAGTACTACGTCTACCAAGGCAGCAAGCCTTTCAACGTGCAGTTCGAGCAGTACGGCCGCACGTTGAAGATCGGCCTGAACGCTTCGATCTTCTGATGCCAGCGCACCCCTGTTTGTCCGCATTGCGCCGCCTCGGCTGCGGCGCTTTGCTGGCGCTGCTGAGCAGCGTCGCCTTTGCACAGACTGCGCAGGCGACCCAGGCCGCCCAGGCTGCTCAAGGAACCCGCACCGAGCCCGCTTTGGGGCGGGCGGATGAGGCGCTGCCGCTGCCCGGCGGTCAGTGGCTGGTGCAGGACGGCAAGCGCTTGCAACTGCTGGACAGCAGAGGTGCGCCACGCGCCAGCCTGCCGCTGCGGGCCAAGTACCTGGACCTGCGCACCGCAGCCATCGCTGCAAGCGACAAGGCAGCCACCTCCGCACGGGTGTTGCTGCTGGACAGCGACACGCAATCGGTGCGCACGGTCGCCGTCGACCTGGCATCGGGTCGCTTGACGCTGCAGCCGCCACTGGCCGCAACCTCGTTTTCGGTCGAGGCGCTGTGCCTGTACCGGGATGCCCAGGGGCTGGACCACGCCTTTGTCATCGGCAAGGACGGCATCACCGAGCAGTGGCTCATCGACGGGCCGACGCCGCGTCTGCTGCGCCGCCTGTCGCTGCCCGCCGGCAGCGATCACTGCCGCGTCGACGACAGCAGCCACACCCTGTTCGTCAGCGAGTCCGGGCTCGGCCTGTGGGCCTACGCCGCCGACAGTGAAGGCATTCCCGCCCGGGTGCCCGTGGTGCTGCGCCAACCCTGGGGGCCGCTGCAAGGCGGTGCGGGGGGCTTGAGCGTCGTGCCGGGGGGTGTGGCCGTGCTCGACGCCCAGGGCAGCGCCGCGCACCTGTTGGTGCCCGTGGCCGGCGGCTGGCAGCCCCGTCGCACGTTGAAGCTGCCCAGGGCGTCCGCCGAGCACCTGGGGTGGCTTCCAGGCAGCGCCGCTGGCGCGGGTCGCATCGAACTGCTGACCCGCGACAGCGTCAGCGGAAGTTGGGCTGCCAGCGCCGTGGCCTGGCAACGCCCCGCCGTTCACAGCGACGGCGCGCTACCGATGGCGGTCGTCATGCCACGTGGTCAGACAGCGCCGGTCGAGCGCTTCGGTGACGCCGCCGACGACCCCGCGATCTGGCTCCACCCCAGCGACGGCAGCGCCTCGCGTGTGCTGGGGACCAACAAGAAACAGGGTCTGCTGGTGTATGACCTGCAGGGCAAACAACTGCAGTTGCTGGAGTCGGGGCGCCTGAACAACGTCGATGTGCGGCAACGCGTGATCTTCGCCAGCGGCGCGGCGCCGCTCGACCTGGCACTGGCCAGCAAGCGCGACGACAACAGCATCGCGATCTTCCTCATCGACGAACGCGGTCAGGTCAGCGAGGCCGGCAGCATCGGCACCGCGCTGAAAGAGATCTACGGCATGTGCCTGTACCAGCCGCGCTCGGGCGGGCTGCAGGTGCTGGTCAACGACAAGAACGGTGCCTATGCCCAATACCGCGTGGAGCGCAACGAGCAGCGTTTCAGCGGCACCTTGCTGCGGCAGTTCAAGGTCGGCAGCCAGCCCGAGGGCTGTGTCGCCGACGACGCGCAGCAGCGCTTGTTCATCGGCGAAGAAAAGCGCGGCGTCTGGGTGATGGCGGCCGAGCCGCAGAGGGGTTCGGCGATGCAGTTGATCCTGGGGGTCGGGAAAAAGGCGGGGGCGGGGGCGGGGGCGATCTTGAAGGCCGATGTCGAAGGCCTGGCGCTGTACCACGGCAGCGAGCGCAGCTACCTGCTGGTATCGAGCCAGGGCAACGACAGTTATGTCGTGCTGGACGCCGCGCCGCCTTATGCGGTGCGCGGGCGTTTTCGCATCGGCATCAACCTGGCAGAAGGCATCGACGCGGCGTCCGAGACCGACGGCCTGGAGGTCAGCTCGGCCAACTTCGGCGGTGTGTATGCACAAGGCCTGCTGGTGGTGCAGGACGGTTTCAAGCGCATGCCCGACGCACCGCAGAACTTCAAGCTCGTGGCCTGGAGCGACATCGCGAAGGCGCTGGGTTTGCGTTGAGGGCGCCGCCGAATTGCGCCCGGTGGCGAGCGGGCTGAGCTGAAGGCGGGCCACTGCCGCCGCGCCCCGGCGCGTCGCTGAACTGCCACCGGCGCCTCATCACTTCGTCACACGGCGCCGCTGCAATCGGTTCTTTCGCCGTGTGCTGTCGGGCCTGGGATGCCGGGCAGCAGGCGCCGATCCCGATCCCGATCCCCATGGCCATGCCGCGCGGCTTCCAGCCGCTGATTGCCGCGCAGTTCTGTTCGGCACTGGCCGACAACGCACTGCTGATCGTCTGCATCGCCCTCTTGCAGCAGCGTGGGCTGCCCGCGTGGTGGGCGCCGCTGCTCAAGTTCAGCTTCACCGTGGCCTATGTCGTGCTGGCGCCCTTCGTCGGCGCGCTGGCCGACGCCATGCCCAAGGCGCGCTTGATGATGGCCATGAACGGGCTCAAGGTCGTCGGTCTGGCCAGCTTGTTGATGGGCGTGAATCCGCTGCTCGGGCTGGCCATCGTGGGCGTCGGTGCGGCAGCTTACGCCCCGGCCAAGTACGGGCTGGTGACCGAACTGGTGCCGCCCGCGCGGCTGGTGGCGGCGAATGGCTGGATCGAGGTGACCACCGTTTGCGCGGCAGTGTTCGGCACCGTGCTGGGCGGCTTGCTGATCAGTCCCTGGGCCGTCAGCCTCGCTGGCAGCGAGTCGAGCCAGGCAGCGCTGTGGGGGCTGTTGCTGTTGTACGGGCTGGCTGCCCTGCTCAACCTGGCCGTGCCCGACAGCGGTGCCCGCTACCCGGCGCAGCGGGCGCACGCGGTGGAACTCTGGCGCAGTTTTGCCGATGCCCAGAAGCGGCTGTGGGCCGACGCCGACGGCGCGTTGTCGATGGCGGTGACGACGCTGTTCTGGGGCGCGGCAGCCGTGCTGCAGTTCGCGGTGCTGCGCTGGGCCGTCGACGTGCTGGCCTTGCCGCTGGACCGCGCAGCCTACCTGCAGGGCGGCGTGGCGGTGGGCATCGTTGCCGGTGCCGTGCTGGCCGGCCGCTGGGTGAGCCTGGATCGCGCCCGCCAGGTCTTGCCCCTGGGCATCCTGATGGGCCTGGCCGTGCCGCTGGCAGCGCACACGGCGCACTGGTGGACGGCGTTGCCGGCCATGGCCCTGGTCGGTCTGCTGGGCGGTGCACTCGTCGTGCCCTTGAACGCCTTGCTGCAGCACCGCGGCCATGTGTTGCTGACGGCGGGGCGTTCGATCGCGGTGCAGAACTTCAACGAGAACAGCAGCGTGTTGCTGATGTTGGCGGTCTACGCCGCGCTGCTCGCCTGGGGGCTGGACATTCGCAGCTTGATGACCGGCCTGGGTATGCTGGTCGGTGTCGGTGTGGCGCTGCTGTGGCTGCGCGAACGCCGACGCTGGAAGCCCCGAGCCGCCTGAACGGGCTGCTGTCCGCGCTTGCCCCCAGGCCGCCCCAGCCCCAGCCGGTTCAGGGCTTCCAGGCTTCACAGCACCGTCACATGACAGCCCAAAGATCGGCGCCATGAAAACCATCGATCTGGTCTGGTTCAACGCGGGCGGCGGTCACCGAGCGGCGGCGCAGGCCTTGGAGCAGGAGATCCTGGCCCAGGGCCGACCGTGGAAGGTGCGCAAGGTCAACCTGACCGAGGTGCTCGACCCTTCGGCAACCTTCAAGAGCCTGACCGGCATCGAACCCGAGGACCTTTACAACAAACGCCTGGCCAGCGGCTTCACGCTGGGCCTGGCGCAAGAGCTCAAGCTGCTGCAGGCGATGATCCGCATGGGGCACGAGACCCTGGTGCGGCGGCTGCAACGCCACTGGGCGGCGACGCGGCCCGACATGTTGGTCTCGCTGATTCCCAACTTCAACCGCTGCCTGCACGACAGCCTGAAGCTGGCTTGTCCGGGTGCTCCCTTCGTCACCGTGATGACCGACATGGCCGACCACCCGCCGAACTTCTGGATCGAGCCCGGGCTGGTGCAGCACCTGGTCTGCGGCACCGAACATGCGGCCCGTCAGGCAGTCACCGCCGGTGTGCCGATGGCACGCATCCACCGTGCCAGCGGCATGATCCTGCGCCCGGAATTCCACTTCGCGCCACGGTTGGAGCGTTTGAGCGAACGCCCGGGTGAGTTGCCAGGTGAGCGGCAGACCGAGCGACAGACCGAGCGGCTGACTGCGGGGCTGGACGCCGACACGCCGACCGGGCTGGTGCTGTTCGGCGGCACCGGTTCGCGGGCCATGAAACGCATCGCCGAGTCGCTGCCCCGGGTGCCCTTGATCCTGATGTGTGGCCGCAACGAAGCACTGGCCGACACGCTGCGCCAGTTGCCGGCGCCGGCGCCGCGCATCGTCGTCGGCTACACCCCGAACGTCATGCGCTGGATGCAATTGGCCGACTTCTTCATCGGCAAGCCCGGTCCGGGCAGCCTGAGCGAGGCCGTGCACATGGGGCTGCCGGTGATCGTGACCCGCAACGCCTGGACCATGCCGCAGGAGCGCTGGAACACCGAGTGGGTGGAGCAGCAGGGCCTGGGCCTGGTGCTGCGCAGCTTCTCGCAGGTGCAGGCGGCGGTCGACCAGATCACGCACGATCTGGCGGCTTGCCGGGCCCGTGTGGCGGCGGTGCAGAACCACGCCGTGATCGAGCTGCCGCGCATCCTGCAGCGCATCCTCGACGGTGCCGCACCGCTGGCCCTGTCCGAAACCGCACTGCAACGGGAGTCGAACGCGTCACACGCCTGACCCGGGGCTGTCACGCGGACGTCGTTTCGCGCGGCCACCATTGCTGTCCATGCGCCGCGACGATCCGTCTGCCATGTTGAAGAGCGTCTCCGTCGGAGCGCGCCTGGAGGGCGGCGACGGTGACGGCGACGGCGTTCACGACCGCGACCGCGACGGTGATGCGTCGGAGGCCGGTTCGCGCAAGCTCAAGGTGCGCACGGTCTGGGTGTCGGACATCCACCTCGGCACGCCCGGCTGCCAGGCCGATGCGCTGCTGGACTTCCTGCGCAGCGTCGAATGCGAGACGCTGTACCTGGTGGGCGACATCATCGACGGCTGGCAGTTGCGCCGCACCTGGTACTGGCCGCAAGCGCACAACGATGTCGTGCAAAAGCTGCTGCGCAAGGCGCGCAAGGGCACACGCGTGATCTTCGTGCCGGGCAACCATGACGAGTTCGCCCGCAAGTACCTCGGGCATAACTTCGGCGGTGTGGACGTCGTCGAGGAGTACATACACGAGCTGGCCGACGGCCGCAAGCTCTGGGTCACCCATGGCGACCATTTCGACGGCGTCATCCAGTGCGCCAAGTGGCTGGCCTACCTGGGCGACAACGCTTATGAGCTGACGCTGCGCATCAACCGCCATTTCAACTCGCTGCGCGCGCGCCTGGGCTTGCCCTACTGGAGCTTGAGCAAATTCCTCAAGCTCAAGGTCAAGCGCGCCGTCAGTTATGTCGGCGACTTCGAAGCGGCGGTCGCTCGCGAAGCGCGCTCGCGCGGCCTGCACGGCGTCGTCTGCGGCCACATCCACCACGCCGAAATGCGCATGATCGACGGCACCCTGTACTGCAACGACGGCGACTGGGTGGAGAGCCTGAGCGCCTTGGTCGAACACGCCGACGGGCGGCTGGAAATGCTGGACTGGTCGCACCGGGGCGTCGCTGCAAGAACCCCCGAGCCGGTGGCAGCGGCCGTGCCCGCCGCCGTCGCCTCTGCGGTGATCGCACCGGACGAGGATGGGCTGATCCCCAACTGAGGCACGACTGTCGCGCGCTGGGCACCGCCTGCGTTCAGCGCAGCGTCAGTGCAGGGGTGCGCCGTCGCATCACCGTCATCACGGCCGCCAGCCCGGCCGCCAACCCGGCACG
>Ga0209181_10009444_pt1 | contig 12815 bp, 13 predicted proteins | sample MAT05_FD_187208 | JGI IMG/M metagenome (GOLD analysis project Ga0209181, IMG submission 187208) | Freshwater microbial communities from Lake Fryxell liftoff mats and glacier meltwater in Antarctica - MAT-05 (SPAdes) (version 2) | ecosystem: Environmental > Aquatic > Freshwater > Ice > Liftoff... | reverse complement strand
CATCCACCGAAAACGTCCCCGCCAGCACGCAATCGCCCGCCCCGCGCGACACCGGACGCCACTCGCCCGTCATCGACGTCTCCTGCACATAACCGCGTCCCGCGACGATTTCGCCATCGACCGATATCGCGCCGCCCGGTGCCACCCGCACCCGCGCACCCGCCGCGACCACAGCCGCCCGCTCGCGTTTGACCGAACCATCTGGCTGAACCACGTCGCAGGTCTCGAATTTTTCTCGCGTGTCGTCCACCGCGCGCAGCGCCGCCACCCGGCTGCGTGCGCCGAGCATTTTCCCCATCGTATGAATCACGATCAGAATCGCCACCACCTCGTAGTAAACCGAACCCGTCCGCGTGAACGTGCTCACCAGCGACCCGGCGAGCGCGCCGCCGAGCGTCACCAAAAATAGAAGATCAATGCTCACCTTCCGCTCGCGCAACGCCTCGACCGCCGAACGCACCAGATCACCACCGAGAAAAACCAGCGAACCAAGCGCCGACGCAATCAGAATGCCATGAACCACCGCGTAGGCCCAGCCACCAATCTCAGAAAGATTGATCGCCAGGCTGAACACCATGGCCTGCCCCGCCACCGCCGCGCCCGCGCCGATCCGCAACCACCCACGATCGAGAAGCCGCTGATCCGCCTGAAAGCCGGGCTCGCTGATGGTTGGGTTCAGTGCGTCATCCATGAATTCAAAATCACTGTCACTACAATCAGCAAGCGCGTCAATTTTGCCCCGGACTACTTATTTGTTGTAGGCGGATGACTTCCCCAAACTGCGCTCAAAAGCGGCCAGGGTTTCGGGGCTGACATGGTGCTCAATGCCCTCGGCATCCTGCTGAGCGACTGCCTCCGGCACGCCTAGCAATTGCAAAAATCGCAGCACAATCGCGTGTCGGCGCTTTGAGGCCACCGCCAAGCGCTCACCACTGGCCGTCAAAAATATGGAGCGGTACGGCTGGGCCGTGACTAAGCCAGCCCGCTGCAATCTCCCCACGGTGCGATTAACCGTGACATGCGTCACGCCCAAGCACCGCGCCAGATCAGTGACCCGGGCCTCGCCCGAGCCAGCCACCAAATCCGCAATAGCCTCAACATAATCCTCCGCCACTTCGCGAGAATGCGCTTCGCGCGTGCTACGCAAAATGTCGGCCTGCGTGACAGACGAACGGCGCTTACTGCTCGATAAAGAAGGTTTGGATTCCATTTTCCTACAGCAAAACAAAATAAGGCTTGAGGTCCAAGCAACAAGTTGTAGCCAATGCTACATATTCGTATGGCGGGCCCGATTCTCTCATTCCTTACACGCTCTTTTCACCAACTCGGTGAAGGCTGCCGCCATTTTTTTTCCAGAGCGGCGCAGCGGCGGGCAAAAGCCACCGTCTCGGGCGCGACGAGATCAGAGCCGGGGTCATCGATACCACCGCTTGGCGATCGTCCCTGGATCGGTGTCGACTTGGACGGAACGCTCGCGGTCCAAGACCAGATACGCTCTCACATCGGCGCGCCCGTTCCGGCCATGTTGCAACGGGTTCAGCGATGGCTCGCGGCTGGCCACCGCGTGAAAATCGTCACAGCCCGTGCGGCCAATCCACGGCTGCAACCGATCATCCGCGCTTGGCTTATCCGCGCCGGACTGCCGGCCAATCTGGAGATCACTGACGCCAAAGATTATTTGATGCTTGAGCTCTGGGACGATCGCGCGGTGCAGGTCCAGCTCAACTGCGGCAGACCCGTCAACGGCTCGATCTCACGCATTCCGCTCCAACCTAAAATCCACGCGGGGGCAGTCTCCGCATCCAAGTCTTTGTCCTCATGAATATTTTCCCACCACCTTCCCCGACTGCGGGGAGTTTGTAAGGCCAAGATAGGTTGCCGGGCGGTCAGGGAGCCGTCCGGCAACTCCGGCCCTGAAACTCAGTGCGCCCTATAACTATGTCCTATATCCACTGTCAGATCAGTCTGCGCCGCGCCCGCCTCGAAGCGGTCTGCGCCGCGCTCTCACGTTTGAATCTGCCCGACATCTCACTCCGACACACTGATCCTTCGTCTCTCACGGATGACCCGCAGCCGGATGCGATGGTTATGATCGGCTGCGAGTATCCCTCCCACCACGAGAAACAAGTCATCGCCACCCTGATCGCCTCTGGTCGCACCCATCAACCGGGTGATCTTCATATCCGCTTTGCCGATCCGTGCACCGCACCGGGAACAGCCGCCAAAGTCGTGAAGGGAGCCGTGACGCTCACCGCCTGACGATTCCGAACCAAACTGAGTGCAATAAAATTGCCCACCTACAAGAAGAAGTGCCAACGCTCACGGCTCTACCGTCAGCGCGAACGGCACGAACCATTCGCGACCGGCCGTGTTCACCTGCGCCCAGATGACATAACGCCCCGCGCGCGGAAACGTCACTTTAAAGTTCAGTCGCAGCGCACGCCCATCGAGCGGGTCCGTCGGGTAAATCTCATTGGGGTGCAGGTGCGCGAAACCACTGCGACTCTTATCAAATGCTACGAGATGCGCCCACGCGGCCATTACCGGTTGCAGCACGATCGGCGCGCCGTCGTCGCGGGAAATAATAAAAGCCAACTCCGTCGTCTGACCGGCGCGAATCGAGACCGCGTTCGCCCGCAGCGCAAAATGAAAACCATCTCGTGCCGCAACCGCACCGTAGGCCGCCAGCTCGGCGGCACTGTCACCGACCGAGGACCGGGTCGCATCCGCGCCACTCTCGGTGCCCACCGTCAAATCCGCTCTGGCGTACAACCCGCGCGCCGTCGCCGCCGGCGTGAAATCGGCAAACACCCGATAGACGCCGGTTCGGCTTGGCGTGAAGGAGAATAGCCATTCGCCGCTCCGCCGCCCTGGTAGTGGGTGAACGTGTTGGTAATCGGTCAGCGTCGGGTCGATGATCAGCAGATGCAGTTTCTGCGTGTGTGCGACGAGCAGGTCCTCCGGCGAGACAGGTTTTCCAGTCGAAGTCTTGAGCGTGAGCACCAGCGCCGCCTCGCGCCCGGCGACGAGCGGCAAGGAGTCGCAGGCAAGCGCCATCTCAACGGGCGAACGCACCGCGACGACCGGCATAAACTGCGGATTCGCCGGATCGCAAAACTCGATGCTGTTTGCGCCCGCTCGAAAATCCATGTGGCTCAGATTCGTGCCCGTGGGCAAACGACGGACGACGAGGTAAAGCGCCACCGCGGCGAGCGAGATCAGCACGATCTGCTGCCAAGGACCACGCGACGTAACCGCCGGTTTGTTTTCCCCCACTGGAACAACGGGTCGCGGCGCGTTCATCCCTTTTTCAATTTGCCGACAAATTCCTGCACGTCCCAGGTGCTGCCATCGACGCGGTGCACGATCCGGCCGGTCTCGTCGATGAGCAGCGTCGTCGCGGTGTGATTAAGGATGTTGTCCTGAAATTCTTTCAAAACTCCGAACTGCGTGAGCAGCGCCTTCACCGCATTTTCCGGCCCGGTGAGAAATGAGTAGTTGGCGGTGTCGATGCCGCGCAACGTCGCGTAGCTTTTCAGCACACCCGGCGTGTCGTAGGCCGGGTCGAGCGAGATCGAAATCAATTCCAGATTCGTCACGCCGGCTTCGCGCGCCAGTCGCTGCACCTGCTGAAAACGTGCCACCGCCGCCGGGCACATCTTCGCCACCCGACAACGGGTAAAAACAAAATTCAACATCACCTGCCGTCCGCGAAACCTTTCGCTCTTCACCACACGCCCCTCCTGATCAAAGAGCGTAAACGCCGGTGCCGTCTCGCCCACTTCGCGGTAGGCTCGGTTGCCGCGGATCACCGTTTCCTGTTCCAGCGCCTTGGCCGCCGTTTCAACGCGCGCGCTTTCCACCGGATCGGCCGGCCAGATTTTTTCGAGCGAAAAATCGCCTTTGGCGTCGGCCACCAGTTCGGCACGGATGCGCTGGCCCGGCTTGGCAATCGCCAGATCGCCCGGCGACACCGCAAAATCCATCGCCATCGCCGGCATGAAGCCCGCGATTTCTTCATGCCGCACGCGCAACGTCCCGGCCGCCGCATCCACCACCAAAATCTCACCCGTCAGCGGAAAACGTTTCTTCTCCGATTGAACTGGCGACGCCAACGACTCCGACTTCGAGCAACCGCTCACCACTAGCACGAGCAGCAGACCTGCGGCGCAACCGGCCCGCCACCGGGCCGAACAAGAGGCTCCAGCTAATCTCAAACCATCAAGCCATGCTCTATAAGTTATCATATCAAGTTTCAAGAAGAGGAGGGAAAAGTGCGATACCGATTTGCAGATCTTAGCGCAACCGCTTCGTTTCGCAACCGATGCCTTCTGCTTCCGCATCCTCCCGCACCCCTGGTTACAAGCCCCGCCTCGCCTGGTTCTCCGCGCTCGGCAGCGCGTGGGTTTTCGTGCTCGTGACGCTGGGCGCATTCACCACGAGCATCGGCGCGGGCATGGCCTTTCCCGACTGGCCGCTTTCAAATGGTTCGCTCAATCCCGAAGGCTGGCTGGCCGATATCGCATTGTTCGCCGAACACTCGCACCGCCTCAGCGCGGGCCTGATGACCACGATCACGCTCACCCTCGCCGTGTGGCTTTGGCGAACGGAGTCGCGCCGCTGGCTGCGGTGGCTGGCCGTTGCCACCTTCTCCCTCGTGCTCGTGCAGGCGTTGGTCGGTGGTTTGCGGGTGCTGCTGGAAAACCACCGAATCGACATGATCGAGACGAGCGTGGGACGGCTGTTTGCCATGCTGCACGCGGTGCTCGCCCAGATTTTTGTCTGCACGGTGGCGGCCATTGCGGCAGCTTGCTCCCGCTCCTGGATCGAACGTGATGACAACTCACCACCAGAACCAACTTGGCGATCGCGCTGGCTGGCACGCCTCTGCTGCGCGCTGCTGCTCATCCAACTCGCCATCGCTGCCGTGATGCGGCACAGTTTCGCGGGACTGGCGATTTCTACATTTCCCTTCAGCACACCATCGGGAAGCTGGCTACCGGACAACTGGGATTTCCGCGTGGGGATTCATTTTGCACATCGGCTGATGGCATTGCTCATCACCGTAGCCGTCCTCGGGCTTGCCACACAGTTACGTCGCACGCCCGATACCTCAATGACACTGAAGGCCGGAGGCTATGCTCTCCTCAGCCTGATCGGTGCACAGATTTTTCTCGGCGCGGCAGTCGTGCTGTCGGGGCGAAACCCCTATCTGGCCACCGCGCATGTAATCGTCGGCGCGCTCACGCTCAGCGGAGTCTTTTTAATCACCTGGATACTACACCGCGATATCATTGAGGCAAAACCATTGAAATACGCCAACCGTACCGCTGAACAGACACTGGCCGCAGATTTTAGCCGCGCATGAACCCGCCCACCCTTCACGCCTCCACAGCCGCGCTCTCATCCGCCTCGCCCAAAGCCCGTTTCGCCGACTATCTGGAGCTGACCAAACCGCGGCTAAGTTTGCTCTCCGTCGCGACGGCAGTGGTGGGCTATTTTTCCACGCGCCCGACTTGGGAGCCGTCCGTTTTTCTGCCGATGCTGCTCGGTACCGCGTGTGCCGCCGCCGGTGTCGCCGCGCTCAATCAATGGATGGAAAGCGACACCGACGCCCTGATGCAACGCACCGCCGACCGACCGCTGCCCTCGGGACGCGTCGCGCCTGGTTCGGCGTTTGTGCTCGGCTGGTCGCTCTGCGCGGCGGGACTGGCGGTGCTCTTTGCCAAGGTCAACGGCCTCGCGGCGTTTTTTGCGCTGGCAACGATCGTGTCGTACCTCGCGCTCTACACACCGGCCAAACGCTGGTCGCGCTGGTCGACCGAGATCGGCGCGGTCGCCGGGGCTTTTCCTCCGCTCATTGGTTGGGCGGCGGCGGAGACGCGCGCGACGGCGCTCGGCTGGATTTTATTCGGCGTGCTCTTTTTCTGGCAGATTCCACACTTTATGGCGATCGCTTGGACCTACCGGCGGGATTATGAAACGGTGCATTTCCCCATGCTCGCCGTGCGTGACGCCTCAGGCGGTCGCGTGGCCCGCTGGTCGTTCCTCTGCACGCTCGCTGCGGTCACAGTCTGCGTTTTACCGACGGCGCTGGGGTTAACCGGTATCTATTATCTGGCGACAACGCTCGTTCTGGGCGTCTGGTTCATCGGGCGCGCGATCGCTTTTTTGCGCACCTCGCCCCGCGAGAAGGCAGCGCGTCGGTTGTTTTTTGCCTCGATCATCTGGCTGCCGCTCCAACTGGCGGCACTCGTGGCAGACCGCTGTTTCTCCGCGCCATGATGGTCCAAGATTTCCCCGCGCTCAACGCCAGCCTCAACGCCACTTCGGCGCTGCTCATGACGGCAGGCTTTGCGTTCATCAAAGCCAAACGCGTGGCCGCGCACCGCGCCTGCATGCTCGGCGCGACGGCGGTGTCGGTGGTGTTTTTGATCTGCTACGTGATTTATCATGTGCGCAAAGGCGAGCCGACGCGCTTCGGCGGCACCGGCACGATCCGCGGTGTGTATTTCGCGATGCTCATTTCGCACATCCTGCTCGCAATGGCCATCGTGCCGCTCGTCCTGCGCACGCTGCAACTCGCGCTCACCGGCCGCATCGAACAGCACCGCGCTTGGGCGCGCTGGACGTTTCCTATCTGGTACTACGTCTCGGTCACCGGCGTGCTCATTTACTTTTTTCTCTACCGCTGGTGGCCCGCGCTTTGAACACCGCCCCTGCCTCCATCTATAACTAAACCTCAAGCTGACACTTCGCCTTAACCAGCAGAGCTTATGACTCCGCCCGCCAGTTGAAATGCCCCGCTGCATGCGAACGCTGTCCTTGCGCAGCGCCTCCTGCATGCCGTTCCCCCACCGACTACGATGCCCCCACGTTTTCTGCCATCGCCCACGCTCCGCCGTCTCGCCGTTTTCGTTGCCCTGATCCTGCTGCCGCTGCTGCTTGGCGGCTGGAGCTGGACGAAGGGTCCGCAATCCACCTTCGACACCCGCGGCCCCGTCGCGGAGTCACAACTCCAGTTATTCTACACCACGCTCTGGGTGACCGGTGTCATCTTCGTGCTCGTAGCCGGCGTGCTCGCGTATGCGACACTCAAATACCGCGCGCGCAACGCCGCCGATGAACACGCCGCGCCACCGCCGCAAAGCCATGGCAACCCGCTCGTCGAACTCGGCCTGATCGCCGTCTCCGTTTTAGCGCTGATCATCATCGCCGTGCCCACGCTGCACGCGATCTGGTTCACCTACGACGTGCCGGAAACCGAAAAGGCCAACGCATACGAGGTCAACGCCACGGGCCTCCAATGGTGGTTTCGCTTCGAATATCCGAATGAAACTCTCGACGGCGCGGGCAATCTCGTCACTGGCAACGAACTGGTAATTCCCGCCAAACGCCCCGTGCGCATCAACCTCCGCTCCGCCGACGTCATCCACAGCTTCTGGGTGCCAAAGCTCGCCGGCAAAGTCGACATGATCCCCAACCGCGGCAACCGCCTCTGGCTCCAAGCCGACGAGCCCGGCTATTTCTGGGGCCAGTGCGCGGAGTTTTGCGGTGAGGACCACGCCGTCATGCGCTTCCGCGTGATCGCCCTGCCCGAAAAAGAATTCGCCGACTGGCTCGCCCGCCAAAAACAACCCGCCCGCGCCCCGGCCAACGTCGCCAGCACCTCACCCGAACCACTCCGCATCGAGTCCGCCAGTTTCAAATTCGACCGCAACGCTCCTGGCTGGAGCGAGCAGTTCGACGCCGATCCGCTCGCCCGCTGGCGCCAAATGCAGACACCCGAAACCGGCGAAAACCCCGCGCTCATCGCCCGCGGTCGGAAGCTTTTCCAAGATAAAACCTGCGTCAGCTGCCACACCGTACGCGGCCATGAAGGCGCTGGCGTCACCTCCCCCGACCTCACGCACGTCGGCGCCCGCACCACGATCGCCGGCGGTCTGCTCGAAAACAACGCCGCCAACCTGCGCCGCTGGATCACCGATCCCCACGGCGTAAAACCGCACAACAAAATGTACATGGGCGTGCCCTTGGGCGGCTCCGTCATGGCCGGGTACATGAAACGGGACGCCGCCAGTGGAAACATGATGCCCAACATCCAAATCTCCGCGCCCGAAGCCGACGCCCTCGTCGCCTACCTGCAAAGCCTGAAGTAAGCGCCCCAGCAAAACCGACCACCGTAGCCCGTTCATGGATACCACTGCCCAAGCCTCCTTCAGAGCCAAAACCGAGCCCGCCCAAAAACGCGCATGGTTCTTCACCCGCCCCACCGCCAAGACCGGCCTCGTCAGCTGGCTCACCACAGTGGACCACAAACGCATCGGCCTACTCTACGGATTTTCCGCGCTCTTCTTTTTTCTCGTCGGCGGCGTCGAGGCCCTGCTCATCCGCATCCAGCTCGCGGTGCCCAACAACACCTTCCTCCAGCACCAAACCTACAACGAGCTCTTCACCATGCACGCGACGACGATGATCTTCCTCGCCGTCATGCCGCTCTCCGCCGCGTTCTTCAATTACATCATGCCGCTCCAGATCGGCGCCCGCGACGTCGCCTTCCCGCGGCTCAACGGCTTCGCCTTCTGGGTCTTCCTCGCTGGCGCGATCATCCTCAACGTCGGCTGGTTCATCAAGTCCTCCGCTCCCGATTCCGGCTGGTTCGGCTACGCGCCACTCACCTCGAACGCCTACTCCAACCAGTTCAAAGGCGACATCTCCACCGACCTCTGGGTCATGGGCCTCCAGATTCTCGGCGTCTCCTCCGTCATCGGTTCGCTCAACTTCATCGTCACCATCATCAATCTCCGCGCCCCCGGCATGACCATGATGCGGCTGCCGGTTTTCACCTGGATGACGCTCTTCACCGCGTTCCTCATCATTCTTTCCTTCCCCGCCATCACCATTGCCCTCGTCGAGCTCATGATGGACCGCAATTTCGGCACCGCCTTCTTCGAAGCGTCCAACGGCGGGCTGCCCATCCTCTGGCAGCACCTCTTCTGGATCTTCGGCCACCCCGAGGTCTACATCCTCATCCTGCCCGCGATGGGCATCATTTCGGAAATCCTGCCCACCTTCGCGCGCAAGCCGCTCTTCGGTTATCCTCTCGTGGTGTTCTCCGGCGCGAGCATCGGCTTCCTCGGCTTCGGCGTGTGGAGCCACCACATGTTCACCACCGGCATGGGCAACGCCGCGACCGCCGCCTTCTCGCTCATGACCATGGCCATCGCCGTCCCGACCGGCGTGAAAATTTTCAACTGGATCGGCACGCTCTGGGGCGGACACCTGCAAATGCGCACGCCCATGATGTTCGCGCTCGGCTTTCTCTGGATGTTCATGATGGGCGGATTCTCCGGCATCATGCACGCCGCCGCGCCGGCCGACGCCCAGCAGCAGGACAGTTATTTCGTCGTCGCCCATTTCCATTATGTACTGATCGGTGGTTCGGTTTTTGCCCTGCTCGCCGGCATCCACTACTGGTTCCCGCTGATCTTCGGCCGCAAGGTCTCCGAATTCTGGGGCAAACTTTCCTTCTGGATCGTGTTCGTCGGCTTCAACACGACGTTTTTTCCCATGCACTTCCTCGGCCTCAACGGCATGCCGCGCCGCACCGCCGTCTACGATGGCAACATGGGCTGGAACACCCCGAACTTCATCTCCACCATCGGCGCCTTCATCCTCGGCCTCGGCATCGCGATCTACTTTGTCGTGATGATCCGCACCTACTTCAAAGGCGAGAAAGCCGGACGCGACCCATGGGACGCCCGCACCCTAGAGTGGGGCCTGCCGAACCCACCGCCCGAGTACAACTTCGCCGTCACGCCCACCGTCCACGCTCGTGACGCCTTCTGGCACGAGAAACACCCGGATCACGACTCCGAACTGGGCAACGCAGCGCATGGCCACGACGACGCCCACGGCATCCACATGCCGAGCCAGTCGTGGTTCCCTCTTCTCACCGCCACGGGCCTGCTGATCGGCGGTCTCTTCATGGCCAATCACCACTACGTCGGCGCCATCGGCGGCGGGCTGCTCATGTTTCTCGGCGCCTACCTCTGGGCGCTCGAAGGCCCGGGCGGTTACCATATCCACCCGCAGGGCGACACGACCAAGGCCGATCCGCACACCACCGCCAAACACTGAGTTTCCACCGGCCCGCTCACCCCGCTTAAACCTTACCACTTACACCTTATCGCTCCATGAGCCACGCCGCCGCCCTAGATCCGCACCACGACGCCACGACGTCAACCGGCATTCCCAACAAGAAACTCTTCATGTGGGCGTTCCTCGCGTCGGACTGCATGTTCTTTGGCGCGCTCATTTCGACGCACCTGATCTACCGGTTGCATCCGCCGCCTGGTTCCCCCTCGCCGCGCCAAATTTTCAGCATCGAGCTCACGTCGTTTTCCACGTTTATCCTCCTGATGTCCTCGCTGCTGATGGCGCTCGCCGTCGGTGCGATACAAAAAGGCCAGCTCCGCGCCACGCGCCAATACCTCCTCGGCACGATTCTCTTCGGCCTGATCTTCCTCGGCTGCCAGGTGTACGAGTTCACCCACTTCGTCCACGAGAAAGGACTGACGCTTTCCAACAGCATCTTCGGCTCCACCTTCTACACGCTCACCGGCACGCACGGCTGCCACGTCGCGATTGGTGTGCTCTGGCTGATCCTGATGTACGTCCGCTCCTTCAAACCAGCCGGTGCCGACGAAGGTCGCCCTTGGCTCGCTCGCGCCTTCTTTCAGGTTCTCGCCTTCGCCGTGACCACCGTGGCCGGCATGGCGCTGGTCCTGGGTTTCATCCACGCCCTGCAAGAACATGAACCGCTCGCCAATTTCGTCCCGCACAACCTGCCCGCGGTCGGAGCCGCCCTCGTCGGCCTAATCGCTCTGTTCCGCCTCGGACATACAAAGGCCGTCGTCGAATTCGGCCCCGCCAACGCCATCGACGTCGAGTCGATGGGCCTGTACTGGCACTTTGTCGATATCGTCTGGATAGTCATCTTCACCGCCGTCTACCTGCTCGAATACCTCTGAACACAACCATGGACGCCAGCCAAACTCTCGCTCCTCACGCCGCTGCCGCCGGCCACGCGCAAAGCAAATACCACACCTTCGTGCAACTCGCCATGGCCCTCGCGGCGATCACCGGCGTGGAGATTGTCCTCGTTTACCTTCCCTTCGCCCGCTGGCTGATCATCTCGCTGCTTGTGATTCTCTCGGCGGTAAAGTTTGTCGGCGTCATCGCCTATTTCATGCACCTGCGCTGGGACCGGGCGTTCTGTACGATTCTGTTTCTGATCGGCCTCTTCCTCGCCCTCGGAACGGTAGGCGCGTTGCTCGCCCTCTTTTCCTCCGAGGCCAGCCGCCCCGTCGTCAGCGAAACCACCGTTCTCTCGTACTCGGCGATAGTCTAGTTTGCCATGATCGACTGGCGTCACTGGCACAATGAACCCCACCTGATCGGCGGGCTCATCTTGATCGGCTGGCTCTATGCGATTTTAACTGGACCGCTGCGGACGAGATTCGCCCCGGAGCAAAGCTATCCCCGGGCGCAGGCAATCCGCTTCTATTCCGCACTCATCGTTTTATATCTGGCCGTCGGTTCCCCCCTAGACCAGATCGGCGAACGCTTCCTGCTCAGCGCGCACATGATCCAACACCAGCTGCTGATCTATGTTGCCGCCGTGCTCTTCCTGCTCGGCCTACCCGCCTGGCTGTTGCGCCCCGTCACCGCCTGCGTTCCGCTGCGTCCATTGCTGCGCCTGCTGTCGCATCCGGTGATTTGTGGGCTGGTCTATACGCTCACGCTGTCCCTCTGGCACGCTCCGGTTCTCTACGACCTCGCGCTTCGCGACAAAACTATCCACGTCCTCGAACACCTCATGTTTTTCGGTGCCGCGCTGGCCTACTGGTGGCCCTTGCTCAGTCCCGCAAAAGAACTCCCATCGCTGAGTCATGCCGGCCAGATCCTTTATGTCGTGGCGGTCACGATCGGCATGACACCGGTTTTCGCCTTCATCGCCTTTTCCGACAATCTCCTCTACCCGACCTACGAATACGCCCCACGGCTGATCGCCTGGCTGAGTCCGGTGGAAGACCAACTCCTCGGCGCCGCGATCATGAAAGCAGGCGGGCTCAGCGTCACGCTGCTCATCATCGGCGTCGCCTTCCTACGCTGGAACCAAAAGAGCGAGGCAAAGACATCACCCCACATGCTCGCGCGGAAACCGGAGCTCGCCTTGCAGCCGCTCCATGTTAGGCGTCCGACGGCGTGACCGATCGCAGCGCTGACGCGCCGTGTGCCGCACGGTTGCATCCCTTCGTCCAAGCTATGTGCCACGAAATCTCCGCCTGGCAATCAGACCGAAACAATCGCGGTGCTCCAGTAAACTGGCGCTTCACCACCGACAACGCACGGATCAAATTCACCCGCCTTTATCGAAATTTTAGACGATATAATACACCAGAAGCACTCGATTACTGTGTCGTAATGGTTGTTTTTGCATTCGACGGCGCTGTGATGATGCCCATGCCAGTCGCTGGGCTACCGACTTGAAGACTATAGTTGCCCGCAGCGGGATTTACAAAAAGAGGGTCTTTTCCGTTGATTCCATGTGCTTCGGTAAAACCCGTCTTTGTAATTCCTGCTCCTGTCCCTACGACGAGGTTGTAGTCAGCATCAAGGCCAGGGCTCTTCCGGAATCTTAGTGGCCGCCGTGGGTAGGAGCGGCTGAAGTGGCGGGATGAACAAAGACGACTTGAAGCGCAGCGCGGCGGAAGCGGCGGTGGCCGAACACTACGGATTGCTGTTGGGCA